>Ga0255058_10000366_pt1 | contig 27001 bp, 21 predicted proteins | sample Cases_109_9_MG_FD_188637 | JGI IMG/M metagenome (GOLD analysis project Ga0255058, IMG submission 188637) | Seawater microbial communities from Amundsen Gulf, Northwest Territories, Canada - Cases_109_9 | ecosystem: Environmental > Aquatic > Marine > Gulf | place: Canada: Northwest Territories... | reverse complement strand
TTCTTAAGCGGGACGGTTTTAAAACATGGGTAGAGCAGAACTCTTCAGAGCAGGAGGCGTTGAACTCACTGAGACAGTTGATTGGAAACACTTTTAAAATGCCTGCTGAAAACATTTCTGTTCTGATAGTAAACTGATCGATACGGGCCAATAAAGAGGAGTTTACAAAGTTTTTAGTGGCCGCTTTGAGCGGTAGCTCCATTTGGTTGCGCCGATCCATTTACAAGATTAGTTAAAATGAAATTGATTTCAATTTCTCCTGTAATAACATTATTTTTAAAGATCAGTAGAATTTTGGTAGGAAATTTTATGGCCAACTGCCCCTGGCGAATGAATTTGGTTTTAAGACTTTTTCAAATTGAAATGATGATAAGCGAGATTAACGTAAGTGACATTAGGCAACCCATGACTGCGCCCAAATGGGTCTTAATCAGCGTTACTATACTGTAATCACCAGAATTGGGAAAAGAATGTAACTTATTGTAAATAAATGAACAGCGACCAAACATGCACAAAATCAAGTCGTTATAAAAATGTAAAAAACGCCTTGAACGGACTCTTAATCCGTAGGTTTCCGGTTCGATTCCTGGAAGAATAATTGAATTATTTCAATATGTTAGATCTGATTACCTGCAATTTGGTTTAATGTAATTTTCGAATATTATAGTCAAAAGGAAATTTTTTATCGATGATAACCCTAATGTTGCTAAAAAAATCGAGTTAAAAGGCTTTTAGTTTTGGTTAGAAGCAGCTTCAAGGTTCTTTTTTTAGGGCGATGACATAGCTACCGGATGGTGGTGTCTAAAAAGAACTCAAGGGTGCTTATGGCCTGAAATAAAACCAGCGTCAGCGGTTTTAGCCGGTTTTTTAGCAACATTAAGGTTAATCAAACGGAACACACCGCTCTAATCCTATCGAATGTGGTGTCACCTTTTAGAACTTTCCAAATGCCATCTTGCTTTAATGTTCTCATCCCATTTTTAATTGCTGATTCACGAATTTGTTCCGCCGGGGCCTTTTTTTGGATTAATTTTTTTATTTCCTGGTTCACCACAAGAATCTCGTGTATTCCCGTGCGACCTTTAAAACCGGAGTTGTCACACCTTGGGCATCCCCGGGGTTTGCACATAGAATTGGACTCGAAGGTTTCCTGAAGTTCAGGCATAAATTTCTCTCCATATTGGCTTCCTAACTCGTCAATTTCACTCTTAGATGGACGGTAATTTTCTTTACAAAAAGGGCATAATGTTTTAGTAAGCCTCTGGGCTAAAACACCTTGCAGGGCGTCTCCAACATTTAAGGTATCAATTCCCAAATCTATAAGGCGCGTGATCGTTTCAGCGGCAGAATTGGTATGCAATGTTGAAAAAACAAAATGCCCTGTCAGGGATGCTCCAATACATATGTTTGCGGTTTCATGATCCCGCATTTCACCAATCATAATAACGTCAGGATCGGCGCGAAGAAAAGCGCGAAGGGCCGTGGAAAAAGTGAGATCAATATTCGGATTGATTTGAACTTGGCGGAGACCTTTTTGGGTAATTTCAACAGGATCTTCCGCCGTCCATATTTTTAATTCAGGTTTATTGATGTGGTTAAGGGCAGAGTGCAAAGTTGTGGTTTTCCCTGAACCCGTCGGCCCAACAACAAGAAAAATTCCATGTGGTTTGTTTACTGAATCTAAAAAAAGTTGATAATTCCATGGTGACAGGTTTAATTTATCCAATGGAATTGGCTCCTGATCAGCAAGTATTCTCATCACCACATCTTCATTGCCGCCATGAGTAGGTATTGTGGCAACACGTAATTCTATTTTTTTTCCCTTTATACTTAACTGAATTTTGCCATCCTGGGGAAGCCTTCTTTCAGCAATATTGAGATTTGCCATAATTTTAATCCTGGAAACAAAGGCTTTTTTCCAGTTCGCAGGAATTTCCTTATACAAATAACAATCTCCATCCTCTCTTAGACGTATAATGGTATTTTGTTTTCCCGGACATGTTTCTACATGAATATCAGATGCGCCCTTTGAACAAGCTTGCGCAATAATTTGATTAACATGCCTGGCTATTAGGGAGTCATTTTCATCTATTTCTTTTATTTCCTCCTGAAAGGAATTTTCCTTTGTTACCTTCAATTCAGACTCAACATGGTTAAAAGACTTCTTTGGTTGGACTGTTAGTTTATTGATAATTGGTTGGGCTGTCAGCTTATCGATAAGTCGAACAATATCTCTGCGAAGGCCTACCATAAAATCAAATTGTGTATCTCCCAATACCAGTTGGATCTCTGAAATTTTTCTCTCATTGGTAGGATCATCACATACTATTAGGATTCGTTCATTTTCTTTTTTATAAGGAACCCAACCATTATGGCGCATAAATTTAATGGGATTCTTCATTTTTATATACGAAAGTAATTCTTCCGGAGGGGTGTAAGAATTGTCATATTCCAGATATTTGACTTTAAAATAAACTGAGAATGATTTGCAAATTAGAGATTTATTAATTTTATAATCTTCAATAAGAACATCCGCTATGTCGCATTTTCGTTTTCGAGCTTCAGCCAAGGCCTTGTTCAAATCAGACTGGGATATGATATATTTGCTGATGAGATAATCAAATTTGGATTTATATTTGTTCATCATTTTTGAATTCACATAAAATGCTTGAGCTATAAGCCTTGAAATTTTATGAAGATTGGCGCGATCTAAGTGAGTGATTTGTTCGCTTGATTTTTTATTTATGATTTGAATGACACCAAAAAGAGAGTTTTGATACATTAATGGATAAGCAAGAATTTGTTTAGTATGATATTTTGATCTTTTATCCCATGATTTATCAAAGTTAAGATCTGGATATATTGCTTTTAATTCATTTTGATCATAGGCATTATTTATTGATAGACATGCCCCTGTGGATGCAACATATCCAACAATGGATTGCTTGTTTACAATAACCCTTATTTCATTGGGCGCTGCTCCGGTTTTAATTTTTGAAAAAACCTCTCCATTTGTTTCATCAATAAAAAAAATAGTCATTCGTTCTGCATCGAACAGAGATACAATGGGGTCCTTAATATGCAATAATATTTCATCAAAGTTGTCGAAAGAATCTATTAGATGGGTTATCCTCTGGATACGTTCTGGTACGGAAATTCCTGATAAAGATTTTTTAAGATTTTTTTTCATACAATTTCATCCCTTTCATTTTTATCTGCATTATTTTTTCCTCTCCATCTTTTAAAGCAATGAACATACCAAAACATAATCCATTGAAATATTGGACATGGTTGAAATTATCCTCCCGATAAGTATTATTTTGTATACAGGGTGCCATATTTTGTTTGGATCCCTAATATAATCCGCCAAAAACGGAAGCTGTAGATTAAGGATCCTCATATAGTCTCTAAAATTTTTTTTAAATTGAAGTTAATGATAAATTGAAATAACTAAAATGGCAGCAATTCCACAAAATCTGTAGTAGAATTATAGTCGATGCTAGGTTCAGGGAAATTTAGAAAAAGTATGATAAAAAGGGGAAGCGCTCAGTTAAACTAAGGGTGGACAGAACCAGCGGCCCAAAATCTAAACAATCCATTATAAATAACCTTCCTGCAGAAATAGCCTTGTCCGGGAATCTTTATGTTTGCTCCACCATCCAGCCTACTGACTGCTTATTAAGTTTTGGGTTGGCTTCTTTTCAGGGTTGATTGGGCAGCTAAAGGTAGGTTTTAAATAGAAGCGTTAAAATGGGACTACTTTCACTTTTAATAGATAATCCTGCAGCATTTTTTCTTCTTGCTTTCCCATTGCTTTATTCTGTCATTGCCCATGAAATAGCGCATGGTTTGGTTGCTTCGTGGTTTGGCGATAATACTGCGAAATTTGCGGGTAGGTTGTCTCTAAACCCAATAGTTCATCTCGACCCAATAGGAACGCTTATGCTTTTTTTTGTGGGTTTTGGGTGGGCAAAGCCTGTGCCGGTAGATTATTTTAATCTTAAAAATTCTCGCTGGGCATTGATTTCCGTATCATTAGCGGGGTGCATAACCAATATACTTATAGCCGCCATTGCGATATATTTATTACAATCTCCAATTGTCAACCCAAATTCTGTCTCTTCAGAAATTCTTACCCGTGTGGCGCAGATTAATATTATTTTAGGTGCTTTTAATTTGATTCCTATACCTCCCCTCGACGGCTCCAAGGTTTTGATGGCGTTTCTTCCTCCAGAAGCTCAAGCAGGCATGGCACGGATTGAACCTTATGGTTTTTTTATTATTATCATTCTTTTATATACTGGGTTGTTGTATCCCGTGATAGATTTTTTGTGGAAGCTAATTATTGGTCTGATATCATTAACCTATATTTTTTTGTAAAAATATCTACCCTCTTATTTATTGACTTGCGGAAGACTTTTTCCTATACTTTCCCCACAAACAAATTCTTAGTGTCACATTCAAATAAAGAGCGTATATGAGTTCCCCTTTCCTTTTTCATCGGTGGCGCCCGCATCCTTGGCATGGGCTTGAAGTGGGTCCTGAAGTTCCCCGTGTGGTCCATGCCTATATTGAGTTAACCCCTTTTGATCTGGTCAAATATGAGATTGACAAAGGGACCGGTTATCTCAGGGTGGATCGCCCCCAGCGTTCTTCCTCACAACCGCCTGCCCTCTATGGTTTCATTCCACGCACCTATTGCGGAGAGAGGGTCAAAGAGCTAATGGGCAATGCTCGTAAGGGCGATAGCGATCCGTTGGATATATGTGTGCTCAGTGAACGCCCCATCAACCGTTCGGAAGTGATTTTAAATGCCCGAGTCATTGGAGGTTTGCCAATGCTTGATGGCGATGAGGCCGATGATAAAATCATTGCCATTCTTGAAAATGATAACGTCTGGACGGATGTCCATGATATTTCTAACTTGCCTAAAATATTGGCTGAACGCCTGAGACATTATTTTTTAACCTATAAACTGGTTCCCGGCAAGGATCTTAGGGTCAGTATTGGCGATTCTTATGGATGTGAACATGCTTTTAAAGTGATCAAAGCGGCAATGATGGATTATCAGGGCCAATTTGGCCAGTGATAGGATGCTATTTCTATAGACTTTGCCATCCGCCTCCTAACGGACGGCGTCAATATTCGGTCACTATGCTATAACATTGGTCATTTCTTACCCTGTTTTCTCGACTCAAAAAAACATATTTGCAGGAGAACTAATATTTTTGTGCCCAAGAAGAATTATTCCTCTTAATGGTTTGTTTCGAATCGTGAGAAAATATTACAGCAATCTGTATAGTTTCAGTTCTGCTAATTTTGATTAATAAGATATACAACCGCCAGGTTCTTGCGCAATTCTAATTTCCAAGTCATTATTTTTTTTAACTTTAACCGCTGTATAGTCTTGCAAAATCCAAAATAGAAAATATGCAATGAGAATTAAACAATATTCCATGTTGCATTGCTAAGGGTGGATATGTTATTATGGCTCAGTTCGCCTCACATATTTATGGAGCATGATATGGTGGTAAATAACAGGGTTAGCATCAGACTGCCCTATAAAGAAGAATGCGCTCTATCCGGTGTGGTTTTTTCCCAAACCGCTGATATGTCCGAAGGGGGATTTTCGGTGCGGGTTAATGGTGCGAACCTGCCCATTATGATTGGGGATAAATTGTCTATATATGTTAAGCGCATGCAGTTCCGATCAATGGCTGAAGTGCGTTGGACAAAAAGGGATGTTAAAAATAAAGCCACCAAAATAGGACTTAAGCTCTTCCCCAGTTCACTGTATTAATTCATTTTTCTCCTTTCCTTAAATTGTTTGTTCAGCGATTACATTCATGATTATTCAACTTAGGATAAGAGCTTTTATGGATTTGTTCTATAAATGAAAAAATCGCGCTTTTCCCCATTCTCCAAAAGAACTTTTCCCAATGTATTCTTAATTTTTCATAGATTAGATCCATCATCAAATGATGATTTCCATCAAAGACCAAAAAAGTTTTTTTTGAAAATATGAATAAATCAGTTAGAGAAACAAATAAAAAATTCACTATTTTTATTGCCGAAGATAATATCCTTCAATCCCAGGTTTTAGAAGATTTACTTACTTCTTCAGGGTATAAGGTAGAAAAAGCCTATGATGGCGAAGAGGCTATGCAAAAAGTAATAAAAAATCCCCCTGATTTGATATTGTTAGATGTAATGATGCCAAAACTTAATGGATATGAAATATGCGAAGCCTTAAAGAAAAATAAATTAACACAGCTAATACCCATTATTATAATAACCACTTTGAACAAGCTGAAGGATCACGTGGTGGCTATTGAATTGGGAGCTGATGATTTTTTGACAAAGCCTATTAATGAAATTTTATTGGTTGCAAGGATAAAATCTTTGTTAAAAGTGAAGGTGTTAAATGATGAGATTGTGGCGAATGCTCAAATATTAGAGCAGAAAGTAAAAGAACGCACAGCTCAACTGGAAGAAACTAAAAATGTAACGGTTTTTTGCCTGGCAAAATTAGCGAATTGCAGGAACGGTGAAACAGATGATACGCACCTCGAAAGAATTATGAATTATTCAAAATTACTGGCAGAAGAATTATCTTTAACCCCAAAATATAAAAGGATTTTAAATGAGGAATATGTTGAAACGATTTATACCTCCAGCGTTTTGTATGACGTTGGTAAAGTAGGGATTTCAGATGAAATTCTTGCAAAGCAGGGCCAATTAAACCATAAAGAATTTGAGACTATGAAAAAACACACGGTTATTGGAGGAGATGCGCTTCAGGCTGCAGAGAAAAAATTAAAGGGAAAATCTTTTTTAAAAGTTGCAAAGGAAATGGCATATTACCACCACGAACGCTTTAATGGGAATGGATACCCTTTCGGCCTTAAAGAAGATAAAATCCCCATTTCAGCAAGAATTACAGCTCTCGCGGATGTTTATGACGCTATGACTTCCATGCGAGTTTACAACAATGTGGCCTCTCATGATGAAACGGTAAAAACTATTACTTTAGAATCAGGAAAGCATTTTGACCAGGACGTGGTAGGGGTTTTTTTGAATGTAGAAAATGAGTTTTTCAAGATACAGAAAAACTTATACAATTAAGCTTATTTGATTTTTTTTTTGGCAATTTTAAAAATTCTGGGGTAAATTTCTTTATCCAAAAGGCTAATCCCAATGAATTGATCGCTTCAGACACCAAAGAGACCTCGCTTCAACAGTAAGCCAATTGGCCACTCTTCCAACAGCTATCGGCAACCTCGCAAGTTTCAGCGAAGCGTTGAGTTCCTCAGAGAATCGCCAATTTTCATTTTGTAAGGCTATGAAGGCTGCCCTGGAGGGATGTTTCCGTGTTGACTCTGTTTGGATTTGGTTTGGGGGCCGATATCTTTCCAATAGCATCGAATTACGGCGTTATCTCAAGCTTTTAAAAATTGTTCTAAATCCTTGTCCAATGTTTCAAATGCTTCTAATGCTTTGGTTCTTTCATCTTTCAACTTTTGATCATTAAGCATATCGTTAAATCCCATCTTATTAAGCTCATTAGCCACTTCCTTGCTAATTTTGATTATAGCAGTGTTTTTTGGGTTAGGCCCACCGGGCAATTTAATGGTAACCAAGTTAGGCGCTATTGTGTCCACGCTGGGGATTGATTCAACATTCCATTCAAAAACCACTCCGTAATCCGTTTTGTTAGCGCTGGCTTTCTGACGGCAATTGAGTTGAATTATTTCCTTTGAAGATTTGTCTAAAGCATAAGTCTCTTCACTAGCAATAAAATAATTTGTAATATTAATTAAATCGGATGGTTCTCCCTTGCCGGCTGCGGTTACGCTATAGGTTTCACCAGCCTCCTTAGTAATATAGAAACTTCCGCAAGCTTTGTTCAGGATTTTTTTTAACTCGGGGGCATCCATATTAAAGGTGTGAACTAATGCAAGAAATTCCACCCATTTTCCATCTTTGTCCACCGTGCCGCCTTGGGATGATCCTTGCACGCCAAATAAATTCCTCTTAACCAGCATTTCATTTATTTCCTTTTCCTTTTCAATGAATGGATTCGTTTCACTTGCGGTCCTCCCTGAGGTTTCTCGACCCATTTGCCCGGCAAAAAAATCCGGAGCATAATACTTCGCAATTATAGTGCAAAATTTTTTAATATTTTGATAAGAACTCATGACGCTCTCCTTATATTATAAATTGTAATAAAGCCGAAGCTTATTTTAAGAACAAATATGTTCATCCTATGACAGAACTGCCTAGGCATTCTCCAAACGAATGGGTTTCAGGAATCTCAGGGGACATACCCTAGTTTACTAGGAGAGTACTTAAAAACATCAACAGGATTGATATATTATAATTATAGGCTCAAAAAGCCAAGGTTTTTTTGCTGTTTATTTAAAAACAAAAAACCTGGTACTCAGTATCAGGTCAAATATATTGGCTATGCCCTATCTTGTCATTCCCGATAAAGCTTGGCCTCGCATGCTTTTAGCGGGGAACGTTCGGGAATGACATTCTGGGACGTCGTGAATGACACTATGTGTCTTTAAATCTCTGTTATTTTGATCCAGCAAGATGCTATGCTATTGCCAGTAAATCATGCCCTCTGGGCTTATTCCAATACCGGCCCCTCCAGGGTCGGATTTTTATTTTGGGGAAAATTCACATGCTAAGATTATTGGGATAGATTTTTATTCTTCTAAAGTCTGATATTCTTTGGTATCGCCAATGGTATTTCCCTCCCCATCCAGGGAATTTAAAAGGAGTTTATCCGGATAAACGATGGTGTCAGGCATACGATAAAGCGGACTTTTCGCAATAAAACACGTAATTCTGCTGGTTGTGGATTTTTCATTTTCCTCAGGGTCTTTTTTAAGAATAGTTTCTTTTATTGTATTTACTATTTTGTCAATGCCCGGGAGGGCTTCTTCCACAGATTTGCCATCTTTGATAAGAAACCTTGTTTTAGGAAATTGACATTCATGGATCATCAGATATTTATCATGGTATGCTAATATTCTTACGTCACGATTTGTGACCCTTAGTTGAGTGATTCTTCCCATTAAAATGGGTTCACCCGGGCGATCGCCGTATTCTTTGTAGAGTTCCACATTTACCTCTGCAAGGTCCAATGTGCCCCACACAAATGTTTCCGTTCCCCATGAGTAAGAAGGTACTATCAGGGTAATGAAAAAAAATAAAAATTTAATCATGGTTTTGACCCCATAATAAAAATTACCACTAGGGAAGAATCCAATATGGACATAATTAGCGATTTGGCAACCAGGGTTTTCATTTTTATAAATCTTTTGCGCATTCAAGAATGTAAATTCTTTATTTTACCTGATTAATCTTGTCTAAAATAGCCCTAATTTTATTTTTGGGTGAATGTAAGGAGATGTATTTTAATAAGATAGAAAAAGTTAAAAATTAAAATTATCTTTGACTTTTTTTAGCGCCTAAAGTTAGAATGAAACATTTTTATTTATTCTTCAATCCCAGCGCATGGACAGGCAGGAATTAGCTATGACATTTAAAGGAGTTTATTAGGTATGAATGAACTGGATTCCGTTGCATTTATAAAAGATCCTAAACGATTGCCCCTTCTGACAAGCAGGGGAAGAGCCTTTTTGGGTTTAAAAAAATCCAATTTGCCCGTGCTGGCTGTGCGGGTTAAAGCTCTGTTTGAGTATTTGAATAATTCCATCGGTTTTGCCAACACCATATTAGGCCTAAGATGTCAGGAGTGTTTCAATATTATGCTGAAAGGCATTTACCCTGAAATAATGCTCGACCTGGCGGACATGATTTATGTGCAGCACGAACGACTATCGGTAAATTTAAGCCTTGATGTGATTAATAAGATCATTCAAAAGGATTTTGTCGTTTCTCAAGCCACCAAAGAGCCCGAAAAACCTGCGCAGCCATCCAGTTCGGCTTTGCCCCCGCAAAGTATGGCGTCGATTCATGATAGAAGACCCACAAAGGAACCCCTTGAAAAAGGGAGAGAAGAGGATCATCCTCTCAAGCAGCTCAACGAAAATATGGAATTGTTGTTTCTAAAATTAGGACAGACGCTGAAAGAGGATGCCCTGCTTTATAATGACCCGGAAATCGTTAAATTGTTGAGCGAAAGTTATAGTTATTATCTTTTTCAAACAAAGAATTTCCCCTGGCAAAATCCTATTGAGCCTAATCCCCGCAACTTGAACCAGTCCGTAATAGATATTGCCACAGGTATGGCGGGTCTACGAACTATTTATAATTGGCCGATAAATTATCCAAAGCTATATTTAACCGATACTATGCCCTTTATTCTTCAATGTTTGAGGCATTTCACCACCATGCTAGGCAAAAAAAATGTAGAAATAATTGAGGCCAAATTCCCTTCCAAAACTCCCCAGGGCTTAAAATTTGGTCTCATCATGTCAAACAAATTTTTACACCATTTAAATCGCTCGGAAAGAATGGAATTTCTTCGCTGGGCCTTGGAAAGTCTTGAACCTAATGGGATACTAGACATTTTGGATACGGACATTGAATTACAAATACTGCGAAATTCAAAAGATTCTGTGTTCAAGGGAAAGCTGACATCCGGTTATCTGGAAACCCTCGTTGATATCGAAGATGATTTTGCTAAAACTCTTGAGTCAGATATTAAAAAATCCGGGTTTGATATATCAAACTCTGACTTTAAAACCTTTCAGGATGAAACAGACGCATACAGTCGACACTCGGGAGACTACCTGCCAATAAAATTTCATGGGATTGAAATTATTGCTAAAAAAGCTTGAATCTCTCACTATGCCAAAAGTGGGATGTTTATAGCAGTTTGCAAGTTCACGGTATTCTTTGCGGCGTTTTTTCTATAAAGCCATAACCACAAAATTTATTTTTACCAAACAAAACCTTCAATAAACTCAGTTGTGATGGGTATATTTTATAGATGAACAAAATTTTTGCCAATGGGAGCTATCCGAAGAAAATTTCAAAAACTTTAGCGCAAAGAGTGTAAATTTTATTTAAATAAACACACAACCTAGCAACAAGTTTTGAGGAATGCGCCCGCTTGACACTTTCATAAATTTAAATGAAGAAACCAGAGCTATTAATTCCCGCCGGAACTTTTGAGAAACTAAAAGTGGGAATACATTATGGAGCCGATGCCGTTTATTTAGCGGGGCCAGAATACGGTCTTCGCAAAAAAGCTGGAAATTTTTCTTTGTCTGATCTTCGCAGGGCTATTGATTATTCCCATGAAAGAATGGTGAAAGTTTATCTGGCTGTTAACATATTTCCTCACAGCAAAGACCTAAAAGGAATTTCTACGTATCTAAAAGAAGTAGAGGATATTGGGGTTGATGCTGTTATTATTGCCGACCCCGGAGTTTTGCAAATTGCAAAAGAGATTGTTCCAAAGTTGCCTATTCATTTAAGCACGCAGGCCAATACTATAAACTGGGCTTCGGCTCAATTCTGGAAAAGCCAGGGAATCAAGAGAATCTGTTTAGCTAGAGAACTATCTCTTCATGAAATCCTGGAGATAAAAGAAAAGACTGACGCAGAATTGGAGCTTTTTATTCACGGAGCTATGTGTATTTCATATTCCGGCAGATGCTTTATGAGCAAATATATGAACAATCGCGATGCTAATGAAGGGGATTGTTCTCAAGCATGTCGCTGGGAATACTTTTTAATGGAAAAGAAAAGGGTAGGGCAATATTTCCCTATTGAAGAAGATGAGAATGGAACTTACTTTTTCAGTTCAAAAGATCTTTGTTTAATCAAATATATACCAGATATCATTCAATCCGGAATAACATCATTGAAAATAGAGGGACGGATGAAAAGCGTATATTATGTGGGAATGGTTACGAAAATTTATAGAGAGGCAATAGATAAATTCTTTAAGGAAGGGAAAAATTATAAATATAATCCGGAGTGGCAAAGAGAGCTATCGAAAATTAGCAACCGGGAATTCACAACTAGTTTTTTTAACGGCAAGGCCACAAACGATATAGCTCGCGTTCTCCCAAGATTCCAAACCCATGAGTTTGTAGGCATTGTCCAAAAACCTCTCTCAAAAAATAGAGCATTAGTTGATATTAGAAATAAAGTTGTAGTAGGCGATGAAGTGGAATGGGTAGGAAGAAAAAATAAACCGATTTTTTTGAAAATTGAGTCAATGTATGATAGCGAAGGAGCCGCTGAAAAAGAAATTGCTCAGCCCAATGATACGGTTATTATTCAATTGAAGGTCCCAACTGATGAATACGATATTTTACGAAGAAAAAAAGATGGAAAGCATACGAATAAAAGTTAAAATTCCCAAAAAGGACATTATTTATATAGATGGATTATTTGAATCGTATGAAAATTTTGGAATAGTAACCACAATAGATCCTAAGGAAGGAGTCGTTGAATTGTTGATTTCCCCTTCCTTTCTTACCGAAACAAATGAATTACTTGAAGCCTTAAAAAAAGAGATAGGATTACAAATTATTTGAAATTATTTTATTTATTCATAAGAAATGTAATAAGGAAGGACCCCTCCCTTCTTACATTCTCATCGCTTATTATAAGGATTGACTAACTTTTATTTTTCAAGCCTAAATATAGCGATTTTTATTTTCAAATCACGTTTTAGGAGAAAGAGAAATGACGATATTAGATTCATCAACACATCCTGCGGAAATTCTTCGCATTGCTATAAAAAATGAAAAGGATTCTGTTAAGTTTTACCAGGATGCTTTAAAAATAATAGACGATCCCGGCACAAAAAAGATGTTGGAAGAATTAATTGAAGAGGAAAAAAAGCACATAATTGTTTTAGAAGATGAGCTTAATAAAGGGGCTTATACGGAGAATTAAAAAAAATGGAGTTAAATAGTAGTTATACCCATTACGATTTAGTTTTAGGAATTTTGGGATTTGAGTTTGCTTAAGATTTAAATTTTTCGATTGAACCCCGTTAGAGATAATGAGCTACCCAAGATAGTTTTAAAAGTAGGCACATTATTTTACCAGCCCTTTCCGTAATCTCTAACGAGGTGAACAATACTACAGGCTTAGTGAACTAAGTTGAGGATTTTTTGATTGAGCAAAAATTAAAGGCTAGGTAAATTCATGTTGCAAAAAACTACAGCTAAATCGTAGAGGGTATTGTTCAGAGAAATTTTTGAAAGTCAAAAATCACTATTGGCAACTATTTGGTTTTTAGCTATTTCCCAAAGGTGTCTGTCGTCTTTTGAAGTTGGGAGAGTATTCCCCTTTTAGAAAATTCTTTTGCTGTTTAAAAATTGCAATAAAATTCTTCTGTGGCCGTAATCCTAAATTTTAACACAACGCCTGTCCCATTTTCCAACCATCAAACCGATCCAGTAGAATTTTCCTTGTCAAAGAACGTTTATCATTCAATAAGCAAAAAAAAACTATAAAATAGATTGCCGAATCTGTTTTGGAGTATGCTAAGTTTTATTATGAGGTGTGATTTTTTACTATTACTCTGTAAAAACTCGTTTTTTGAGAAAGTTTTCTCTGTTAGCTCACCGGATCGGCAGCTTCTTTTGGTTGCGGCGCCTCGCCGCTTTATACTATTTCACTGTAAAACCTTCTTTTTTAAGAAAGTTTTTTTGTTTGTTCTCCAGGGCGGCAGCCCTATTTGGTTGCGGCCCCTTGGCCGCTTTATGTTTAAGATACTTGTTTTTATTGTCAGCATGTTTAGTTTGCTCTCAGGAAGTAGGCCAGGCGCGTTTGCCGGACCTTCTATTGAAAGCATTCAACCCAAAGTTGTTTATTTTGGCAAGGGTAAAGATATTGCAATCAATGTGAAAAACTGGAACCCTTGCTCTTATTTGACTATAGCGCCCGGCGGCCCCTATCCCAAAAAACAAATCTCCATACCGAAAGAAAATTTGCATCTGAAATTAAAAAAAGGGTCCGAGCAAATCTTAGTAAAAAATTTGGGATTTGTTAATTTTATCTCCAAATTTCCATCAGCTTCTTTAATAAAGGGTTATAAAAATTATGGCGGTGTGGGAAAAAGTATTTTTATTAAAAATAATAAGGCCTATCTTTCATTTAATGAAAAAGAGTTGATTATTCTCGATATTAGCCAACCACTTTCCCCGCAGATTTTAGGTCGAATCATGACGGGAGGATTAATAACTGATATTTTTGTTCTAAATATGAGGGCTTATTTGATTCTTGACCAAAAAGAAATTGCCATTCTGGATATTAGCTCTCCATCAAATATTGCTTTAATAACCAAATACGGAATCGCAGGCAAAGCCAATAACCTATTTGTCACTGATGAAGTCTGTTTTGTGGCAGACAGCAAACATGGGCTCATTGCTCTGGACGTGAGCAAGCCCAGGGCTATTAAGGAATTGGGTAGATACAATTCAAACGGCACAGCATTAAATGTTTTTATTGAGGGAGGGAGGGCTTATCTGGCAGATGGAGAAGCTGGCCTTGTGATATTAAATGTAAATGCCCCTGGGAAAATAAAATGGATTGGCAGCTACAATAATTCAGGAAAGGTTTCGGCTGCTATTGCCCATAATAATAGAGCTCTAATTATAAATGATCGTTTTAACTTGATGCTTTTAGACATAACGAAACCTAGTGCTCCACATCTTTTGTCATTCTACCATTTGGAGGAGGAGATACTTGATTTTTGGTTTGATGGGAAGGAAGCGATTGTAGAGACTCGATCGTCTCTTCAAATGATAGATTTCTCGGAGGAAAACGTTCCTATGTATATAAATGAAGAGGTGAACCTGGGCGGCAGTCGCAAAATATTTGTAAAAGATAAAATCGCCTATGTTGCGGATTGGTTTTCCGGACTCCATCTCTACGACATATCTAACCCTAAATCCCCTATGCTGATCTCCAGTTTTCATACTCCCGGGTCTCCTAAAGGTGTGCTGGTCAAAGAGAATTATGCCTTTGTAGGGGATGACGATAACGGGTTGCAAGTTATAGATGTATCAAATCCTTTTAATTTAAGCCTTGTATCCAGCCTTCCTTTGAAAGGCCTCGCCTATACTATGACTATTGCAGGCAATTATCTTTACATGGCCGCCCATAGGGGAGGGTTTCACATTATAGATATCAGTGATATAAAATCCCCAAAAATTGTTGGAGGCGTGGATACTCCAGGGAAGTCTTGGGCAATTGAAGTCTCAGAAAACATCGCTTATGTGGCGGATGATAAATCAGGATTGCTGATTTTCGATATCAATATTTTTGGTTCCCCCAAAAAAATAGGAGAATTTAATCAGGGAGGATTTGTGGAAGATGTATTGATAGAAGGAAATACAGCATACCTATCTACCTTTGATAGAGGACTTTATATTTTAAATGTCAAAAATCCTTCCAAGCCCATACAAATAGGCCATATCCAATCCCCGGGGAATGCCCGTGGCATGTTTTTGCAGGGCAGTTATTTATACCTCGCGGACTGGAAAGCAGGTGTGCAGGTAATTGATGTTAAGGATAAATCTAAGCCCCTTATTATTGGCAGTTTCGATACAAAAGGAGCGGCATGGGATGTTTGGGTCAAAGACCATTATATTTTCATCGCAGATTGGTGGGGCGGGTTTAAAACTCTGGATATTAGCAAAAAACAAGATCCTTTGCTGTTAGGAAGATACCAGGGTAGGGGAAGGATATCCCAAATATCAATCAGGGGCGAATATGCTTTTGCAGTCAGCGACTTGGGAGGTCTTCAGGTTTTTGATTTAAAAAACCCTCTCTATCCTGTATGGGTCACAGGAGTGGACATTGGAAGCCAGGCAAGAGGCCTATATCTCACTCACAATTACGCATTTGTTGCTTCAGGAAAGAATGGACTTATTGTGGTGGATATATCTAATCCCTTTCAAATTAAATTGATTCATAAGATGCTATTCCCAGGATCAGTTGACGGCCTTAGAGGATCAGGTAACATGCTTTATTTAATTAACGATCTTCTAGGCGTGGTTGCCGTTGATATCAGCGCTCCCAAAAATCCTAAAAGAGTTAAGACCTTTCCTGCTAAAATTAATGACCTATGGGTTGAAGATGAAAAATTGTTTCTTGCAACGAGGGACAAAGGATTGGAAGTCTTTGATATGAGCAATGTCCATGCGCCTGTTTTGATTGCTCGCGACCCTTCTAAAATTCCTTCCTCTTTAGTGCGGTCCAGAGGAAATTTCGTATTCCTTTACCCGGCCACTATGCAGGCAAAAGGAATTAGAATTTTGGAAGTTAAAAATAATGAAATGAAAGATGTCGCCTTCCTGAATCTTGGAGAAAAAATCATGGACATGCAGGTAGATGAGGACAGGATGTTGGTGACAGGAGAGAAATCAGGTTTAATGACTTTAGATATTTCCGATCCAATGAGGCCAGCCATCAAGAATTTTTATCCATCAACCCAAAAGTTAACAAATATAGCGATTTCCAAAAACTCTGTTTATTTATCTGGGGAAGAAACTATAACCTCCATCAAACTACTCCCAAATGTTAAGTTTCAACCATCGCTTCCGTTCTCCATAAAAGCTTTTATTCCACAGGACATGCCCCTTGGCACATACCATCTATTTATAACAACCACTGATGGAATTCAAGAGGCGCACTATAACGCCCTCAAAGTTCAATTTCCTCCTGCCACAAAACCCAAATTTACAATGGAGGATTATAAAAAGATTCTGCAAGAGAGGAAGAAACAAAATTAGTAACACAGCAGCATTTTTGCTAATTCACCACTATTCCCTATATACCAAAGTGGAGTCAAATCATTACAGGCTGTCCGAGAATAGAGGAATGCTTTTGTTTGATTTTTAATATTAATCCATTCTAAGGCCAAAACAAAAAAACATTTTGACAAAGATTGGAAGTAATCTATTACAAAGAAAAATACAGCAGATTGAAAAGCTGGGGAGAAAGGATAAACGACAGATTCTCCAACTCATCGACGCATTCATTGAAAGAGAGCAGCTAAAGAAAAAAGCTGGAGCGTAACGAATAAAAATAATAGTCTGTTATAAATTATAAATAAGGTTTGACCCCAATCCCTCCAATCCCTCAAACATTCAATGTAGTCAAGAGTGGACTTGACCCCCTTACATAGTCCCAATCCATGTTTAATGCTTGGATTATTCTAAGAAGAATGACAAGAATAAAAACTCGATTTTTTGAAATATTCGCAGATTGAGGACATAGCTATTATTCCCCTTGCTTATTTTTATCTTGATCTAAAACCTTCCGAACTACTTGAGCAATATCACGATTAATAAAAGGTTTCATGATAAAATCCCGAATCCCCATGGATAAAGCTTCTTTCGCCCCGATTGCATGACTAAAACCAGTGCATAAGATAACAGGAATTTCAGATCGTATCTTCATAAGTTCTGAGGCCAGAACATCGCCGGTCATATTAGGCATAGTCTGGTCAGTCATAACAAGGTCAAACTTCTGAGGATCTTTCTTAAAGATCTCTAGAGCTTCCAGGCTGTTCGTTTTTTAAAGGACTTCATATCCCAGACTCTCTAACATTTCTTGACCAATTTTAGCGACACCTTCCTCATCGTCCACAAACAAGATGCGTTCATTGCCCCGTGGAATAGTCAAAGACTTGGTCTTTCCCTTTATTTCAATATCCTCTGATTTTGGGAGATATATATCAAAATTTGTTCCTTTTCCCAACTCACTGTTCACAATGATTTCGCCTCCATGGTTTAAAACTATTCCATGAACGGTTGACAAACCCATCCCGGTGCCTTCCCCAACTCCTTTAGTTGTAAAAAATGGATCGAATATTCGGTCCATAATTTTCTTACTCATACCGTGTCCTGTGTCACTTACTGAAAGTTTTAGATAATCACCTTCTTTTAAACGAAAGTGGATAGAGCAAAAGGGAGCATCAAGATGGACAGGTTTAAGATTTACTTCTAACACGCCTCCCTTTTGTCGCATAGCATGCTCAGCATTTATGCAGAGGTTCATAATTATCTGGTGAATTTGAGTGATATCCCCTTGTATTGTGCTCGATTGACCATCAAGATTTTGTTGGATTTTTATGTGAGTCGGAAGGGATGACCTCATAAACTTAAGCGCTTCCTCGACGATTGGAGCAAGGGAGACGGTTACTAAGGTGTGCTCATGCTGACGACTGAAAGTAAGAATCTGTCTTACCAGGTCCCTTGCGCGAAACCCTGAGTCGAGAATTTGTTTGAAATCAGCATAGGTTTTGCTTCCCAAGGGAAATTTGCCAAGGTTAAGCTCTGAATAGCCTATAATAGAAGTGAGAATGTTATTGAAGTCATGGGCTATACCCCCTGCAAGGGTGCCTATGGCCTCCATTTTTTGGACTTGCTGGAGATTGTTCAGAAGTTTGTCTTTTTCTTTCCTGGTCTTTTCCAAATCCGATGCCATTATGTTAAAGGAACGAGCTAATTCCCCTATCTCATTTTCTGCGGCAAAATTTACCCTCTTTTTTAGTTTGCCTTTTCCAAATGTCCGAAGAACTTCTACAACAGATAATATCGGCCTGGTCAACCTCATCGTGGACCACTTAATTAACGAAAGAGTAAAAATTAGAACCGCCACAATGGATAAAGTAAAAATAGTAAATATGACTTTTTGGTTTTCTCTAACATATTTTTTAGAACCCAATAAGCCAATTGCCCCAAAAACAGCGCCATTATTTTGCAGGAGGGGAATCAGCGACAAATAATATTGATGATTATCAATAAGAATATTCTCCTGAAAGACATTTTTTTTGGTTTTGATAAGATCCTGATAGGTCGAGGGGTCGAGAATGGGCACAGATGGAGTTGTGTAAATTGATGCTTCTTTTTGAATAAAAAGGGCTAAGTCAATACCGACTTTGTCCTTAAGCGCTGCTAAAAAATTCTTATCAATAAAAACGGTTTTCTCTAAAATACCTTCGAGGTATTTATAAAATGGCTCAATAACAGGAGAGAATGTTAGCAGCCTAAAACTACTTCTATTGAAATTCCTAAATGCTACAAGGACCGGTATACTTCTTTCCTTACTCGCTTCAATGTTATCAAGTAAAGAAGCAGAAATTTTTTTACAGGATTGATCTTTATGAGTGGAAACTTCACAATCCCCCGTAGAATTATAAAAAGAGACTAAATTCACATTAGCCTCTTGCCTTAGATATTTCACCATTTCATGCAGACTAATCAATACCTCAGAGGTTCTCTCTGCTACAGCTAAATTTACTACAAAATCTGCCCTTGAGTGTGCTGCGATTGTTAATTTCCTTATTTGAATTAAATCATCGATATCTCTCTCAATGATCCGATGGATTGTTTCCATTTTAATTGCTAATTCAGTGTGGAGTTTCTGGTTCACATAGTTGGAAAAAAAGATGAGAATGCTTATTGATGGAATGGAGACACCTACGATGCATAAGAAAACAAACTCAGTTTTTATAGATTTTCGTGGATTCCATTTCATATAAAACCTGACCTGTCCCTATAATTTGTGCTACCTGCATAGTGGTGTTTTTTCTATGCCGTCAGTTGGAGCGTAGCAGATATGATGTAATGGCAATCATTTTATATACCCCGAATGGGCTATGTCAACAAAATAGTTTAATTTAATCGGAGAAAAGCGATGGTCAAATATTGAGGATGGGAGTTTTGCTGTAAGCCTGCCAAGTATATTTAAAATTGCAAATGCGTTGAATGTTTAGTTCATCAAATCGAGCGAAAAAGATTCGCAAAAAAAGTAAGGTTTTGCCTATAATTTTCTTTCCATGTTTTATTCCATGCTCCCAGGTCCAAAAATTGATTCAATCACACCGAATGTCATAGCTGGAAATCAAGAGGGGAGAGTGCAACTTTTAAAGCTGTTATAATGTAGTAGGATGGCTCATAATTGTTCTCTACTATTCAGTTGCAACAATAGGTAAAATCATTAAGTTATTGCTTGTTTCAAAGGAAAATAGGAAAGAGTTGAAATAGAAACAGTTATTAAAATACAATAAGTTATGCTATGTTAGTTAAACTGATTCGTAATCAGCAGGTCGCAGATTTAATTTCGTGGTTGCTTTGTAATAGGTCAAAAACTTCTCGAGCTCTTTTTGTTACTTTAATTTTTTTTTGGAATTTCCCCGATATAAATGTTCTAATTTTTCAAAAGATTTTGCATTATTAAAATTTGTGAGAGCAGAGTCTTTTTGCTTCTTCTGTTGCCCACTTATCCGCCTTTATGATATCCGCAATTTTCATTAATTTTTCGGGTTTATGTTTTTTCATTGTTTTTTGAATAATTTTAGGGATTCCAATAAAAGGTATGGACCCGTTTAAAAAGGCTTGCACAGCTATTTCATTTGCCGCGTTTAAAACGGCGGGCATGGTTTTCCCAATATGTAAAGCATTAAATGCATATTTCAGGCAGGGAAATCTTTTATAATCCGGCCCTATAAAAGTAAGAGGTTTTTGCTTTGATAAATTAAGAGAGGGAAGGTCTGTTGGAACTCTTTCAGGGTAATTCAAGGCGTAGCTTATTGGAACACGCATATCCGGCATGCCCATTTGTGCAATGATTGAAGTGTCAACGAATTCAACCATGGAATGAATAATACTTTCTGGATGAATAACCACATCAATCCTATTTGCATCAATTCCAAAAAGCCAATGGGCCTCAATAACTTCAAGGCCTTTGTTCATCAAGGTGGCGGAGTCAATAGTAATTTTAGGGCCCATCTTCCAGTTTGGGTGATTAAGAGCTTCGCTAATGGTGACTTTTTTCAATTTTTCAGCAGGGTAATGGAGGAAGGGGCCGCCTGAAGCGGTAAGAATAATCTTTTTAATCTTATGATTGTCGGTCCCATTAATACATTGAAATATTGCGCTGTGTTCGCTGTCTATAGGTATGACAGAAACTTTATTTTTTGAAGTCTTTTTAATAAATAGCTCGCCAGCTATCACAAGACTTTCCTTATTTGCAAGAGCGATATGCTTTCCTTTTTCAATAGCGGCAAAAGTTGAAAAAAGACCGGCGGCCCCAACAATGGCTGAAACGACCATTTCTGTTTCAGGAATGGCGGCAATTTTAATAAGGCCCTCTGATCCAGAAAAAATTTCTACCTTTAATTTTCCTACTCTTTTCTTCAAAATAGCCGCTTTTTTTTCATCAAAAAGGGCTGCATATTTGGGTTTAAATTCTCTGATTTGTTTTTCTAATAGATTAACATTGGCGCCGGCGGCCAAACCTGATACTTTAAATCTGCCTTTACTTTTTCTCACAATATCAAGGGTATTTAGCCCTATAGAACCAGTGGAGCCAAGGATAGCAATTTTTTTGGTCATAAATTTCCCTTATAAAATGTGGTTCTATGAACGTGGATTTTTATCCACAGTTAACCTTAATGTTGCAAAAAAATCCGTCTAAAACCGCTGACGCTGGCTTTATTTCAGGCCATAAGCGTCTTTAAGCCTCTTTTTTAAGCCTCACCATAGGTTAGCTATGCCATTACCCTAAAAAAGACCCTCAAAGACGCCTCTAACCAAAACTAAAAGCCTTTTAGTTCGATTTTTTTTGCAACATTAAGGTTAATTATTTTCTATATTTCCTTCTTAGTTGGTATTCCTTAACAGCCAAATTATGTTCTTTGAGGGTTGTTGAAAATTTGTGTTCTCCATTTTTTTTCGATACAAAATAAAGAAAATTTGCTTTTGCCGGGCGCAAGGCTGTTTCAATAGAAGATAACCCGGGGTTGGAAATAGGGCCTGGAGGTAAACCCCGATAACGATAAGTGTTGTAAGGAGAATCTATTTTGAGGTCTTTTTTGCGAATGTTGCCATCAAAATTTTTGAGCGCGTAAATAACGGTGGGGTCGCATTGCAAGAGCATATTTTTTTTTAGCCTATTGTGGAAAACTGCCGATATTAAGGCCCGCTCTTCCTCTTTCGCGGTTTCCTTTTCAATTAAAGAAGCTAATGTAATAATTTCGTGAAAAGACAAATTGGAATTTTCTACCTTTGACATGAATTTTGGCGTCATTATTTTTTCTTTAAAGGTGTCAGTAAATTTTTTTAAAATATCATAATCTGTGATGTCTTTCTCAAAATAGTATGTTTCAGGGAAGAGGTAACCCTCTAAAGAATGTGTGCTAAGACCGAAACTCTTTATTACTTTTGAATCAATCGCTGCGGCAATAAAAGACTTTTTCTTTGTAACATGATGTTTTTCTAAAAGGTCCCCTATTTCATTAAGATTAAATCCCTCCGGAATGGTAATGGGGTGTTGAATGACCTGGCCTTTTACAATTTTATTTAGAATTTGTTCAGGAGACATTCCCGGGCCCAGTAAATATTCTCCAGCTTTTAATTTTTTCCCGGTATCTTTGATTATGGACAATATATTGAATGTCCAGGAGTATTTAATTAAGCCTTTTTGTTTTAAAAGGGATGAAATGTTTTTGGAATTAGTTCCTCTTTTTATCTCAATTATTGTTTGATTTCCCTGAGGTGATAATGGAGTGGTTATGTCTAGATAAAAAATGAATAATAATTGCCCTGCAATTACACTTGAAATCCCTATGAATATAAATAACAGGGTGAGCGTATCATTTTTGTAATCACGAAAAATCATTGAAAAATCTTTGTGAGAATTAAGGCTTAAGAATAGTAGCGCATCAATTTAAAATAAATTACAAGTGATGAAAAATAAGTAACTACTCAGGTGTTTAGGCTGAAGACTGAAGTAAATCAAGGTTCTCTTAGCGCTTTAATCAAGCTATTCAAAACCTTAGAAAACTTTAAATGCTATATATTTGTTTGCTATTGGATAATTTCTTTAGGATTTCTTAAATGATATACGGTATATTTGAGGATTTTCCGCTGGACAATCACTAATTATCCCAATCCATGTTAGCTTCTAACGGAATATTTTTATGATCTAAATACCCCTGAAGGATATATTGCGCGGCCATCTTATCAATAATTTTTTTTCTTTTTCGGCGTTTAATATTTGCCTCAATAAGCGTTTTTTCCGCTGCGCAAGAAGACAACCTTTCATCCCACTGATTAATTGGTATCTGTACTTTATGTTTCAATTTTTCTATAAATGCCAAAGCCTTTTGGGCCTGAGGGCCAATGCTGCCATTCATGTTAAAAGGCATTCCAACAATTATCTCTCCAATTTGAAAAGAGTCAATGATATCTAAGATTATTGAAAAAACAAAAGAGGCATTTTTTCTCTCAAAAACTTCGTGAGGCTGGGCCGTTAATCCAAATTCATCACTGATGGCTGTTCCAATTCTTTTATCGCCTAAATCGATGCAAAGAATTCTCTTTTGTTTGGTGAGTTTCATGGTTATTCATCCGTTTAAATGCGCGGAAGTGGAAAATATCCGCCTTGCATGGGATTTGTTATGTTTATTTAGTCCAGAGCCTCATGCGGTTTTATTGATTAAGGATACTGCATCCCTGTTCAATGCAAGAAACAAAATTTGATGAGAATTCATCTTTTGAAATTTTTTTGGCTTCTATGTTTGTGTTTTTCCCTTTTGGACTGAGATAGTTTAGTTTAATTTGGTTTTTCCCCTCCAACTCCGTGGCAAAGTAATGAATTTCGGTGAAGCCTGAGCCGCCTTCCATTTTTATTACCTTATGGTAAGGACCCATAATAAGCCCTTTTTTTTCCCCTTCCGCCATGGCATTTTCTTCGTTTGTTGTTTCAATTCTTTTTACTTTGGACTCTCCAGCCAGCTTATTTAAATCTTCGAAATTGGTTTCTGAACTGTCTCTTTTCCCAAGAACCGCGTCAATTTCTTGCTTAATTAAACCTTCACTTAAAAAATCTGCTGTATCTTCTTTTTTGTTCGGTGGAGCTATTTCTTTTTTTTCTATAAGTCCTGAAGAAATTAATGAATATAAAATTTTATAGAGGGCAAAATCGTCGTAATTGCTTTCCGTAAGCATTTCTTTTATTGTGCGTCTTCCGTCTATTAGAGACAGAACGGTCCATTCGTTATTATTTATCTTTATTTCACCATCCCTTTTTTCTTTTACCTTAAGTATTATTTGGTCATCCGGAATTTGCTTTAAAACAATGGACCATTCATCAACTCGTCTAGAAGCCTCAAAAATTATTTGCATGGTGTCCAAATTGCAGATAACTTCGTTTCCTACGTTTAATGCAATGTCTTTATATTCGAAATCTCCCTTTTCTAACAAAAACAATTGATGTACTATTGACGCGGCCTGTTCTGCCACGATATTTTTTAAGGTGTCCTTTGATACATAACCTTTTTCTAAAAGGATATTACCCAATCTCATTTTCTTTTCTATTCCAATTTTTATACATTCTTGAAGCTTTTCAGCAGAAATTATACCTTTTCGTCTGGCAAGATCCCCGAGAAGGTTCTTTTTGTCTGAAGATACCGCGTAAATGATATTCCCTTCCTTCATATATATTTGTATTTTCTTTCCCTCATTGTAAACCTCCAACACCCCGGTTTTTTTATCATTGCATAACATTTGCAAAAGGCTCGGAAGCAGAAATGTTTTAAGATTTCCTTTTAAAGACATAACAGTAATACCCTGTAATAAAAACGTTTTTACAATAATTTATTTTAACCATTTGTATTTGGGCTAGATTATACCAGAAAACCTAGTTCTTAAAAGAGCAAATTAACATTATTAAATGTCTTTTCAAACATGTGTTAAGTTTAATCGCGTTAAAGTCGGGGGGATTTTTTTTCAAAATTTCCGCATAAAGGTTTTTCTAAATTGGCTTATTTTGAAAGGCAAACAATAGTTAGCGATAGGGTAAATTAAATTAGAAGCTGATATAAAAACGGATTCTACTCCAATAAGCTATTAAAAAATTTCCAACACTATCCTGTCAAAGCTTATTTATTAATAGCCTTAGCACTTTCCACAAATTCGTGTCTCAAGGAGTATTCACCAAGCAAAGATTCGACTGCCGGTTTTATAATGAATGGAATCTATCTACGGGCAATAAGGAAGGAAAATTCTTTTTTACATTTCTTTAAGTTTCCTTTGTATTGTTCTTAAACCAACTCCAAGTAATTTGGAGGCTAAGGTTTTATTTCCTTTGGTTTTTTGAAGGGTAAGTCTTATTATCTCCTTTTGAATCTCAGGAAGGGTCAAATCTTGAGGTATATGGTAGAACTCGCTGTGGTGGGGTTCGAGAAGGAGTAAAGAGGAGGGAAGATATTTTGCCTCGATTATATCTTTTCGCGAAAGCGCCATTCCGGTTTCCAGAGCGTTTATTAATTCCCTTACATTCCCAGGCCATTGATAATTAAGAAGGATCTGCATGGCTTCTTTTGTAATCCCTTTGATTCCGAAGCCCTCTACTTTGTTGAGCTTTGTTATAAGGTTGCCCACGAGTTGGGGAATATCTTCTGTTCTTTCTCTCAGCGGAGGCAGTTCAATATTCACCACATTTAACCTGTAAAACAGGTCTTCCCTGAACTTCCCTTCCTCTATAAGCCTTCTAAGATCTTGATGGGTTGCGGCTATAACTCTCACATTGATTTTTATCGTTTCGTTTCCTCCGACTCTTTCAAATTCTTTTTCTTGTAGCACACGGAGCAATTTAACCTGGGTGCTCAGGGAGATATCACCTATCTCATCGAGAAAAATTATTCCCTTATCCGCGAGTTCAAATCTGCCAATCCTTTTTGTCATAGCTCCTGTAAATGCCCCTTTTTCATGTCCAAAGAGTTCAGATTCAAGCACTCCTTCATTATACGCCGCGCAATTTACTTTAATAAATGGTTTGGAATTACGCGGACTATTGTAATGTATTGCATTGGCAATCATCTCTTTGCCTGTGCCGGTTTCACCAGTCAGCAAAATACTTACATCCTTTGCAACCACTGAAGCGAGAACATTGATAACATGCTTCATTGCTTTTCCTCTGGCAGAGATGTTGCCAAAACTAATTAGCTTTTTTAGTTTTTGTTCCACTTCCAATTTTTCATACAAAATACTTTGTTTTTTAATAGCTTCATTTATGGCTGACATGATCAGTCCATTATTCACCGGGAACTCATAAAAATCATAAGCGCCAGCCTTCATAGCTTCGATAGCTTTTGCAAAAGACAAGCTTTCTGAGAGAAAAATCACCTCAACATGTGGTTTTATAGCTTTAATCTTTTCCATAAAACCCAATGGTATGGTTTTGAAAAGAAGATAATCCGCGATAATAACATTTACTGGTTTGTTTTTTAGCGCTATGAAGGACTTCGTTGATGAATAAGCCCTATGCACATTGACTTTCTTCTTTTCAATATGAGAAATCAATTCTTCCCACGCTTTTTTCCCTTTGCCAAAAACAACCAATGCATTTTTTTTCATAGGTCTCTCAAAAACTAAACATAATGACAATTAATAATTTAAATATAATCATATTAACCGCCATTTTAACACAATAAGTAAACTATTTAACTAAAAAAGTGGCCATTATGACGTATCATAATTTACATAAAACATAGGACTCTGGATAAAACGATCTCTTGGGTTTTGTTGCAAGTGATTGCTTTATAAATGCTTTAATCATGACGGGAGGCTCTGCCGCTCTTGGCATCATTTTTGTATTAATAAAGTATTAATTTAGCTGCCCTGCGGGAAACCCGGGAAACCCCAGGCGTCAGCAGAAATCAACCATTTTTTAATAATCGTTGGAGGGAAGCATTATGAAGACTAAACTAACAATGTTTGTTGCGTTGCTTGCTATGGGAGCTCTGGTCCTCCTGAGCGGCAATGTTAATGCGGAAGAAGACTACACGGGTTGGGACCAGATTTTTGAGAATGATTATATGCCGGAATCCGACTATGACAGGCAAAAAAGGGATGACACCCTGCAGTTGCAAAAGGAAGTGGACCGCCCTGATGGCTTTGAAGGCCCCTATGTAAGCGAAATGAATATCTGGGGAGAACCGGAATACTGGCCTCATCAGGATAAATTATTAACGCCG
>Ga0255058_10000365_pt1 | contig 27088 bp, 22 predicted proteins | sample Cases_109_9_MG_FD_188637 | JGI IMG/M metagenome (GOLD analysis project Ga0255058, IMG submission 188637) | Seawater microbial communities from Amundsen Gulf, Northwest Territories, Canada - Cases_109_9 | ecosystem: Environmental > Aquatic > Marine > Gulf | place: Canada: Northwest Territories... | reverse complement strand
CGGGGGCAAAAATCAGGCGTATACCGCGGAGAAAGTAGATGGCGCCGGAGACAGGATTGTTCCGCATGGCTCAAATGTCTCCCGGCAGGCGCACGGCCGCCGGTGCTTGCCAGCCCCGGGCCCGGTGCTCGGCGACCACGTTCGTATACAGTCCGCCGCGCACGTTGAATTCCGCGGTGATGCGCATGTAGCGGGGCGCGCAGACCGCGGCCAGGTCATCGAGGATCTTATTGGTCACCGCCTCATGAAAGGCGCCCTGGTCACGATAGGACCAAATGTAGATTTTCAGCGACTTGAGCTCGATGCACCGCCTGTCGGGCACATAGTCCAGGTACAGCGTGGCGAAATCCGGCTGTCCGGTTTTCGGGCACAGGCAGGTGAACTCGGGAATACGCACGCGGATGGTGTAGTCCCGATCGGGGTTCGGGTTGTCGAACAACTCCAAGCTGGCAGCGGCTGTCGATGGCATGGTGGTGTTGTGTTGAGATCGTTTAGTGTAAAGTATCGGCCGATGCACACGGAATGCAGTTTTCCGAGTTTGCGCGCATGCGTCTGAAAAGAATCAGACTCGCGGGCTTCAAGTCCTTCGTCGACCCAATCACGATTCACGTTCCCGGCGATCTGACCGCCGTGGTCGGCCCCAACGGGTGCGGCAAGTCTAACATCATCGACGCCGTGCGCTGGGTCATGGGCGAGCTTTCCGCCAAGCACCTGCGCGGCGACAGCATGGCCGATGTGGTGTTCACCGGTTCCAACACCCGCAAACCCGTGGGCCAGGCGTCGGTGGAGCTGGTCTTCGACAACAAGGGTGGGCGACTCGGCGGACGCTACGCAAGCTACAACGAGATTTCCATCAAACGTCAGGTTTCCCGCGACAGTCAATCGGCCTATTTCCTCAACGGCACCCGTTGTCGTCGCCGCGACGTGACCGACGTATTTTTCGGCACCGGCCTCGGCCCGCGCAGCTACGCGATTATCGAGCAGGGCATGATTTCACGCCTCATCGAGGCACGCCCGGAAGAGCTCAGAGATTTTCTCGAGGAAGCGGCCGGGATCTCCAAATACAAGGAGCGCCGCCGGGAAACCGAAAGCCGCATGGGTCGTGCGGCGGAAAATCTGGAGCGCCTCGGCGATCTGCGCGAGGAGCTTGGCAAGCGCCTGACGCACCTCAAACGTCAGGCCACCATGGCCGAAAAGTACAAGGTGCTCAAGCAGGAGGAGCGCGACCTCGAGGCTCAGTTGCTGGCGCTGCGCTGGCGGGGCCTGGACGCCGAGAATCGGCGCAAGAGCGAGGCCGTCGCGACCCAGGAGACGGCCCTGGAGTCCGGTCTCGCCGAGCAGCGGCGGGTGGAGGCGGATCTCGAGAAGGGGCGCAGCGATCAAACGGCGGTCGCCGACGCCTTCAACGAGGTCTATCGGCGCGTTCTCGAGGCCGAATCCGGCATCGCCAGGGGTGAGGAGGCCATTCAGAACCTGCGCCGGCAGCGCCAGGAGCAGAAGGAGAATCTCGCCGCAGAGGAGCAGCGCCTGGGCGGTGCCCGAGCGCACCTGGATGCGGATCAGAGTCGCTTGGCTGAGCTGACCACCGAGCTCGAGACCCTGGAGCCGGAGCTCGCCCGGGAGCAGGCGCAATCTGCCGAGGCCCGTCTGGCTTTCCGCGCCAACGAAGAGGCCATGCACGCCTGGCAGTCGGACTGGGAGAGCTGGAGCGAGGCGGCCGCGGAGCCGGCGCGGTTGCGCGATGCGGAAGCCGCCCGTATCCAGCATCTGGTGCAGACCGTGGCGCAGCTGGAAGATCGCCGTGAGCGACTTCGCGCCGAGCAAGCGAAACTGCCCGGGAAGGAGCTGGAGCGCAGCACGGATAAGCAACGCGCGCAGCTCGAGCAGGCCGAGCGGCTCACCCTGGAGCTGGAGCGTGCCGTGACGGCCCGTCAGGAGGAGCTGCAACGGGCACGCAGCGGCGAGCGCGAGTCCAGCGATGCCCTGCACGCGGTCCGCGAGCGTCAGCAGGCGCTGGGCGGGCGGCTGGCCTCGCTTCAGGCGCTTCAGCAGGATGCGCTCGGCAAGCGCCCCGGGGTCGTGATGGAATGGTTACGGGACGCGGGCCTGGCGGATCATCCCAGGCTGGCCGAGAAACTTCACGTGCAAAGCGACTGGGCGCGGGCCGTGGAGATGGTGCTGGATTTCCGTCTCGAAGCCGTGTGTGTGGATTCCCTGGAGCAGTACGCCACCTCCCTGGAGCAATTCGACCAGGGCGGACTGACCCTGTTCGAGGGGCGCGCCGCCGAATCCGGCCTGCCGGCATCCGACGCCGGCACCGGCACCCTGGCAGACAAGGTCGACGCGCCCTGGCCGCTGACTTCGGTACTCGCTGGCGTGGGTACGGCGGACACGCTGTCAGAGGCGCTGGGCAAGCGCCGGCACCTCGCTGCCCACGAGTCGCTGGTGACGCCCCAGGGCGTGTGGATCGGGGCGAGCTGGATTCGTGTCTCCAGGGCTCGCGACGAGGAAGCCGGCGTGCTCGCCCGGGAGCAGGAAATCAAGATCCAGGCGGACGGGTTCGCGCGCCTGGAGAGGCAGGTGGGGGATTGCGAGGCTGGCTTCGACGACTATCGCAAGCGGCGCGACGCGTGTGAATCGGCGTTGGCGGAGGCGCAAGGACAGCTCTCGGAGCACCACCGCCGTACCGCTGCCCTCGAGTCCGAGCTCGGTGCCGCCAGCGCCAGGCAAGAGCAGTCCCGGGAGCGCGCCGCCACCATCAGCGCCGAATGCGGCGACGTGGAAACCCAGCTCGCGGCGGAACAGGAAGTGCTGTCCCGGGCCCGCGTCCGCTGGCAACAGTCTTCCCAGGACGTGGAGCGATTGGGCGGGGAGCGCGAGACCTGGATGCGCCGCCGCGAGGACCTGCGCCTGCGCCTCGAGGAAACGCGGGAGACCTGGCAATCGGCCCGGGAGCGGGCCTACGACCTGGGACTCAAGGCCGAGTCCATCCGTGCCCAGGCGCAAACCCTGGACGAAGGGCGGGACAGGAACCTCGATCACGTGCAGCAGCTGGAGGCGCGCGCGCTAGCGCAGCGTGAGGCTTTGCACGCCAGTGCAGGGCCCCTGGGCGAGGCCGAGGCGGCGCTGGAAGAAAAGCTGGCGGCACGCAGTCTCATCGACGATTCACTGCGCATCGCCCGCGAGCGGGTCGAGAGCGCCGAAGCTTGCGTGCGCGAGCTCGAGCAGACCCGGGTCGAGAAGGAACAGACCGTGGGCGCCGAGCGCACGCGCCTGGAGACATTGCGCCTCGAGGCCCAGGAGGTGTCGGTGCGGCGCAAGACCGTCGAAGAGCAGTTTGCCAGCGTCGGCTACGGGCTGGCGACGGTTCTGGAAGGCTTGAGCGAGGAGGCCGAGGCCCCGGAGTGGGAAGACAAGCTCGCCGCCATGGAACGGCGCATCAACCGTCTTGGACCCATCAACCTGGCGGCCATCGAGGAACACGATCAGCAGTCGGAGCGGAAGATCTATCTGGATGCCCAGCACCAGGATCTGCAAGAGGCGCTGGATACATTGACGGCCGCGATTCAGAAAATCGATCGCGAGACGCGTACGCGTTTCAAGGAAACCTTTGAGAAGGTCAACGAGGGTCTGGGCGTCATGTTTCCGCGTCTGTTCGGCGGCGGGCATGCCTATCTGCAGCTCACCGACGACGATCTGTTGAGCACCGGTGTCTCCGTGATGGCTCGCCCGCCCGGTAAACGCAATACCAACATTCATTTGCTCTCCGGCGGTGAGAAGGCACTGGCGGCTATCGCGCTGGTATTCGCCATATTCGAGTTGAACCCGGCGCCATTCTGTCTGCTCGACGAGGTCGACGCGCCCCTCGACGACATCAACGCAGTGCGATTCAGCGAGCTGGTGAAAGACATGTCCGATCGCGTGCAGTTCTTGTTCGTCACCCACAACAAGATCACGATGGAAATTGCCGAGCAGCTCATCGGCGTTACCATGTACGAGCCCGGTGTGTCGCGTCTGGTGGCCGTCGATGTCGACGAGGCTGTGGAAATGGTGGCGGTGTAATTAGACCTGGGTCCAGCCCATGGATCGATTGCGTTTGATATTGCTCATCGTCGGCGTTCTGCTGATAGCCGGTATATTCGTCTGGGAGCTCTTCAAGAAGCGCGCCTGGAAGCGCCGGCGCGCGCAACTCGTCGAGCATCTGGCTGAAGAGGAAAGACTTCCTGCCATCGGCGAGTCGGTGCTCGGAGACATTGGCCAGGCGGATCCCTTCGAGGTCGTCGGGCGCACGCAGGGCCGGCGAGACCTCGATCGCGAGGAGGCTGTGGCCCTCGATGGCTACGATATCGACGAGGACTTTCCCGGCGAGCCCACCGAGGACATCACCGAGACGTCGGCGCCTGCGTCCATGGTCGCGTCGCCGGGGGGTGACGCCCGCGCCGGCCCGGACGACGCTCTTGCTCCCCTGAGCGGTTTGGTGGCACGCCGCGATGGTCCGGAACAGCTGGATCTGGCCGGCCTGGAAATCTCGGCACTGGTGGGTGGCTCCGAGCCCGCTATCGAGGGGCGTGGCGGCGGGCCCGAGCCCCGGGGCGAGAGCCGCAAGCGGCCGGCGGCGGACAGCGGGGAAGAGCTTCACATCGTGATGACGGTGATGGCCAGAAGCGGCGAACGCTTTTCCGGTGAGGCGCTTCGCCATGCGCTGGAGAGTGCCGATTTGCACCACGGCGACATGAATATCTTTCATCGACACGAGTTGCCCGGTGACCGTCACTCTGCCACTTTGTTCAGCGCCGCCAACGTGCTCGCGCCCGGTAATTTCGAACCGGCGCGCATGGGCACGCTGTCGAGCCCGGGGATCGCGATGTTCATGCGTCTTCCGGGACCGGAGAGTCCCGCGGACGCATTTCAGCAGATGCTCGATGCGGCAACCACGGTTGCGGAGGACTTGGACGGCACGCTCTGTGACGAAACGCGCAGCACCTTGACGCCTCAATCCATCAATCATCTGCGCGAGCGCATCGCCGAATTTGCTCGTCGCCAGATGCTCAAGGCATGAAATGGCAGCGCCAAGGGCAATCGCGCAGCGCGCGGCAGAGCTGCGCGACAATATCGACTACCACAACTACCGCTATTACTCTCTCGATGATCCGCTGGTACCCGATGCCGAATACGACCGACTGCTGCGCGAGCTCCAATCCCTCGAAAATCAATACCCGGAGCTGATCACTGCGCAATCGCCGACCCAGCGGGTCGGCGCCGCGCCCGCCGAGGCCTTCGGCGAGGTCGTGCACACGGTCCCCATGCTGTCGCTGGCGAACGCCTTCGAGGAGCAGGAGCTCGTCGATTTCGATCGCCGGGTGCGCGAACGCCTCGGCGTGGAGGAGGTCGAGTATGCGGCCGAGACGAAGCTCGACGGCCTGGCGGCGAGTATCCGTTACGAAGACGGTTTGTTGGTGAGTGGTGCGACCCGTGGTGACGGAACCCGGGGCGAGGACGTTACCCGGAATATTCGCACCATCAAGGCCGTGCCGCTGCATTTGCGCGGAGACGATTTCCCCCGCGTGCTCGAGGTGCGCGGCGAAGTGTTCATGACCGACGAAGGGTTTCGGCGGCTCAATGAAGAGCAGGCACGGCGTGAAGAAAAGGCCTTTGCAAACCCGCGCAATGCCGCCGCGGGCGGGCTGAGACAGCTCGATCCGCGTATCACCGCTGAGCGCCCGTTGACCATGGTTTGCTACGGCGTCGGAGAGGTGAGCGAGGGGTGGCTTGCGAGCAGCCACACGGGCGTCCTCGCGCGCCTGAAGCACTGGGGCTTCAGGGTATCGCCAGAAGTGGTTGTGGTGCAGGGTGTGGACGGGTGCCGCAATTACTATTTGCAGGTGCTGGCGCGCCGGGAGAGCCTCGGTTACGCAATCGACGGCGTGGTGTTCAAAGTGAACGATATTGCCGAGCAGGAGCAGCTCGGAGCCGTCTCGCGGGCCCCCCGTTGGGCGATCGCCTACAAGTTTCCGGCCGAAGAGGAGCTCACCCGGGTGCGCGACATCGACGTTCAGGTCGGGCGCACAGGCACCCTGACGCCGGTGGCGCGCCTGGAGCCGGTTCAGGTGGGCGGCGTGATAGTAACCAACGCGACGCTCCACAATCAGGACGAGTTGGATCGCAAGGATGTGCGCATCGGCGACACTGTGGTGGTGCGCCGGGCCGGCGACGTGATCCCCGAAATTGCGCGGGTGGTGAAGGATCGCAGGCCGCGGCGCACGCGGCGTTTCACTCTTCCCGACCGATGTCCCGTCTGCGGCTCGGAGGTGATTCGCATGGTCGGCGAGGTGGCGGCGCGCTGCAGTGGCGGTCTCTACTGCCCGGCGCAACGCAAGCGGGCCGTGCGGCATTTCGCGAGCCGCCGGGCCATGGATATCGAAGGCCTGGGCGAGAAACTCGTCGATCAGCTGGTCGACGCCGGGCTCGTGCATTCGATTCTCGACATCTACTCACTGACCGAGGAGCAGGTGGCGGCTCTGGATCGCATGGGCCAGAAGTCCGCGGCCAAGCTGGTGGCCGCGATCGCCACGAGTCGTGACACGACCCTGGCGCGATTTCTCTATGCGCTCGGGATCCGTGACGTGGGTGAAGCGACGGCGCTCGCTATCGCGACGCACTTCGGTGATCTGAGACGCTTGCGCGCCGCGGACGAGGAGCGCTTGCAGGAAGTGCCGGACGTGGGGCCGGTGGTTGCCAGGCAAATCACATCATTCTTTGCCGAGGCCCACAACCAGGAAGTTCTGGACGGCCTGGTGAAGGTCATCCGATGGTCGGCGCAAGCTCCGCGGCCGGTCGGCGACGCACCGCTGGCGGGCAAACGCTTCGTCATCACCGGAACCCTCGATGCCATGCCCCGCGACGAGGCCAAGCGCCGTCTCGAGGCCCTCGGGGCGAAGGTCAGCGGTAGCGTGTCGCGCAAGACCGACTATCTGGTGGCGGGCGCCAAATCCGGCTCGAAGCGTGGCAAAGCGCAAGAGTTGCAGGTAACCATCCTCGATGAGGAAAAATTCCTCGAGCTCATCGACGCTTGACCAGCAGCGCTCGTGGGTCCTCGTTACGGTTACTGCGCGTCCAGCGCCTGGCCGTGAAGGTCACGGCTGTCGGGACCCATGAGGTAGAGATAGGGGAGCACGATGTCTTGTGGCGCGAGTAGCTCGGCCGGATTCTCGGCGGGGTAAGCGGCGGCGCGCATGGCTGTGCGAACGCGGCCTGGATTGATGCTGTTGACCCGAACGTCGGAGTTCTGTTCGAGCTCGTCGGCGAGAATCTGCATCAAGCCCTCGACGGCGAACTTGCTGACGCTGTAAGCGCCCCAGTAGGCACGTCCGCGCCGGCCGACGCTGGAAGAGGTGAACACCAGCGACGCGGATGGAGCACGCTTGAGCAACGGCAGGCACGCCTGGGTGAGCAGGAAGGGCGCGTGCAGGTTCACCTGGATGACGCGCAGCCATTCGATTGGATCATAGTGCTCGATGGGTGTCAGCGAGCCGAGCAGGCTTGCGTTGTGCAGCAGGCCGTCGAGACGCCCGAGCTCGGACTCCACGCGTTCCGCCAGTTGCCGGTGGTCGTCGGGCACCGCGCCCTGCAGGTCTAAGGGGTAAATCGCAGGCTTGCGACCGCCGGCGGCCACGATGTCGTCGTACACGGATTCGAGCTTGGGCGTAGTGCGCCCGAGAAGTATCACGGTGGCGCCGTGGGCGGCGAATGCCAGCGACACGGCTTTACCGATACCATCGCCGGCCCCGGTGACCAGGATCACGCGCTCGGCGAGAAGATCGACGGGCGGCTTGTAGTCGTTCGGGATTTTGTGCGTAGTCATTGTTGCCAATGAAGAGGCTCAATGGGCGTCGATCCACGCGAGCAACTCGCGGGGGGAGTCGATGGTGGCGTCGGCTCGCCAGCTGCGAGGATCGTCTTCAGGCGCGATGTAGCCGTAGAGCGCCGCTACGCTGCGCATCCCGGCACGGCGCGCCGCCAGCACGTCGTTTTCCGCGTCACCCACGTAAACGCACTGGCCGGGTGTGCTGCCCAGCAGCTTGCAGGCATGCAACAGGGGTTGCGGATGGGGCTTGGCGTTCGCGGTGCTGTCACCGCTGACGATACAGCCGGCGCGTCGTGTGGGATCCAGTGCACGCATCAGCGGCTCGCTGTATTCTCGTCGCTTGTTGGTGACGATGCCCCAGGGGATGGCGCGGCGATGGAGCTCGTCCAGCACTGCCTGCACGCCGTCCACCAGCCGCGTGTGAAGCGATACGTTAGCGCCGTAGAGGGCAAGAAAGCGCAGCACCAATCCGTCCAGGGTACTCTGGTCCACAAATTCGCCGCAGGCCTTCTCCGCCATGGCACGGGCGCCCCGTGACACCAGCGGGCGCAGGACATTGCTGGACACAGGCTCCAGGTCTCGCTCCGCCAGGGCCTGCGCCAGGGCGACGCTCAAGTCCGGGAGCGTGTCGGCGAAGGTGCCATCGAGATCGAACAGCACGGTGCGGGGGGCGCGAGCCTCAGTCACCGGTCGCCGCCAGTCGGTGGAGCCGCGCGAGGTAGTTGACGTCCACGTCACCGCTGAGTCGATAGCGTCGGATCACGGGATTGTAGCTGAGGCCCCGGAGCTCATCGAGGGTCAATCCGGCGCTCCGCGACCAGGCGTCGAGTTCCGACGGGCGGATGAATTTTTCATAGTCGTGCGTGCCCCGGGGGAGCAGGCGGAGTAGATATTCCGCGCCGATGATCGCCAGTACGTAGGCCTTCGGGTTACGATTGATGGTGGAAAAGATCACCTCGCCGCCGGGGCGCGCCAGCCGCGCGCAGGCCGCCACCACCGACGCCGGTTCCGGCACGTGCTCGAGCAGCTCCATGCAGGTAACCAGATCGAAATCCCCCGGGCGCTCGTCCGCCATCTGCTCGGCGGTGGCGCAGACGTAGTCGACCGCTACACCGCTCTCTTCGAGATGAAGTCGCGCGCTAGTGAGAGCCGCGCGGCTTGCGTCGATACCGGTGACCACGGCGCCTCGGGCCGCCATGCCCTCGGCGAGAATGCCGCCGCCGCAGCCGACGTCGAGGACCGTTTGGCCGGCGAGACTGCCCGTAGCCTCGACGAAGGCGAGACGCAGCGGGTTGATGTCGTGCAGCGGCTTGAAGGCGCCTTCGCTGTCCCACCAGCGCGACGCCAGCGCTTCGAACTTGGCGATCTCCCGGGGGTCGGTATTACTGTCCGGCACGGTCATCGGAGATCATGCGCTGCCGCCATTGCTCCGCGTTGGCGATCAATGCGCCAGCGTCGAGGGTGAGTAGACTGCTGTTTTTCAGCACCGGTCTGCCCGCGATCCACACGTTCGTCACCTGGTGCCTGCCGGTCGCATAGACGACGTGGGACAGTGGGTCGTGGACGGGCTGGCTCTCGATGCCACCCAGATCGATGGCGACCACGTCCGCCGACTTGCCCGGCACGAGTGAGCCGATTTTGTCCTCCAGGCCAAGCGCACGGGCACCGTTCAATGTGGCCATCTCCAGGGCGGCGGCGGCGGGCAGTGCGGCTGCGTCGCCGGCGACAGCCTTGGCCAGCAGCGCCGCGGTGCGCATCTCGCCGAGGAGATCCAGATCATTGTTGCTGGCGGCGCCGTCGGTGCCCAGCGCCACGTTGACGCCAGCTTGCAACAGCCGATGCACGGGACAAAAGCCGTTGGCGAGCTTGAGGTTGGACTCCGGGCAATGCACTACGCTTGCGCCGCATTGCGCGAATCGCGCGACCTCGGCATCCTCGATGTGGATCATATGCACCGCTATCAGCCGATGACTGAGCAGCCCCAGGCGATCGAGCCGGGCGATTGGTCTCTCCCCGTAGTCGCGCACGCTGTCTTCCAGCTCAGCCTCGGTTTCGTGAACGTGAATGTGAACCGGAATGTCGAGCTCGTCGGCAAGCGTGCGCACGCGCGCGAAGGGCGCGTCGGAAACACTGTAGGGCGCGTGGGGAGTGAAGGCGGTGCGGATCAACGGGTCGTCGCGGAAACGATCGTGTACCTCGGTGCCCTTGGCCAGATACTCGTCGGCGTCGCGGGCCCAGACGGTGGGGAAATCCACGACGATGAGGCCGATGGTGGCGCGCATGCCGCATTCGCTGGCGATCTTTCCGACCTCGTCCGGGTAGAAGTACATGTCGTTGAAGCAGGTGACGCCGCCGCGCATCATCTCCGCGCAGGCGAGCCGCGTGCCGTCGCGCACCAGGGCATCGTTGACCCAGCGCTGCTCCACCGGCCAGATATGGTCCGCCAGCCACACATCCAGGGGCAGATCGTCGGCCATGCCCCGAAACAGGGTCATGGCGGCGTGGGTGTGCGCGTTGACGAGGCCGGGGATGAGCGCTTGCCCGTCGAGGGAAATGTCGTTATCCGCGCTATAACGCGAGCGCCCCTCGGTACTCGGTAGCACGGCCAGGATGCGCCCCTGATGCACGGCGATGCTGTGACGCGCCAGCACCTGGCCGGAAGGCTGCACGGGGATCACCCAGGAGGCGCTCAAGAGCGTGTCGATGTGCTCCATGGTGGTAACGAATATCTGAATTCCGGGTTTCGGTGAAAAGCGGGCTGGGCAACACCTGATCCGCCTCTCGGGAGGGGCTGACGCATAGTATCCGGCTGCGATTCCGCTTGCCAATAGGGAGTGAAATTCGACTCCACACAGGGCGCATTTCAGACGCATGAAATCATGCTCTAAACGACTGACTGTGGTATCATTTCCGCCTTTGAGCAGGCGAGTCTCCTGCTCAATTTTCACACCGTTCGAGGCAAAGGAAATCTATGCTGCTGGAACGACTGCATGGGTGATATCGCGAAGGAAATCCTCCCCGTAAACATCGAGGAGGAGATGAAGCAGTCGTACCTCGATTACGCCATGAGCGTCATAGTAGGGCGTGCCTTACCGGATGCCAGGGACGGATTGAAGCCGGTACACAGGCGCGTGCTGTACGCCATGACCGAGCTGGGCCTGGACTGGAACAAGCCCTTCAAGAAGTCCGCCCGCGTGTGCGGCGATACCACCGGCAAATTCCACCCCCACGGTGAGCAGTCCGTCTACGACGCCCTGGTGCGCATGGCCCAGCCTTTCTCCATGCGCGCCATGCTGGTGGACGGGCAGGGCAATTTTGGCTCCGTGGACGGCGACTCGCCGGCGGCCATGCGCTACACCGAGGTGCGCCTCGCGCGTATCGCCCACGAGCTGATCGCCGATCTCGACAAGGATACCGTCGACTTCGTCGCCAACTACGACGGCTCGGAGCGCGAGCCTGCGGTGTTCCCCACCCGCGTGCCGAACCTGCTGGTCAATGGATCCGCCGGTATCGCCGTGGGCATGGCCACCAATATTCCGCCCCACAACCTGGGCGAGGTGGTCGATGCCTGTCTCGCCTACGTGGACGATCCGGACATCGATATCGACGGCCTGATGAAGGTGCTGCCGGGGCCGGATTTTCCCACCGCCGGCCTTATCAACGGCAATCGGGGCATTCGCGAGGCCTATCACACCGGCCGTGGTCGCATTCAAGTACGCGCGAGGGCGCACTTCGAGGACAGTGACAACGGCAAGCGCCAGAGCATCATCGTCACCGAGCTGCCCTACCAGGTGAACAAGGCGCGCCTGGTGGAAAAGATCGCCGAGCTGGTCAAGGACAAGAAGCTGGAGGGCATCAGTGGCCTGCGCGACGAGTCCGATAAGGACGGCATGCGCATGGTCATCGAACTGCGGCGCGGCGAAACCGCCGACGTGGTGCTCAACAACCTCTACCAGCACACTCACATGCAGACGGTATTCGGCATCAACCTGGTGGCGCTGGTTGACGGCCAGCCGCGTCTGCTGAATCTCAAACGCCTGATCGAGAGTTTCGTGCGCCATCGGCGCGAGGTGGTGACCCGGCGCACGCTCTTCGAGCTGCGCAAGGCCCGCCAGCGCGCCCATCTGCTCGAAGGCCTGGCCGTGGCGCTGGCGAATATCGACCCGGTGATCGCGCTAATCAAGGCGGCGGCCAACCCCGCCGAGGCGAAGCAGGGACTGATCGAAAAAACCTGGCCGCCGGGTGCGGTCTCGGAGATGCTCGGTCGCGCCGGCGCCGATACCTCTCGTCCGGACGGACTGGCGGAACAGTACGGTCTCGTCGACGACGGCTACCGGCTTACTGCCGAGCAGGCCCAGGCGATTCTGGATCTGCGCCTGCACCGGCTCACCGGACTCGAGCAGCAGAAAATTCTCACCGAGTACGATGAGATCCTCGGCCGCATCAAAGATCTGCTGGAAATCCTGCAAGATCCCGAGCGCCTGCGCACCGTCATACAAGGCGAGCTGGTGGAGTTGAAGGATCAGTTCGCCGATGGGCGCCGCACGGAGATCATCATTGACCACCAGGGGTTGGATCCCGAAGATCTGATCACCCCGGAAGACGTGGTGGTGACGCTGTCCCACAGCGGCTATGTCAAGTGGCAGCCCATCGACGTATATGCGGCGCAGAAGCGCGGCGGCATGGGCAAGTCGGCGACCAGCGTGAAAGAGGAAGATTTCGTCGATCAACTGTTCGTCGCCAATACCCACGACACCATTCTGTGCTTCTCCAGCCGCGGAAAAATGTACTGGCTGCGGGTTTACAATCTGCCCCAGGCGAGTCGCACCGCTCGCGGCAGGCCCATTGTCAATCTGCTGCCCCTGGAGGAAGGCGAACGCATCAGTGCGGTGCTACCGCTCAAGGACTTTCAACAGCCGGGCTATGTGCTCATGGCGACTGCCAGCGGTGTGGTGAAGAAGACACCGCTCGAAGACTTCTCGCGCCCGCGTGCCGCCGGTATCATCGCCATCGATCTGGTGAATGAGGATCGGCTCGTCGGCGTCGCCATCACTGACGGTGAACGCGATGTCATGCTCGCGAGCAACGGCGGCAAGATGATCCGCTTCAATGAGCGCGAGGTGCGGCCCATGGGCCGCAACGCGCGCGGCGTCATCGGCATGCGCATTCCTGCCGACCAGCGCATCATCTCACTGATTATCACCGGTGCCGGACGCGTGCTGACGGCGACCGAGAACGGATACGGAAAATGCACGAATATCAGTGAGTACCGGCCGCAGGGCCGCGGCGGGCAGGGAATCATCTCCATTCAGACCAGCAAGCGCAATGGTCGGGTGATAGGCGCGTTGCTGGTCGAGGAGGGCGACGAGATGATGCTCATCACCAGCGGTGGCAAGCTCGTTCGCACGCGCGTCGACGAGGTCAGTGTGCTCGGCCGCAATACCCAGGGTGTGAAGCTTATCAGGTTGCGCGAAGGCGAGCGTCTGGTGGGCATGGAGCGCGTCGAGGATGAGGAGTAATCTCCTTTTCCGCTGCCTCCCACGCCAAGAGCCATAAGAATGTCCAGGGGATACAACTTCAGCGCCGGACCGGCGATGTTGCCGCAATCGATCCTCGAGCGCGCCCGCGACGAGTTGCTCGAATACGGGGGCAACGGCATGTCGGTAATGGAAATCAATCATCGCGGCAAGCCATTTGCCGCCATTGCCGATCGCTCCCGGAGCACATTGCGGCGATTGATGGCGATTCCGGACAACTACTCGGTCCTGTTTCTCCACGGCCCGGCACGCACGCAATTTTCAGCCGTGCCTTTGAATCTCGCAGGCCCCGGCGCGATAGCCGATTACGTCGATACGGGACTGTGGTCGAAAATGGCCATCGAGGAAGCCGAGCGCCTCATGAAGGTCAACGTGGTGGCGAGCAGCGCTCGGCAGGACTACACCTGCATTCCGCCGCTCGCCGAGTGGCGCCTGGACGAAGACTCGGCTTTTGTGCATTTCACTCCCAACGAGACCATCGGCGGCGTGGAGTTTCACCAGGTGCCGGATCTGGGCAGCAGAGTCCTGGTGGCGGACATGTCCTCGACGATTCTGTCGCGCCCCATCGATGTCGGGAAGTTCGGCGTCATCTATGCCGGCGCCCAGAAGAACATGGGCATCGCCGGCCTCTCCGTGGTCATCGTGCGCGAGGATCTGCTGGGCAGAGCGAGACCGGGAACTCCCGGCATGCTCGACTACCAGGTTCACGCCGAAGCCGACTCCCTTGCCTGCACGGCGCCCACCTTCGCCTGGTACCTCGCCGCGCTGGTGCTCGATTGGATCGATGCACAGGGCGGCCTCGAACAAATGGCCGTGACCAACAAGCGCAAGGCGGACAAGCTCTACGCTTGCATCGACTCGTCGAATTTTTATCACAATCCCGTGAAAGTGGATTGCCGTTCCTGGATGAACATTCCATTCACGCTGCCTGATGATGAGATGGATGCGACCTTTCTGCGTGAATCCACCGAGCACGGCCTGGTCGGTCTCAAGGGTCATCGTTTCGTCGGCGGCATGCGTGCCAGCATCTACAATGCGATGCCGGAGGAAGGTGTGGATCGACTCATCGCGTTCATGGGCGACTTCATGCAACGCCACGCGTAAGCGTGACCATCCGAAGAACATGATCAAGATCCTTACGCTCAACAACATCTCCGCCGCGGGGCTGGCGCGTTTGCCGCGGGACATGTACCAGATTGCCGGCGATCTGAGCGAGCCGGATGCGATCATGTTGCGATCCTTCGATATGCACACGTATCCGATCGCGAAGACATTGAAGGCGGTCGCCCGGGCCGGGGCCGGCGTCAATAACATTCCCTATCAAGCGATGGCAGTGCGCGGCATTCCGGTTTTCAATGCGCCGGGCGCCAATGCCCAGGCGGTCATGGAGTTGACCATTGCCGGCATGTTGCTGGCAGCGCGCAATGTCTCGGCGGCTCTGGATTTCGCCCGCGGCCTCGAGGGTGATGACGAGACTATTAAGCGACTCGTCGAGGAGGGGAAAAAGCAGTTCGTCGGCTTCGAGCTTCCCGGGCGCACCCTCGGTGTCATCGGCCTCGGCGCGGTTGGTGTCAAGGTGGCGAATGCGGCGCTTCGACTCGGCATGCGCGTGCTCGGCCACGACCCCGATATCACCGTCAGTCGCGCCTGGCAGCTTTCGTCCGAGGTCCGCCAGGCGAACAGTGTCGACGAGTTGCTCAGACGCTCCGATGTCGTCAGCGTGCACGTGCCGCTCAATGACCGGACCCGCAACCTGATAGACTCGCGGGGATTGGGTATCATGAGGGAACGTGCCACGGTGCTGAATTTTTCCCGCGAAGGCATAGTGGACGACGAGGCGATCGTGGCGGCCATCGAGTCGGGAACGCTGCATGCTTATGTGTGCGACTTCCCCAGCCGGCGGCTTGCAGGACGCGCGGGCGTGATTGCGTTGCCGCACATCGGTGCGTCGACTGGCGAAGCCGAGGACAATTGTGCTGTCATGATTGCCGATCAACTGCGCGATTATTTCGAGGAAGGGAATGTTCGTAACTCGGTTAATTTCCCCGAGGTCGTCATTCCACGCAATGAGGGCAACCGGGTGGCGCTCGTGAATGCCAACATGCCGAACATGCTCGGTCAGATTTCGACGACGCTCGCGGATGCCGGACTCAACATCATCGACATGTTGAACAAGTCCCGTGGCGAGATTGCCTACACTCTTGCCGATGTAGACGAGCCGATACCGAAGGAGGTGATTGGGAGGCTCGCGGCGATCGACGGTGTCATCGTCGCGCGCGCGTTGTAATCGCACGCTACCAAGTGAGTGGCTCGGACAATGAACGATGCAAACACAAAGCTCGAAGCCATTCGACGCGAGATCGATGATCTCGACAACGAGCTTCTCGCGCTCATAAGCCGTCGAGCAGAGCTGGCGAAGAAGGTCGCCGAGGCTAAGGACGACGAGGGCAGCGCTCACTACTACCGTCCCGAACGGGAAGCCGAGGTACTGCGCGCGCTGGTGGTCGGCAATGACGGTCCACTACCCGGTGGGCACGTTGCACGGATTTTTCAAGAGATTATGTCGGCCTGCCGGGCGTTGCAGAAGCCTCTGGCCGTCGCTTACCTGGGACCCGAGGGTACCTTTACCGAACGCGCTGCTTTGAAGCACTTCGGGCACGCCATCGATGCCCAACCCGTGGACAGCATCGGCGCTGTCTTCCGTCAGGTGGAGTCCGGTGGTGGCGAATACGGTGTGGTGCCTATCGAAAACTCCACCGAAGGTGTGGTCGGTCATACCCTGGATATGTTCGTGTCCTCCGGGCTCTCCATCTGCGGCGAGGTGGAGCTGCGCATTCATCATTGTCTGATGGCTAACCGGGGTGGCCTCGAGGACATCGGCAAGATCTATTCCCATCAGCAGTCTTTCTCGCAATGCAGGCGCTGGCTGGACGCGAATCTGCCGGGGCCTGCGCGCGAGACCGTCAGCAGCAATGCCGAGGCCGCGCGCCGCGCTGCCGCCGAGCCCGGGTCCGCCGCCATCGCCGGGGAGACCGCCGCCGACGACTACCGTCTTCGGGTGCTGGCCAGCAATATCGAGGACGAGCCAGGCAACACCACGCGTTTCGTCGTGATCGGGCGCCAGGCGGCCGGAGCCACCGGCAGGGACAAGACGTCGGTGCTGTTCTCGAGCAAAGATCGGCCGGGAGCGCTCTATGCGCTGTTGCAGTCGTTCAAGAAGCGCGACATCAACATGACGCGCATCGAGTCGCGACCGTCCCGCCGTGGCAACTGGAACTACGTGTTCTACGTGGACTTCGATGGACATGTGGCGGACGCCAACGTGGGCGCGGCGCTTGCCGAGCTCGAGGAGCTGGCACCTTTTTTCAAGTTTCTCGGATCCTATCCGAAGTGCGACCCGTGGGCGGCGGAATGAGCTGTGATCCGCTAGCTCTGGTCAATGAGGGTGTGCGCGGACTGACACCTTATCAGCCGGGCAAACCCATGGAGGAGCTGGAGCGTGAGCTGGAGCTCACCCACATCATCAAGCTCGCGTCCAACGAGAGTCCCTTGGGCCCCAGCCCCAAGGCACGGGCCATGGCGCTGGTGGGGCTCGACGAATTGTCGCGCTACCCCGATGGCGGAGGCACCGATCTGCGGGCGGCGCTCGCCGACATCCACGCGGTGGCGGGCGAATGCCTGACGCTGGGCAACGGTTCCAACGACGTCCTGGAGCTGATCGCCAGGCTGTTCGTTTCCAGCGAGCACGAGGTGGTGTTCTCCGAGCACGCCTTCGCCGTCTATCCACTGGTCACCCGTGCCATGGGTGCCCGCGGGGTGGAGGTTCCGGCGCGGGATCGGGGTCACGATCTGGCGGCCATGGCGGACGCGATCACCGAACGCACGCGGCTCGTGTTTATCGCCAATCCCAACAATCCCACCGGCACCTGGAACGATGCCGAGGCACTCGAGCGTTTTCTCGCTGCGGTGCCCGACAGGGTCATCGTCGTGATCGATCAGGCTTACGCAGAGTACGTGGACGAGCCCGGCTATCCTGACTGCATTACCTGGCTGTCCAGGTACTCGAACCTCATCGTGACGCGCACATTTTCCAAGGCTCATGGACTGGCGGGCCTGCGCGTCGGCTATTGCGTTTCCAGTGCCGACGTCGCGCAATTGCTGAATCGCGTGCGCCAACCCTTCAACGTGAACAGTCTGGCGCTCGCAGCGGCAGCCGCATCCCTGGAAGACGACGAGCATCTGACCCGCAGCATCGACATCAACCGCAACGGTAAGCGACAGTTGTGTGCCGGCTTCGACGCCATGGGCATCGAGTACATTCCGTCGGTGGCGAACTTCCTCTGCTTCGCGGTGCCCGGCGACGCCGCCGGCGTCTACACTGCGTTGCTTCACGAGGGCGTCATCGTACGACCGTTGGGCGTCTACGGTCTGCCCGGGCACTTGCGTGTCACCGTGGGACTGGAAGACGAGAACGCGCGATTTCTGCAAGCCCTGGACAAGGTGAACGGCCGCGCATGATCCAACGCCTGTGCATCGTCGGGGTCGGCCTCATCGGCGGCTCGCTGGCAAAAGATCTGCGTCGCTTGGGACTGTGCGACGAAGTCATCGGATGCAGCCGCAAGCGCGAAAATCTCGAGCGCGCCCGCGAGCTCGGTATCATCGACGCCTACTATCTGGACCCGGCGAAGGCCGTGGAAGGCGCCGACATGGTGGTTGTGGCGGTACCACTGGGCGCCATGGCGGCGGTGCTCGAGGCCATGAGGCCCGGTCTTGCCGCCGGGGCGGTGCTCACCGACGTGGGCAGTGCCAAGTGCAGCGTCCTAGAGGCGGCACGCTCGGCCTTCGGCGCCGTCCCGGAAAACTTCGTTCCCGCCCACCCTATTGCCGGTACCGAGCACAGCGGTGTGGAGGCCGCGGTGCAGGGATTGTTCCAGGGGCGCCGCGTCATATTGACGCCCGCCGACGAGACGCGGCCCGAGGCCGTGAATCGGGTGCGCGAGATGTGGCAATCGGTGGGCGCCGAAGTCCTGGAGATGAATCCCACCCACCACGACGAGGTGCTGGCCGCCACCAGTCACCTGCCGCATATGCTCGCCTACACCCTCGTGGATATGCTCGGTCAGATGGAAGAGCGGGTCGAGATGTTCCGCTACGCTGCCGGTGGTTTCCGGGACTTCACACGCATCGCCTCCAGCGACCCGCAGATGTGGCACGATATCTGTATCGCCAATCGCGATGCCCTGGTCGACGCGTTGGATCGATTCCAGGCGGATCTCGGGACCGCCATCGATGCTATTCGTGACGGCGACGGCAAGACCATCAAGGAGATCTTCACGCGCGCAAAGGCATTGCGGGATCGTTACGCTGGCGAGTCCGACGTCGGCTGACGCCCTCGCGCCCATGCACGATTCGGCGACATTCACCATCGATCCCGGCGGCTGCCTGCGCGGCAGCATCGCCGTGCCCGGCGACAAGTCCATCTCCCATCGGTCCGTCATATTCGCATCCATTGCCGATGGCGATAGCGAGATAAGCGGATTTCTCGAGGGCGAGGACACGCTGGCGACCGCGGCGGCCATGGCCGCCATGGGCGTGACCATCGAGGGGCCCCGCAAGGGCAGGCTCAGGGTAAAGGGTGTGGGGCTACGGGGCTTGCGGGCGCCGGCGGGCAGCCTCGACCTGGGCAATTCGGGTACCGCCATGCGCCTGTTGCCGGGTGTCCTCGCGGGCCAGAATTTCGACGTCACCTTGTGCGGCGACGCGTCGCTCACGCGCAGACCCATGGCGCGCATCATCACGCCGCTGGCGTCCATGGGCGCCCGTATCGAGGCAGGCGAGTCCGCTACTCCCCCGCTCACCATCCACGGCCGCGGCGCACCGCTATCCGCCGTGGACTACCATATGCCGGTGGCCAGCGCCCAGGTGAAATCCTGCCTGTTGCTGGCGGGCCTGTACGCCGACGGCGTCACTCGGATCCGCGAGCCGGCGCCCAGCCGCGACCACACGGAGCGCATGCTGGCGGCCTTCGGTCACGCCGTCCATCGCAACGGCGACGTCGTCAGCATCGAGGCGTGCGCCGGATTGCGGGCTACCTCGGTGGAAGTCCCCGGTGACATTTCTTCCGCAGCCTTTTTTCTGGTGGGGGCGAGTATCGCGCCGGGCTCGGATCTGCGCATCGAAGGCGTGGGAATGAATCCCACCCGGGTGGGTGTCGTCCAGGTGTTGCGCGCCATGGGCGCGCACATCGACGTAGACAACGAGCGCAGCGCCGGCGGCGAGCCGCTGGCGGATCTGCGCGTGCGCGCCGCAGCACTCCATGGCGTCGACATCCCGCCGTCACTGGTGCCCCTCGCCATCGACGAGTTTCCGGCGTTGTTCGTCGCCGCAGCCTGCGCGGATGGTGAGACCGTGCTCGCCGGCGCCCGGGAGCTGCGGGTAAAGGAGAGCGACCGGATCGCCGCCATGGCCGAAGGGCTCGCGGTGCTCGGCGTGGATGCCGAGCCGCGGGACGACGGCATGCGCATCCGCGGCGGGGCTTTGGGCGGTGGCCGGATCAAGAGCCACGGGGATCACCGCATCGCCATGGCGCTGGCCATGGCCGGTTTGCGGGCCACGCAGCCGGTGGTAATCGCCGATTGCGACAACGTGGCGACGTCTTTTCCGGGCTTCGCGGATCTCGCCCGTGGTGCCGGGCTTTGCATACACGAGGCCCGCGGCCGGTGACGGAGGTGGGCGGCGAGGGGGCGATCCGGGTGCCTGTCATCGCCGTCGACGGGCCCGGCGGGGTAGGCAAGGGCACGCTCAGCCGCCGCCTGGCCACGCATCTGGGATTTCATCTTCTCGACAGCGGCGCGCTGTACCGCTTGGTGGCCCTCGGTGCCGAGGAGCAGCGCGTGCCCCTGGATGACGAGGAGCGGCTGGCCGGTCTCGCCGCGCAGCTGGACGTGGAGTTTCGGCCCCTCAACCATGAGGACGTGGCGCGCCCGGTTCTCGGCGGCCGGGTGGTGGGAGAGGAGCTGCGTAGTGAACGCTGCGGCGACAATGCATCACGGATCGCGGGCTATCCGCGGGTACGCGCGGCGCTGCTTGCGCGCCAGCGTGCATTCCGGCGCCCGCCGGGGTTGGTGGCCGATGGCCGGGACATGGGCAGCGTCGTTTTCCCCGACGCGGAGCTCAAGATCTTCCTCACGGCGAGCCTCGAAGAGCGTGCCCAGAGGCGTTATAAACAGTTGATAGCTAAAGGAATTGGTGTTAATCTCGCGCCCCTTCTTGGGGAAATCTCCGCGCGTGACAAACGCGATCGCGAACGCAGCGTCGCTCCCATGAAGCCGGCATCGGATGCCGTGGTCATCGATACGACCGCGCTTGGCATCGATGACGTATTCGAGCACGTGATGAAGATCGCGAGCGAGCGCGGAGTTTCGGGGCCCTGAGGGGCACGTTTCAGGTCCGGAGTTCGGCGCTAAGCCCGCGAAGCCGAACGGTCCGGTTGGCAGATCAACGGTGGATCAGCGGGCGATCCCGGCAGGGCCGAAAGGCCCGGAAGGTATGGAAAGTTTCGCAGAGTTACTCGCGCAAAGCGAAGTTGAAAAAAAGATGCGCCCCGGCGCCATTCTCACCGGAACGGTGGTGGCAGTTGGAGGCGAATACGTTACCGTCACCGCAGGCCTCAAATCTGAATCCACGATCCCCGTGGAGCAGTTCAAGAACGAGTCGGGAGAAATCGAAGTCACCGTCGGTGACAGCGTCGAGGTGGCGCTGGACACGGTCGAAGACGGCTTCGGCGCCACCAAGCTGTCCCGGGACAAGGCGAAACGGGCCCAGGCCTGGACCCGTCTGGAGAAAGCCTTCGAGGACTCGGAAACCATCATCGGTTTCATCAACGGCAAGGTAAAGGGTGGATTCACCGTGGATATCGACGATATCCGCGCCTTTCTGCCCGGATCGCTGGTGGATGTACGCCCGGTGCGCGACACCTCCTATCTGGAAGGCAAGCCTCTGGAGTTCAAGGTCATCAAGCTCGACCGGCGCCGTAATAACGTCGTCGTGTCACGCCGCGCCGTGGTCGAGGAAGAGAACTCGGCGGAGCGCGACCAGCTGTTGTCCAACCTGCAGGAAGGCGCGGTCATCAAGGGCGTGGTCAAGAATCTCACCGACTATGGCGCGTTTGTGGATTTGGGCGGCATCGATGGGTTGCTGCACATCACCGACATGGCCTGGAAGCGCGTCAAGCACCCCACGGAAATCGTCAATGTCGGCGACGAGATCGACGTCAAGGTTCTGAAATTCGATCGCGAGCGCAACCGTGTTTCCCTGGGATTGAAGCAATTGGGCGCGGATCCGTGGGTCGACATCGCGCGGCGTTACCCCGAGGGTACGCGGCTGTTCGGCAAGGTCACGAATATCGCCGACTACGGATGCTTCGCCGAGATCGAAGAGGGCGTCGAGGGCCTGGTGCATGTTTCGGAGATGGACTGGACCAACAAGAACATCCATCCCACCAAGATTGTTCAGCTCGGTGACGAGATCGAAGTGATGGTTCTCGACATCGATGAGGAGCGACGCCGGATTTCTCTGGGTGTCAAGCAGTGCAAGCCCAATCCCTGGGAAGAGTTTGCCGCCACCCACAAGAAGGGCGATCAGGTAGTCGGCAGCATTAAGTCAATCACCGATTTCGGCGTTTTCGTCGGGCTCGACGGTGGCATCGACGGACTGGTGCACCTTTCCGACATCTCCTGGAATCAGACCGGCGAAGAGGCAATCCACAATTTCAAGAAGGGTGACGAAATCGAGACCATCGTGCTGTCCGTGGATGCCGAGCGCGAAAGAATTTCACTCGGTGTCAAGCAACTCGATCGCGATCCCTTCTCGTCCTTTCTTGCTGAGCATTCGAAGGGCAGTATCGTGGTCGGCGAGATCAGCGAGGTGGATGCCCGCGGCGCCGTCGTGGCGCTTGGCGATGGCGTCGAGGGGCACATCAGGGCGTCGGAGCTCGATCGTGAGCGCATCGAGGACGCCCGCACGGTGCTCAAGGTGGGCGACAAACTCGAAGCCAAGTTCGTCGGCGTTGACCGCAAGAAGCGCACCATTTCCCTCTCCGTCAAGGCCAAGGACAGCGACGAGGAGGCAGCGGCGGTGGAGGAGTATTCCTCCGGCGTTGCCGGTGTCGGCGCAACGCTCGGCGACATCATGAAGGCGCAGATGGAGACGGGCGAAGGGGAAGACGGGGACGGCGTGCAAGACGACGACAAGTAACACAAAGAAACACAGGCCGTCCGGGGATCAACAGCTAGCCGAGTGAGACAACAAGAACCGTAACAATACGGCGCCGCGCATTCCTCTCGTGGCCCCGAGGGGGATAGCGTGGTACAGGTGCCATGACCAAATCGGAACTCATCGAGCGTATTGCGCAAAAGCAATCGCAGCTGGCATATCGGGATGTCGAGCTCGCCGTGAAGACGGTTCTCGAGCACATGGCCGATCGCCTGGCGAGCGGAGAGCGCATCGAAATTCGCGGATTCGGCAGCTTTTCTCTGCATTTTCGTCCTGGACGTGTGGGGCGAAACCCCAAGACCGGCGCACCGGTGTCCCTGCCGGCCAAGTACGTTCCGCACTTCAAGCCTGGCAAGGAGCTGCGTGAACGCGTCGACGGACGCGGCAAGGCTCAGAAAACCCACGCGTCGGCTGCCGAGGTGGACGAGCCGGAGTAGAACAGCCGAGCGCACCCGAATCCCTTCAAAACCCGCTCGAGGTCGGCATTGGCGCCCTTTGATTTCCTCTGGTTCCTGCTTCCGCTGGCCGCGGCATCGGGCTGGCTCGTCGGGCGCTATGGGAAACGCCGCCGGGAATCTGCCGCGGCTGCGGATGATCTGCGATCCAATTACTTCAAGGGCATCAACTATCTGCTCAACGAGCAGCCCGACAAGGCCATCGAGGCCTTCATCAAGGTATTGGAGGTCGACAGCGAGACCGTCGAGACCCACCTGGCGCTGGGAAATCTCTATCGTCGCCGGGGTGAAGTCGATCGTGCGATTCGTATTCATCAGAACCTCATCGCCCGCCCGCACCTGGAGAGCGAGCAGCGAAGCGAAGCGCTGCTGGAGCTGGGGCACGACTATCTGAGTGCCGGCCTTCTTGACCGCGCGGAAAACCTCCTCCAGGAGCTTGCCGACAACGGCGACTACCGGGTGCAGGCGCTCAGGCAACTCATCGACATATACGAGCAGGAAAAGGACTGGAACAAGGCCATCGATTCCGCGCGTCTCCTGGAGAAGGCCACCGGCAACCACCTGGGCCCCGTTATTGCGCATTATCAGTGCGAGCTTGCCGAGCGGTTTCGGGATTCCGATAAAACGGATCGCGCATTGGAGCTGGTCAAGACGGCGCGGGCTACCCACGATGCTTGTGTGCGGGCGAGTATTCTGGAAGGCGATATTCTGACCGATATCGATGAGAACGAGCGGGCGATTCGTGCCTACCGGCGGGTCGAGGAGCAGGACGCGGATTACGTGCCGGAAACCATCGCGCGCATGCAGTACTGTTATCGCGCCCTGCATCGACCCGACGACATGGACGAATATCTCAATGGCTTGATGGCACGTTATGGTTGGATAACGCCGATGCTGGCGCTTGCGGATCTGAAGCACGATCGCCACGGCAACCAGGCCGCCATCGCGTTCATTTCCGATCAACTCCGTCGCCGCACGTCGGTGCGCGGCCTGGATCGTCTGCTCGAGCTCGTGCTCGAGAACGGCGACGCCGAGAAGGGCGCTCACGTCTCTATTCTCAAGGACCTGACCGGCGAGCTCCTGTCGGATCGGCCGATATACAAGTGCCTGCACTGCGGTTTCCCGGCAAAGCTGCTGCACTGGCAGTGTCCCAGCTGCAAGCACTGGAACACCATCAAGCCCATCCAGGGAGTAGAGGGTGAGTGACGTCCGCGTGCCAATCATCGTGGCACTGGACTACGCGGAAGCCCAGCCGGCGCTCGCGTTGGCGCGACGCCTCGATCCAGCGCACTGCCGGCTGAAAGTCGGTAAGCAGCTTTTCACCCACGAGGGCCCGCAAGTCGTCGGCCGGCTGCAGGAGCTGGGATTCGAGATCTTTCTCGACCTCAAGTTCCACGATATTCCCAATACCGTTGCCGGCGCCTGCCGCGCCGCCGCCGAGCTGGGAGTGTGGATGGTCAATGTGCACGCCAGCGGAGGGCGGCGGATGCTGGAAGCTGCGCGGGAATCCGTGGATAGGATCGCGAAGCCGCCGCTGCTGATAGCCGTGACTCTGCTCACGAGCCTCGATGCCCGGGATCTTCGCGACACCGGCGTCGGCGGCGAACCGGCGGAGCAGGTAATGCGGCTCGCCAGGCTCGCCCACGGGTGTGGACTGGATGGTGTGGTGTGCTCGCCCACCGAGCTCGAGGCCCTCGCCGGTGCGGTGCCCCATGACTTTCTCAGGGTGACACCCGGCGTGCGCCCCTCCGGGAAGGATGACGACGACCAGAAGCGCGTGGCGACGCCGGCGCAGGCGATCGCCGACGGCGCGCACTACCTGGTCATCGGGCGGTCCATCACGCAAGCCACCGATCCGGCGGCCGCTCTTGCTGGAATCGAGGCACAAATATCCGCGCCACTGCAGGCGCGAGCGTAATCAGTGACAGTCGGAATCCAACCCGACTGACACCCTCGGATATGGCCGGTTGCTGGCGTCTCAGATCGGCGCCATCACAGGCGCACGTGGTGGAAATACCGCGTGAGCGTCCCCGCCCTGATCGCCGGAAGAAAATCTTCTTCGGCCTCTCTGATCAGGCTCGCGGCGATGAAGCCATTGCCTTCCGCCTCGAAGTCGTCGCGCAAGTCGGCCGCCGCTTTCCAGTTACGTTGCCAGAACTCGGCATTCCGGGCCGTATAGTCATAGGCGTCGTAGGTCAAGTTCAGCTTGGAGAGGGCTTGGGCAAGTTCGGTGTTGTCGGCCTCCAGGACTTCGGGCGGATCATCCTCTCCACGGCCCTGCACCATGAATATGCCGATCTGGCCCCCCGGCTTGATCGTCCGCACTACCTGCAACAGCGTATCGGCGAGATCGGCGACCCAATAGAGCGTGTCCAGCGAAATCGCGGCATCGAAGGACTGCTCAGGCAGATTGAGGGCATTCATGTCGCCGGTCACGAACGTCAATCGGGACCGCTTGTTCGCGGTGCGTTCATTGGCCACGGCGATGGCCGGCGCGGCGGAATCCAGCCCCGTGACCCTGGCGCCGGTCTGGTCCGATATATATTCCGCTATGATGCCGGCGCCGCACCCCAGATCGAGCAGATGATCGCCGGGTTTCAAATCGAGCCGAGCCAGAAGGTCCTCGAGGGCGGCCATATCCACCATGCCCTCCTGACACAAATCCTCGCCGAAGACACGTTCGCAAAGACGCGAGTGGGTGGCGCTCGCATCGGCAGCCGTATAGAACCGCCGATAGTAGTACCAGTACTTGTCGGGCCGTTCTCGATTGTACGCATAGCCCAGAGGGCTTCCGGCTTCGGTAAGGCGGTAGCCTGAATCATCGCCGCCGATCAGGCCCTTGGCGATCAGACTCGGGAACGACTCGGACCAGTCCTCGCGGAAGATCCAAAAGCGTTCGCCGCCCTTTTCGAGGGTCGCCCTGTCAGTCGGTGCGGCATCGAGCTCGGCAGCCTGCAGAGAGGCGAGCACTTGAATCTCTGCTTCGTTCAGGTTCATTTTTCCTTACTAGCCTTTCCTATACATTGGTGACTATTAATGTTTCTCGAACCAAATTCTCATAATAGGGATTTTTCATCAAAGGAGTCCCATCTGCCAGGTAACAAGACTCGATCCAGGTATCCAAGAAGACTTTCCCATAAGTTACTGCTCCGGTGAGGCAGATTGACAGAGAAGATTCGTTCGGGAGGATATTATCCAAGACGCGATGGCCTATTGTTTGCGATTCCTTCCGAGCGATGAACATATGAGCCAAAGCTGTCTTGTCTGCCAGTTGATGCTCAACGGGGAGTAAATCATAGCCATATTCTCGTTGAGCCAACGCATCGATGTCGGCAGGTGATGTAGAGAACAAGATCCCATTGACTTTGTCCTGAGCATTTCCCGTATGCTGGACATTCAATGTCGCGCAATGACTGTCTTCCTCGGATCTCTCGTAGCGGCCGCCATGCTCTTCATAGTTTTCATTTATCAAAGCAAAATTGAATACCCGCCTTACTCCCGAAGCAATAACAGGGCCGTGTAATTTTGCACGATCGATCGTTTTTTCGATCGACTGCTTATTGATGAGAGTCCCTTGGGCAATGAATTTGCAGAATTGATTTCTTTTCGAGAAATCCACCCAATTAGGCCACAGGAGATTTTCTTCGTTCGGATTCATAAACAGATTCGCTCTTGTCTGATGGTACCAGTCAGATGCCTCGAGATGAATGACCACCGCGTTGTTGCCATTCAGAGACCTTTCCCGAATGGCAACTCAGTCGCAAGTCGCCGTTGGACGGCCACGGGTGGATTTCATCGCCGGAACGGCGGGAGCCGGCCAGATTCAGACATTGGGGGCAAACGGAAACCTTGAAATTTACGACCGCTGCTCCCCAGATAGCTGAGGTCTGAACCCTGTTGCCAAGGATGGCTTCGCTCCGGACTCAGTGATCGGCTTCACCGGTATATGCAATGGCGCC
>Ga0255058_10000364_pt1 | contig 27115 bp, 20 predicted proteins | sample Cases_109_9_MG_FD_188637 | JGI IMG/M metagenome (GOLD analysis project Ga0255058, IMG submission 188637) | Seawater microbial communities from Amundsen Gulf, Northwest Territories, Canada - Cases_109_9 | ecosystem: Environmental > Aquatic > Marine > Gulf | place: Canada: Northwest Territories... | reverse complement strand
ACCGGCGCTGTCGGACGATGACTGCGATGAGTTCGTCGCAGCACGGCGAAGCGAGTTCTTCGATGTTGAGGAAGAGCCTGCGTGTGCCTGGCCGCTGCGGTGTGGCCGTGATTATCTGCCGGTAGTCCTCGAACGGCTCCCACCAGTTCCCGCCCTCCCGCTGCGAAGCCTTCCTAACGGCATCGCGGCTGCCAGCGCGCGGCGGCATCGGCTGTCCTCTAGAGTTCTGTGCGGGCGGTGTAAAGCATCCCGGCGTCGATGGCCAATGCGCCCATGCCTAGCAGGACCGTGAGGCTGAGCGCGACCATCACGAGAGTCACCCCTCGCTCGTTGCCTGTGACGTACTTGACCGACTTAAGCATCCGGGCTCCTCCAAGCTTATTGGTCGGTTGCGCCAGGGAATGCGCTGAAGGAGGCATGCCATCAGAGTTCTTCTTGATCGATGATTCCGGTTCTTGGGTGGAACACAGGCCTTTGCAGAGGCGAGCGCCGCCACTCCGATGCCCGGCGGGGAAGGCCAGCGTGCACAAAAACTGCTCGACAACATGAAACACTTGCAGGTGTCCGCTCGCCAGTTGCCACGCGCTGTCCGGCAGGCATTGGCCGGAGCCCACCAGCGGGGCCGACCTCCCCGACTCTGCTCTACGAGGACGAGATCAGGAGCGTGGAGGGGCTAGATGCGCGGTAGGGGCGGCCCGAAGCGCTGCGGCTGATTGCTGTTGAACAGCAGCAACAAGAACGGTCCGCTCGCCTCCACGCCCGGATCTTCCTTTCTGGCTAGCGTAGACTACGCGACCTGCTCGGCCCCCAAGCTACGCAGAAGGCACAACCCCTTGTACTACCTGCCAGTTCGATAGTCGGCGCAAGCAAATCACGAGTATGAACAACCAAGCGAACTATGGGATCGGGAGCTTATTCCACGAAATAGCAAGCTTCTTGCTGATATGTGCCAAAACTGGGCACATCCTGGCAAACCCTTATGAGATCGAGTTCCAAGGTGTTTAATAGTTGGCCAATTGGTCTCCGAGCCCGTAGTAGCAGCTTCCCGCTAGTGCTCCATTGAACTCGCTGACGCCCCGCTTGCGCTTCGTCTCCGCCGAGCTTGCCCGAGGACCGGGTTCGACGATCCACGTCCAGGTCAAGATCGAACAGGCGGGCCGTGCTTTCTACGCTCAGGCGGAAGGGGTGGGCTTAGAAGCGGTCGAGCTACGCCTCGCGGCCCATGCCACTCTCGCGGCCGTCAACGAGGCTACCGGAAACGCCTCCAATTTCAGATTCGTTGGAATCAAGCGGCTACATACTTTCGACGCCGACGTAGTGCTGGTATCACTCCGGGATGAAAACCACGGCGGCTACCCTCTTATCGGGGCTGTGCCAGTACGAGGGGGCCTGGTGTACGCGGCTGTGCTTGCAGTGCTGAGCGCGGTGCCGGTCGCCGCCCCGTCTCAACGCGTGCGCGCCGTAGCCTGAACCGCACTCTCCACACGAGTGCTCCTAGCTCCATCGCAGTAGATGGCGGGAAGCTCCGGTTTCACCTGCTGCTCTACGAGGACGAGATCAGGAGCGTGGAGGGGCCAGATGCGGCAGGGGCGGCCCCGAAGGAACCGCCCTAGGGGGATCCCCCGAACACAACCCCGTGGGGCATGGCGGGGCCGGTAGTGCCGTGGGGCCACTCGTCGCGCGCGAAGGACACGCCGAGCCTTCCCGTCTCGGGGTCTCGGAACGACTCGTCCCAGCTAAGCGCACCGGTGGACGCATCGAGGCGCGCCAGCAGCACCTGCGGGCTCTCATCGGCGTGGTTGACCAGGACGATCCGGTTGCTCCCCGGGTCACGGGCGGCCCAATGGGGGATGAACGTTGAGTCCGCCCGGAGCCGGCTCACGATCCTGGGGACCCGGTGATCTGCGACGTCCAGCACCACCACTTCGCCGGCCTTCGTCACCGGCATGATCCAGTAGTCACCTATCACTACGGGCACGCCACACCAGGTGTACTTCGGGTGCTCGAGGGCCAGCACCCTTTCGATCCGAGGCTCCTTCGTGTCCAGCTCCGTGAGGAGGTAGAAGCCGCAGTAGAAGGTGTTCATCAGGGCCGTCCGGCCGTCCTTCAGGAACCGCACTTCGAAGGGGTAGAGATGCGCGGTGTCCCCGGCGGCCTCCGGCACCGGGACGGTCTTGAGCAGGGCGAGGTCTGAGAGCCGCCACACCTGGACGACAGCGGCGGTCACTTCGTCGTCCATGGGCGAGCTGGTCGTGATCACCCGGTCGATGGTCGGCGACGCGTCGAGGGCGTATGTCCTGATCCGCTCACCCGGGAAGGCCGGATCCGCCGAGCCCGATACGTCCAGAACTCGCCCCTCGGGCGAGAACCGCACCAGGGCGCCTGGCCGGCCGGGCACGTCCTTCTCGCTGAACTGGAGCGTGGCCAGCACCGTGCCGTCCGGGGTGCGCAGGAAGCTGTGGGGCGTCCGGTAGCCGGGAACCGGGTCTGCCCGTCCCACCGAGGTCGGTCGAAGGGGGTCCGAGAGGTCGAACAGCCACGTCTCCTCTCCCGAGAATGCGTTGGCGAACAGCGGATGTCCGCCGGGCGGCATCGACGGCTCCGAATGGTGCGGCATCCCGCCCACGACTCCGATCGGTGCCGTGGCAACCACGTGGCCGTACGTCGGGCTCGCCGGGTCCGCATTAACCACGGCGAGGAAGTTCGTGTCCCCCTCACCTTCGTCCTGGTCGCCGGCCCACACGAAAAGGTACGGCGAGGGCACGGCCTCGGGCCTACCGATGGCGGAGCCCTCGTCCCTGGCATCGCCGCAGGCGACCATCAAAGGAAGACAGACTGGGAGCAGAAATACGGTGCGTCGCATTCCATTCACTTGTTCGGAGGGTTTTCGGGTTCCGGACTCGAAGCGACCGAGCCGCTGTTGCCACCATGCCCGCGTGCGCGTGTGAATGCAAGTGTGACAAGTATCTGCACGGTGCGGAGGACGAGATCAGGAGCGTGGAGGGACTCTCTGCAAAGAGGGAACGGCCCGCCGGCGAGACCTCTCCATGTTCCCTCTCCAGGTTCGCTCCGTATCAGGTGCGGAAATGCTGAGGAAGGTGCGTACCTCATGCGGACTATTCCGCTGAAGTACGCATATGGTGCGGAAATCGGGGTCTAGACCATATGTTTTGCAAGCAGGAGGTCACCGGTTGGCTCCGCTCGCTGCGCTCGGTCGCCGGTCAGGCAAACCCGGTCGATGTTCGCTCTCCAGGTTCGTAAACGGGAGTCGTAGGTCTGCTAGGTTTTCGCGGATCGGCGGCGAGCGCCAAAAGACTCCAGGTCAATTGCCAAGCCGGCGAAGACGAAACCCGTGAGAAACTCGCCCATGAACCCCAATCTCATATCTCGCTGTTGGGGCACATAGGCCAACGTTCCTGAAACGTACCTGTATCGGGGGCCGGCCTGAAATGGAATACCGCGCAGTTCCACCGTGGCTTGTAGGAATCGAAGGGGACCGATTGCCGCGGCTGATCGACAGCGACAATCCGGTCGCGGCCGGTCCGTTCCCGCACCCCAATCGAAGAAGGTGCCGGGAACATCGGCCGGAAAACGGACAGTCTCTGAGCTACCCGCGGCCACCCGGAGCGGCCGCAACTCACCATCACGGCGAGCATCCAGGCCGTGGATCACTACGATCGTGTAGGAAGTTGGTGACCGCGACTCGTATCTCCATGCCAAGCGGAACACGGATCAGCGGGCCGGGGATGGAAGGCGACTTTCCAGCCTCCGCGAAGGCTAACACCTGACCAGCTGGTTTATCTTCGCCTAGGAGGTGCCAGTCACCTTCCCGGATCTCGAGGCTCAGCTCCGGAATGCCGCCCGAGAGAGTCCCGGCAGGCTCCCGATTGTCGTTGAAGACGATCTCGGCCAGCGTGTTCGAGTTAACCGAAATCAGGGCATTCGGCGCCATCAGCCAGCCCAGCGTGACTAATGCAGCTCCGGCGACGACTCCGAGCATCCGGTTCACTGGGAGGCCACGAGCGCGGGCTCAACCGTGTACAGCGCCTGCATCCCGGCCATCAGGTGGTAGGACACATGACAGTGGAAAAGCCAGATCCCCGGGTTGTCCGGCACCATCTCAGCGGTGGTCATTCCCATCGGTAGGATTTCCGCGACGTCCGTCCGCATCTGCCTTATCGTCACCGTGTTCCCATGCCAATGGGGTGCATGAGGCTCGAAGTTGGTGGATGCCATGATATACCAGCGCACCCGTTCGCCGACGCGCATCGTGAGCCCGGGTAGGTGGCCGTAGATCAAACCATTCATGGACTCCATGAAGTTCTTGCCCCAGTCGATGCCGGCTCCCGCCAACACGTCTCCAAACGGACCTCGATGAATGGGCACCGCGTCGGGATCTTCAGCGTACGTTCGGATATTATCCTCGATGTACCAGCTCTCGTTCTCGTTCATTTCGGCGAAGGCGACGACGAACTCGCGGTCGACATCGGTCTGCCGGCCTTCGGCCGTGAGGGTCCCCGGAGCGCTCACGATCATGGGGCCGATGAGGCCTGCGTTGACGTCTTTGATCTCCTCCGTGTGGGAGTGGTACATCCAGAAGACCGAGCTCAGATCTCCTTCGGCGGGACCTGCCCGTTCGGGTACGGGCCAGACATAGACATGCGTACCGCCGGTCGGTACGCCGTCATCGAACTTGTCTCGCTCGTCGGTGCCGTCCGCGTAGGGCGTGCCCTCCGAGTCTTTGTGGTAGAAGACCCCGTGCGGGTGAAGGCTCGTGGGAAAGTGGACGTTGTTCCGATACACGATTCGGATCGTGTCGCCGACCTGGGCGCGCAGCAGAGGCCCGAGTATGCCGAGGTGCTCCCATTCGGGAGGCCTGGGCTTCAGAGTCGCGAAGGTGGAATCCGTGTACTCGCGGTAGATGGCTTTCTTGTAGACATGGCCGATGCTCGTCGGGCCCCGCTCGACCCAATGGGACTCCACTTCGCCGAACGGCTCACGGGTCAGAAGGTTCTCGCCGGTCGGGGCATAGTCCCACACCACCTCGTCCGCCGCGATGTAGTACGTTCGCGTGGTCGGCTCCTGCAGTAAGTCCCGATTCGCCCCGAGTGCATCGCAACCCGCGACAATGGAAGAAAGCAACAATACGGCAGGCACCACGATCCGGTCCGTCAAAGGGTCCTCCCTGTGGCACGTTCGGCGAGAGCTCAATCGAGCGTCTTTAGTCTATTTAGCCATTGGCATGGTGGATATCTACCTTCGCCTGCGTATGGTTGAAGGGTTTCTCTACGAGCCCGAGTTCAAGAGCGTGGAGGGGCCAGATGCGAGAAGGGGCGGCTCCCGAGGGAACCGCCCCCAGAGTTAGTGGACCAGCGCAACGAGCAAACGGCGGAGCTACCGCTAGTTGCTGTCGCTGCTGCCTTCTTCTTCGTCGTCCTCGCCAGTACGTGGTCCGAAGGTATAGAAACCGTCCCGGTGGGCCGGACAGGCTTGACCGAAGAGGTTCTCCGAGTCGGGGTGCCGTTCGTCCAGTCTTCGGCCGAACTCCTCGACGGCCGCCAGAACTGCCGGGATGTCCTCAGCAACGGTATAGATACCCACGTTCCACTCGCTGGCCCAGGAGTGGATGAAGTGCCCGTAGTTCTCGATCATCCCCTCCTCGATCAACTCCTCCCAGATCGGTATACCGATCGATTCGATCTGCTCCATCGCAGCGTCGAGCTCAGAGAAGTCGCATTGGAAAAACGAGAGGCGCAGCGTTGGCGGGGTGTCCTCTTGGTCTTGGGCCGCTGCGGTAGCCGGCAGCGCAAGCGCGACGAGGAAGCTTAGGACGAGCGGAACCCTTTTCATGGATGTCTCCTTGTGGCTGGGGATGCGGAGTGTTCTTTGCTCTACAAGCGCTACCAGTGTAACCGGGCTTGGGCAGCCCTACGCAACTGTACGGAGCTACGAGGACGAGATCAGGAGCGTGGAGGGGCGGGTGCGAGGAGGGGCGGCCCTGAAGGAACCGCCCGTAGCCCTCACCGCGTCAGCAGCAAGCGCTTGTCCTCTTGACCTAGCCCTTCATGATGGTGTTAGGCGGCCACAATATCCGAGATGATTCTCAGGTGATGTCGGTTGTGGATAAGAATGAACCGCAGGGTTTTGTCTCTGTCAAGAACACCAAAGGCGACGTGTCTGCACCAGGTCTTGGGATCAAGGTCATGCACCTCGGTCAAGATCCGCTCGGACTGATCGAGCAGCGTCCAAAGCTCCGCTGGCGAAACGTCTTGCCTCGGCAAAGCGACATCAGGCGACCGGCCACGGCCTCGTGGAATCCGGCCGCTTGAGAATACGACTGCCGTCACCAAGGAGAATCTAGAACGGGGTGTAGGCGGCGTGGAAGCGATAAGTGATTGACAGAATCCAACCATCGCCAAGCAGCAGTGATGAACGTGCATACCGATCGACCATTCGGATACGGCAGGAGCTCGCAAAGCCGCCCTCGCCACGGAAGTCCGAAGATCCTCTAGGCCGTAGTCACCGCTCATCGCATTCTAGGTCTGCCTAACATCCTATTCGACTTCAAACATGACCGGATGTTCGGTTAGCGCACGCCGTGCCGGTTGGGCTATTCGTGGCGGACGGTTCGCTCCGTCATCGTACTGCGAGCCAAGCGAGACGCAGGGGCGGCCCGGAAGGAACCGTCCCGAAACGCGCCAGAATCATCACGGCTCGACCCCGTCGTCCTCGATCCACACCTCCTGAATCGCCTCGATCGGGTGCGAGTGGTCTGGAGTTCGGAGGCCGCGGACCTTGCGATGAGCGGCGTACGCCTCGAAGTACGGAAACAGGAACGTCACTGGCACATCGCGCCGGAGGATGGCATTGATGCGGGCGTAGAGCGTATCCTGGCCGGGCGACGTCAGCTCCAGCGTCAGCGCCTCCAGGAGCCGAACGATCTCGGGGTTGCGATAGCCGATCTTCGTCCCCTCGCCGAAGAACCCTTCGCGAAGCAGGTCCGTGGGTACGTTCCGGACATCATGGACCGTGGCGTCAAAATCCCCCGACCGGAAAAGCTCCCACCAGACGCTGGATTCGACCGGACGAATCTCCACCTCCACGCCGACCCTCCGTAGCTGATTCTGTAGGAGCAGCGCAGGCTCCAGGGTGCTCAGGATTCCGCCCTGGCGTGCGAGCAGCGTGAACCGCGCCTCGATCCCCGCCCGTTCCCGCACACCGTCGCCGCCTCGGTCCAGCCAACCCGCCTCATCCAGGAGCTCTCCGGCGGCGCGAGGATCGAACACGAAACCCTGGTCCAGCTTTCCCTCGCGATACAGGTCCAGTGCCCTGTCGTCCGGCGACAGCCCGCCCACCAGCGGCATCTCGTCCGGGAGGTAGAGCAGGCGCGCCAGCTCCCGCCGATTGACCGCGTGGCTGAGCGCCCGGCGAACGAGGGCATGCGCCAGGAACGGGTGGCGTTGGTTCCAGTGGATCGCCTGCGGCTCCGAGGTAATCCACTGGAAGTACACCCGGAACCTCGGGTCGGCGACCAGCGCGGCGATCTCCGGCGCGGATAGGTAGTAGGCCACATCCACGTTCCCGCTCCGCAGTTCGGTCACCTTGTTCGCGCTGCTCAACCGGAGCACCACACGATCGATAGCCGGTGTACCCTCGAAGTAGTCGGGGTTCGCCTGGGTCTCGATCATCGTGTTCGAGACCCCACGCACGTAGCGGTATGGGCCGTTGCCCACGGGACGGGTCCAAAATTCCCAGTCGAAGAAGCTCGTGGGATCGAGATCCGTCAGGAGGTGCTTCGGATAGAAGACCGGCCAGCCGGGGAGCGCCTCCTCGGGTCCAGTAGGCCGGAGGAACGTCAGGACAAGCGTGTGCTCGTCTGGAACGGCGATCGAGTCGATCATCAGCGCGAAACCGTGCAGCGCGATCTCGGGCTTTCGGAACAGTTCGAGGCTGAACGCCACGTCGTGCGCCGTGAACGGAACGCCATCATGCCACCGGACGTCGCGCCGCAGGTGGTAGGTCCAGGTCCGGAAATCGCCGGAGTGCTCCCAGCGCTCGGCGAGTCCGGGCCGGGCCCGAGTCCCATAGCCGCGCACCAACGGCTCGAACATCAGGAACTTGGGACTGTCGTCGCGTGAGGGCCCGAGGACGTAGTCGTCGCTCGCGAACAGGATGGTGAGGGTGGTTTGAGGCTCGACTTCGCCGCCCCGACGACTCGCGGCTCCGCCATCGGCCGGAGCGTCCGCCTGCCCGCACCCGAGCGCGACGACCATCGCCACGGCGGCCACCAGCCGGCCAAGAGCAGAGATCCTTCGTCTCGGCTTGCTGTGTACGTCGGTTACTCTCTCGATCATAGTCGAGCTGCCGGCCACGCGCTCGTCACCGGGCTGCTGGAGGTTCTGCCGGATGAACGCCCCCTTTCTTGAGCGGTTCAGTCGGGATCGCTCTCGTCCTCCAGCCACACCTCTTCCATGTGTCGGAGCGGCACCGCCCCACGGACTCGAGAGCCCCCGCACGCGACGATACTGCGGAATGCGGCTTTCTCCCAACCTACAGCGGCGAGTTCGGCCGGAGGACGAGATCAGGAGCGTGGAGGGGCCAGATGCAGGCAGGGGCGGCCCCGAAGGAACGGCCTCTCTCATCCCGTCAGCAGCAATCGCTTGTTAGCTAGCGACTAGCTCGCTTCGACTTCAAGACATCCTCAAGCTCACGCCTGACCGTCTCGATTCTTGAGTAGTACTCGGACTGCATGCGGATACTGTTCTGAGCACGACGGACCTCCACCGCGAAGGTGGGAGCCCCCTGCGCCCGAGATGCGAGTTCGGCGAGGGTCAGGTCGTCGCCGGGAGCGACGCCGATCGAAGCTAGCGCGTCCTCCAGTCGCACCCGGTAGCCTGCATCCTGCCGCTCGTTATCCGCCTGGTCTCGTGCCCAGCGGTAGTAGAACATGATCGTCGACCGAACCTCATTGTCTCTAACGATCCCAAGCGTCCCCGTCGTAATCATCTCTTGATAAGCATCACTCGACAGGTCGAACTCTGGGCGATACCGGAAGATCCTCAGGGGACGGGCAACCAGATCAAACAGCGGGGCAGCTCCGCGGCCCGCGGCCGCGCGAAGCGAGTCTCTACGAGTCGGATGCCGGAGGGAGTCCAATCGTTGCGGCTTAAGCCGCGCAGCAGCATCCTCGTCCCCGAGTTCGGCCAAGACCGCATCGAGCACCCAATCGCGTGCCCGAGCGTCCACGTCGGCGCTCGCCAAGTCGGCCCCGTCAGCGAGAAGCTCACTCTGCATGCGATCAAGGAGATTGATTTCAAGCTCGCGGTCGCTGCGCTCCTGGTTCCAGTCGTCCACGCCGAGGGCCACAAGCACACCCAACACGATTACCACGAACTCGCCGATCAGACGCCCCGCCAGTTTTCGGTTCAAGTCCAATCCCATTTGTCGCTAGCTAACTCTTAATGGGCGGCGCAGGGTCCACCGAGCCGCCGCCTAACCGCGCCGTCTCAGCCGGAGCTTTAGGCCCACGTCGACCACTTCGCCATTCGCCCTCTCAAGCTATGGCCTTCGGTCAACTGAACAAACGCTGCAAGGACGGCAGTAGGCGGTTCTACGAGGACGAGATTAGTGAAGGGGCCAGATGCGAGCAGGGCGGCCCGAAGGAACCGCCCCTGCCGCGGTCTTACGAGCTTATCGGCTCCCACACGATAACATCGATCTCGGAGCTACTCACTGTCCCATGAACGTAGATCGGGGCGCCAACCGCCGGAATGTTACTCGACGGGAAGTCGAGGACGAGCTCGCAGTGATTCGGACGAGTGGCTTTTCTCCGACGGCCCGGGCGAGCAGCAAGGTGAGACGGGAGACGATCGACTTAGGTGCGCAGACACTCATGAAATATACCTCCGGCCGGGAAAAGGGTCTCAAGAATCGAGCACCATACGGTCCAGTATGGTTCACGGCAAGGAGTGCGAGGTGCTGCGATCAGCATGCTCCCCTACGAGGACGAGCTCAGGAGCGTGGAGGGGCGGGCTGCTGACCGCGGTGGACCGCTTGGCGTGACCTCTCCATGTTCCCTCTCCAGGTTCGGTCCGTATTAGGTGCGGACCACCTGCTAAGCAGCCCTTGAGATGGCGAAGTTTTGCTCCCAGAGCATCCTGGAGACTTGCCTATGCTCTACATGATCATCGAAGATTTTCGTGACGGTGATGCTGGACCAGTCTACCGCCGCTTCCGCGAGTCCGGACGCCAAGAGCCCGACGGCCTTGGCTATGTGGCGAGCTGGGTCACGCAGGATCTGACCCGGTGCTATCAGGTGATGGAGTGCGATGACCGGGCGCTGCTTGATGAGTGGATGGCGCGCTGGGCGGATCTCGTTACGTTTCGCGTCGTCCCTGTCATGACGTCCGCTGACGCGGCCGCCATAGCTGCGTCGCAAAGCCAGGATCCCGGACATGGAAGCTAGCTTTGCACAGCTCGCTCCGCCGCGATCTCCTCCAGCCGTTGCTGGGCGGCCTGGACGCTTACTGCTCGTCCTCGATCCACAGCTCCTCCATATGCCGCAGCGGGACGGCGCGGAACGGGGTGCTGAGGCCACGAATCCGCCGGTGGACCAAGTGCATTTCGTAGTCGGGGAAGAGGGCCGTCATGGGCAGATCCGCCCGCAAGATCCCCATTAGCTCCGTGTAAATGGCGTCCGTCTCGTCCGGATTGACGGTCTGATCTGCCGCGTCGATGAGTTCGACGACGCGAGGGTTGCGATAGCCAAGGATCGACTCCAGCCCGAAGTAGCGCTGGAGGGCACGGGGTGCGGTACCCACCTCTCCAATGACCGCGTCGAAATCGCCGGCGAGCTTCCGCTTCCGCACGACCGACGGGTCCAGCGGCTGTAGTTCCATCCGCACCCCGACGCGGCCGAGCTGGTCTTGGACGTAGATCGCCGCCGACTCGTTGATGGCGTCCGTTAGCTGGACGATGGCCGTGAAGCGTAACTCCTCACCCTCCCGCTCCCGCAGCCCGTCGCCGTCCACGTCGTACCACCCCGCTTGCTTGAGGAGCTGCCGCGCCTGCTCTGGATCGTACGGGATCGGCTCCAGGAGCTGGCCCCGCCAGTATTGCCGCTCGGTGAAGACACCGTCGAAGACAGGGGGATCGTCGGGGAGGTTGAGGGTCCGGTACAACTCGCGCCTGTCGATTGCCAACGTCAAGGCGCGTCGAACCCGAAGGTCGTCGAACGGCTTTCGACTCAGGTTCCACAGGAGACCCATGAAAACCCAGGTGTCCTTCCACCAGTACGCCCGGAAGCGGGGGTCGTCGGCAAGCCTCAACAGATCCATCCAGTGGACGTAGAGAGCAACATCGACGTTGCCACTTGACAGCTCCGCCAGCTGGCTCCCGCCGAACTTGAGCACCACCCGATCGATCTCAGGCTTCCCGAGGTAGAAGTCCGGGTTCGCCTCCAACTCGACCATCGTCTTGGGCACGTGCCTGACGTATCGGTAAGGACCGTTGCCCACTGGCTGGAGCCAGAAGTCCCAGCTGAAGAACTCCTTCGGATCGAGATCTTTGAGGAGGTGCTGGGGAAAATAGAGGCCAGCGAGCGTCAGGGTACTGGTTGGCGTCACCACACCGCGCTGGTCCTTTCCAGTCACCTGCACGGCGTACGTGCTGTCGTCCAGGACCGTCATCGAGAAGGCGTCGGGCGGGACTCGGGCCACATCGGGGTGAGTTAGGAGATCCACGGTGAAGGCGATGTCGTGGGCCGTAACCGGCACCCCGTCGTGCCACCTCACGTCGGTCCGGAGATGGACGGTCCAGGTTCGGTAGTCGTCCGAGTGCTCCCAACGCTTCGCGAGGCGGCCCCCGATCTCTCCTTCCCTACTCTCCTGGACCAGCGGGAGGAAGACGAGAAACATGGGTTCATCGGCCTGGTCCGGTCCAAAGAGCCACTCGTCCGCTCTCTCGATGTGAACCGTCACCGTGGATCTGCGGGAAGCGGCGGAATCTTCGCGGCCGCAAGCGACCCAGGCGAGGGTGGCGAGCGCGAAGCAGGACGTGAGCAGCCATCGGGGTGGAGTCGTGGGCACCACCTGCCACAGCGATCGGCGGTGGATCTCGTGGACGAGCTTCTTGAGCTGGGACATCACAGAACCGAATGCGGAGAGCGTCACCACTCTTACCTCAGAGACGGGGCAGTCGATCCCGTTTCATCGATTTCAGCATAAGCAAGAGAGCGCGGGGCTGCTACCTTCGAGGACGTATGGTCCTACCGGCTCCGCGACGACGAGATCAGGAGCGTGGAAGGGCCAGATGCGAGCAAGGGGCGGCCCCTTAGGAACCGCCCTACCGCGTGTTGTGAAGCTTTCCTGTGCGACGACGTCGCTATGCCGGACCACGCGCCAACGCCTGCAGGTCTGCGCCGGTCGGCGCCTGGAACGGGCGCAGGTCGAAGAGCGGCAGCACGGCCAGCACGTGGTCGAAGATGTCGGCCTGGATCGCCTCGTAGCTGGCCCAGGCCTGGTCGTTGCTGAAGACGTAGATCTCGATGGGCAGGCCGTGCTCCGAGGGGGCCAGCTGACGCACCAAAAAGGTCATGTCCTGGTGCACCTTGGGGTGGTTGCGCAGGTAGTGCTCCAGGTACGCGCGGAAGGTGCCCATGTTGGTCAGGTGCCGCCCGTTGATCAGCAGGGACTCATCGACCTGCTGCTCGCGGTTGTGGGCCGAGACCTCCTCGAGCTTCCGCGCGACGTAGTCGCTGATGAACTGGATCTTCTTGAACCGCTGCAGCATCTCCGCGTCGCAGAACTTGATGCTCGTGACGTCGAGGCGCACCGCGCGCTTGATGCGGCGGCCGCCCGACTCGTCCATGCCGCGCCAGTTCTTGAACGGCTCGGCGACCAGCGCGTAGGTCGGGATCGTCGTGATCGTCTTGTCCCAGTTCTGCACCTTGACCGTGGTCAGCGACACATCGAGCACGTTGCCGTCGGCGTTGTGCCCGGGCATCTCGATCCAGTCGCCCTTGCGCACCATGTTGTTGGCCGTCAGCTGGATCGCCGCGACGAAGCCGAGGATCGTGTCCTTGAAGATCAGCAGCAGGACGGCGGTGAAGGCGCCCAGGCCGCTGAAGAAGACCACCGGCGACTTGCCCAGCAGGATAGCCAGCACGGTGACCCCGACGACGAAGTAGACCGCCACCCTGACGATCTGGACGATCGTGCGGATCGGAAAACGCCGTGAGATCGCGAAGCCCTGGTAGATCCGCTGGCCGCCGTTGAGGAAAGCGTCGAAGACGGTCATGCCCACGAGCGCCATGTAGACGGAGGTTCCGGTTAGCACGGCGGCGGCGGCGCGCGGATAATCAGCCAGAATCACCGGCGCGGCCACGTGGACGATCAGCGCCGGTACCAGGTGCGAGAGCCGGGAGAACAGCCGGACCTCTACGAAAGCGTCGTCCCACGTCGTCTTCGTTCGTCGGGTCGCCGCTTTAACCAGCCGCAGCAGGATGCGCTTGGTCACCAGGTAGGCCAGCACGCTGAACAGCCCGACCAGCGCGACCGCCACCAGTGCTGCGGCGACCGTGGCGTCGCCGTCGGCCAGACCCTGCTCCGCTAACCAGGATTTCAGCGTGTTCATGGCTCCTCCGCCACCGTTACGGGACGTCCGCTGCGCGGCTCAGGTCCCTCGTCCACTCGAATCATAGCCGTTGGTATGATCCCGCCGCGAGGAAGGTGTAGGGATGGCGGGATGGGTTTCCAAGGCCCCTGTCAATTGGGCCTGGCAGGCTGCCGTACCGTCGGCCCCGAAGGAACCGCCCCGGACCACGTATCAGCAGACGCCCGCTTATCCCGCGCCGCGAAGATTTCGTTCAAGCGCTGTCGGGACGGGGCTTTCGCGCATCTGGGGGCTGGGGGGTAGACAGGTAACCCGATGGGCGACAACACGACGGCCAGCGGAAACTTCACCACGGCGATGGGCCGCAACGCCTCGACCAACGGTCTGTCGGGTTCGTTCGTTTACGGGGACGCAACAACCTCAGGCATAGTCAACGCTACGGCCGCCAACTCCTTCACCGTGCGGGCCGCTGGCGGAACCACGTTCTATTCCAACGCCGGGTTGAGCACCGGTGTTTCTCTCGCATCCGGCGGCGGAGCGTGGGCCAGCGTCTCGGACCGGAACCGGAAGGAGAACTTCCGGGACGAGGACGGCGAGGCCGCACTCGCCAAGATCGCTGCGTTGCCGATCCAGAGCTGGAGCTACAAGTCGCAGGCTCCCTCGATCCGCCACTGGCGCTCCTCGACGTCCCTGCCTCTTCGTAGCCGACTTGTCATTAGGAACGTAGTGCGGCCTTGTCTGTGGCTTCCTACGCTTACGGCACCGGCTTACCGGTTACGGCAGCACCGTCAGTCCACCGGGCAAGGTCGCGCTCGATCCGCCTGATGTAGCGGTTACATCCCAAAGTCTGTCCCGTCGCGGACCGCCAGGCTTGATCGTAATCCTCACCGTGATAGTGGTCGAGCTGACGACCGAAACGTCCGACAATTCGGGTGTGGGGCCCTTGCCGTTGCTCAGGCCTACCTGCGCATCGGCGCCAAAACCGGTCCCACTGATCGTTGCGACGAATGTGATGGGCAGCTGTACAGTATTCGGTGATATAGCGCTCACGGTCAGGGCTCCCGCCGACGCGTTCACGGTGGTGTTGCGAGTTGCCGTATCGCTATCGCCGTCGTCATCGGTGACGGTCAGCGTCACCAGGTAGGTTCCATCCGCAGCGTAGGCGTGGCTTGGATTCTGGGTTGTCGAGGTGGCGGCGTCACCGAAGTCCCAAGACCAGGCAACCACTGATCCGTCGAAGTCAGTCGACGTGTCGGTGAAGTCGCAGTCCAGCTCACAGCTTGGCGCGGCGAACGAGGCGATCGGAGGGAGATTTCCGCCGCTCACTCCGCCGAACTCATACGCACCCATGTCGACGGCGGCACCCATGATGCGAGGATTTCCATCGTAGTCCGTAAGCGGGAGCAGCGCATGAAAGTTGCCCGCATCGATAAGCGGTGACGCCGGGTCCAGGTGTAAGTCGTAGCTGGAGGGATCAACGAAGATCGGATTGACATTTAGGTTTCCGATGCCGGGAGAGCCGCCTTCGATATTGCTGTAGGTGACGATCGCCGTGTGTGCGCTCTGACCGGAAGAGGAGCCGCCCGAGTTGCCCCACACAATGCTGTTGTGAATCACCGGAGAGCTGCCGTTGCGGCTGCTGATGCCGGATCCCGTATTGAAGGCGATCACGGAGTTGAGAATAAACGGGCTGGGATCGTTGTTTCGCATGCCGCCGCCCTCCGATGCGCTGTTGCCGATCATCACCACATTGATCAGGGTCGGATTGCCGGTCGCCGTGACACGACGACCGACATAGTTGTGCATGGCGCCGCCCGAGCTGGCCGAGTTGCCCACGAACAGGCAGTTCGTGACGATGGGATTGCTGTTCTTGCGGTTGTCCATACCCCCGCCTTCCTCGTCCGCGTGGTTGTCGTCGAACACGCAGTTCGTCACGATCGGATGGCTGTTGAGGTAGTTCCGCATGCCCCCGCCCTTGTTGGCGGTGTTCTGGGTGAAGCGCGACTCGCTGATCGTCGGGCTGGCCTCCAGGTTGAACACCCCGCCACCCATCGCCGTGGCGGAGTTGAGCTTGAAGTGTGTGCGGATGATAGTCGGGCTGCCGGCGCGATTGTACATGCCGCCGCCCCGGTCATTCGCGTTGTTTCCGCTGAAGATGCAGTCCCGCACAGTCGGGCTGCTGCCGACGTTGCGCATCCCGCCACCCTCAAGGGCACTACCGCCGGTGATCGTGAACCCCTCGAGAACCGTGGCCGCACCCTCACCGCTGATAGCCGTGACGACAGAACCGCTAGAGTTGGCCCCGTCGATGATCGTCAACAGCGGGCCAGCGGAACTGCGAACCGTGATTGCCTTGCCGCGGAAGTCGATCGCCTCGCTATAGGTCCCGGAGGCAACGACGATCGCGTCTCCCGCCACCGCAGCGTCGATGGCTGCCTGGATCGTGTAATAATCGCCAGGAACGTTGATCTCGGCGCTTGCGGCCGTGACAAACGAAGGAACGGGAGGTGCCGTTGGCGACTCGTTCGTTCCGGTTTGGGTTTCGCACGACGCAAACAGCAAGCACGACGCAAGCAAGGTGGGAGCAGCTGAGGTCCTAGGGGCGAACATCTTATACCTCGTGGGTGGAGATACAGCACATCTCTCCATGACAAAGCATATGTCTCGCTGTTATGAGGATGCAACAGGTCTGCAGATTCGCCGTCCCAGGCCGGCAGAGAACCTTCCGCGCGGCGGGACGGTTCCAGAGGTGGGTGACTCGACCCTTCGAGAGACACGAAACCTGCGAGGGCCGACAATTGAGGTCACTGCTGGCTCTTGGCGTGCTCTTGAGCGTCGTATCGCTGCCGCTGCAGCGAGAGTTTCTACAACGTCTGGTCGGCGGCCTAATCTACGAGATGGAGAGCCTTTGGCCGCCGTTGGTAGATTCGGTGCAGCTTAATAGAAGTTAGGTGAAAAAAGTGGAAGTTATAATGGATTGGAAGCCTGTACAGTGACTAGCTTGATTATCAAATCATTAGTACTTGGTTTTGCTGTAGGCACGGTATTCTTAGGAATTGCTCCTCTCGGATTAAGCATTGCCTTTGTAGAATTCTTGAGGCCAATTCTCATACCAGGCATGGATCTATTCCGCACGCTTTACCAAAGTGAAAGTGGTTCGTTGCCTTGGATATTTGGATTCATCCTGAATGGACTAATTTACACGGCTCTCTTTTTGAGCATCTTACTAATACAAAAACATGTGGCACACAGAAAAGTAAAATTTGTGATGATTTTGTTCGTAAGTTTAGTGTTCCTCGCAATCACAGGAATGCTTACTAATTTCTATTTATTTTTGACTTCGCCAAATAAATCTTGGATTTTGCGGATTGGAGCATAAGAACGAGAAGACTTTGACGCCTTCGCCACGAGCCTCCGATCATGGAGATTTTAGGCGGTTGACCCCGACCCCTGAGCAGCTTCCGTAAGAAACGCCGCTACCTGAGCCGAGGTAGCGTTCCCCACAAGGAAGCGGCCACCGGCCTCAATGACCGGAACACTTCGCAAGCCCTTCTGCAGAACAATCTGCGGCTGGAAGGTCACATCGACTTCGTCCAACTCAAAGGATATCTGCTGCTTCAACTCGAGAAGGCGTCGTCTTACGATCGGGCAAAAGGGACAAACATTCGCTGTATACAGCGTTACTTTCGGCGCGGTATTGCTCAACACGTGTTCGGCGGGCACATCATCGACAGAGCCGTAGCCCATCCACCGGGACATGCGAGGAAACCAGCGGATGTAAGCGATCTGGGCGATGACACCGACAAGGAGCACAAGGACTGCGGCCAGCCAGCCTTGAGACAACCCAAGAATGAGCGCCAATCCAGGCAACCCAAGCCACGTGAGCCACACAAAAGGTAGCGGGCACTCTTGTTTCATCCATCCTCCTTCGTCCACTTGTCAACAGTGGCTTACAAACCGCCCAACTCCCATTAGACTGCAGGAGGGCAATCCCGAACGGCGCGTGCTCCGCAGTTTATCCTCCGGCCAGCATAGGGGCTCGGCTATTTTGAGCACTCTGCTAGCTCAACGTGGAGCGTTCCGGACTCTACGGTGAAGACCTCTGCGAACGAGCGGTGAAAATGCATAGGCGGTCCCGGAGCACCCGGGGCGACTTGCGTCCGCAAAACCAGCCACCCGTCTGCCGCCCTTATCCTGGGTTATCCGCTGCACGGAGTGTGGGATCTCCTGCATGTAACGCAGTCTTCCTAGCCGGCCTCGCTTCGTGAGCGATTCGAACATGATTCTGGTAACCGGCGCGGGCGGCAAGACGGGCCGGGCCGTCTTGCGGGCCCTGAGCGCCGAGGCCAGGTCGGTGCGGGCGCTGGTGCATCGTGAGCACCAAGCCGCGGCGGCGATGACGCACGGAGCGTCGGAGGTCGTCGTCGGAGACATGCGTGCGGCGGAGACCATGGCCGGAGCGGCGCGTGGCGCCCAGGCGGTCTATCACATCTGTCCCAACATGGCCGCGGATGAGGTGGCCATTGTCGATACGGCCATCGAAGCGGCCCTTGGCGCCGGCGTGAAGCACTTCGTCTACCACTCGGTGCTCCACCCTCAGACCGAGGCGATGGTACACCATTGGCACAAGATGCGCGCCGAAGAGAGGCTGCTCGAATCCGGGCTGCCCTTCACGATCCTCCAGCCCGCCGTCTACATGCAGAACGCTCTAGCTCACCGGAAGCGCATCGTGGAAGAAGGCATCTATGCCGTGCCTTACGCGGCCGAAACCGGGGTGAGCATGGTCGACCTTGAGGACGTCGCGCGGGTCGCCGCCATAGTCTTGACGGAGCCGGGACACGAGGGCGCCACATATGAGCTGTGCGGCCGCGAGATCCTTTCGCCGAGGGAGATCGCCGAGATCTTTACCCGATTCCTGGGTCGCCCTGTACTAGTGGAGGTCATCTCCCGAGAGACGTGGAAGGCGAGTGCTCGTGAGGTCGGCCTGGGCGACTACGAGATTGAAACGTTGCTCGCCATGTTCGCCTACTACGGCCGCCACGAGCTCACTGGGAACTCGAACGTGCTGGAGTGGATGCTCGGCCGCCCGGCCGTAGCCTTCGAGGCTTTCGTGGAGCGCACCTGGAAGGAACCGCCGGAGCGATCGTAGAGCGCCCGGCCAATCTGATCGAAGGTGACCGCGGCCGCCTAGGGCATCGGAGCGCTGGGCAGCGGCAGGTCGGAGTTGTAAATATCGATGATGTGTTTCCAAGAGCCGTTGGGCTGCTTCTTCCAAACAACTACCCACTTCCCGTGGTCATCGATGGGTTCGCCCTCAGGGCCGCTGATCGTCGCCTCGAAGGTGCCAAACGAGTAAGCCAGATCGCTGGAGCGCGACACCTCTACCTTGGTCGTCTGCCAAGTGAAGCTCGGATACTCAACTATCTCCGACCAGGTCGGAGCCCACGCCTCCTTGCCCCTCGTCATGGGGGCGTGGGCCGGAAACCCGACCGCGTCCTCGGCGTAGAAGGACATAAGGCGCTCAACGTCCTTTGCCCTTGCTGCCTCGAGCATTTGAACATCTTCCGCATCGCGGATGGCCTGCTCATCTTCCGCTCGCGTATCAGGGGCGGGCTGTTGGCAGCCAAGCGCAAGCCCGGTGATCGCGACGACAAGGAGAGAAACCGCTAGGGACCGAAATGGCCGCATGTGACACCTCCAGATCTCGGGCTGCAACCACGGGCTTTCACCAAACATAGGTCCCTGATAGAGGATGTCAACGCGGCGCGGTAAGCCGTCCGATGCCGCGTTCAGCAGCGCCAACGAGAGACGCCGTCTGATCGGAGCTTCACGCATCAATCGCTTCGGTGTTCCCTACTCCAGCCGTACCTCATCTCCACGCCGGATCGACCCACCACCGAGCACGGAGGCGTAGACACCGACGTGCACATTGTTGTGCTGAGCCGCTGTCCGCAGAATACCAGGATCTTTCGGCAAATCTCCTTGGGGGAGCGTCGTCATGACGCAGCGAGAACAAGGCTGTGTGATCTTCATGCGCACCTCGTCACCGATAGCGATCGTGCGGCCTATCCAACCGTTCTCAACGAAGTCCGTCTCATCCGACGAGGGTTCTATCACGAGGTTGGGCCGGAAGCGTCGTACCTCGAAGCGTCCCTGAGGATAAAGCTCGCGAAGTCGATCGATCGTAGCGGTCGTTAGGACGTGAATGACCGCGAGGTCGAAGAACGTACCGGCTCGCATAGCCTCGTCCGTCACCGTTTCTCGGTAGTCCAGGCCCTCCATATCCGGCCAATACTCCTCAAGGCTTGGCGTCTCGCGGGCTGACGACTCCAGTGTCACCTCACGGCCAAGCACGCCGGAGACTTTCTGCTCGCAGTCACTGTCGTCGCTGCCGAGCATGGTACCGTCGGGAAGAGTGATGCGGAGGGGAGGCAACGGCTCACCTGCGCGCGGAGGCTCCGGGAAAGCGGCCCGGAAGTCAAAGAGATTCGGCCACTTCCGGGGATTCTTGGCGCTTACAACCTTCCCGTTCAAAGGGTCAACTAGGGCGTATGCACGATCCCCCAGCAGGCCGCGATTCGTAACGTCACTCCTATTGAGCTCCTCCCCCATCATGGACTTCACGGGATACCGCCACAGGGAGACCACTGAACCGAGAGCGCCTTGGCTTACCGTTTCCACGACGATACCTCCTGCTTCAGGGTGAGGTCAGCTTTCGCCTCTTCAGCTCCATTCTACTACGCTGTTGGTTTTCGACCAGATCCGAACACGGGCGGCCCCGAAGGAACCGCCCCCTCACCGCCACAGCAGCGATCGCTTGCTAAGGCGAACCCGACTGGACCCGCGCGACCTCGCTCTGAATACGCTGAAGGTAGGCCTGGGTGATTTCTACATGTCGTGCGATCTGCTGTCGAGCCCGCTCCAGTCGACGATACTCCGCGTTCAGTTCCTGCTCGAATGCCTCATCAGTCGATCGGGATATCCACTGAATCCGGCCACGCCGTCGAAGTAGCTATGGTCTGCTCGCACGACACACCGCTCTGCGAGGACGAGATCAGGAGCGTGGAGGGGCCAGGTAAGGGCAGGGGCGGCCCTGGAAGGAACCGCCCGGTGCGAGGAAACGGAAGCCCTGAGACCGCGACCTACTCCAGCCCCAGCTTCCTCATGAGCTCGGCGAAGCGGGGGTCGTCCTTGAGCGAGTCGGCGGTCGGATCCGCCCGCATGTACGTGAGGCTCCCTGGGTCCTCCGTGTATGCCAGGTACTCGAACGCCCGGTCCAGATCGCCGAGCTCCCCGTACACGATCGCGATCTCCTTGAGCATCGGACCCTGCTCCTCGACCTGCTCCAGCGCCTCGAGCGCCTCGTCCCGCTGCCCCGCCCGAGCACTCACCACCGCCAGGAGCGCCAGTTGTTCCCCCACCTCGCCCCCTCATTGCGCTCAGCGGCCAGTGGTGATAGTTTTTCACAGTAGCGAGATATATATGGTCGTTTTTCGCAGTTATTGTGGTACAGTGATTATTTATCACAGGCGGTGAGAGTTTTTCGCAGGGAATCAGGAGCGGGAAATTGGTGAGCAATATTCGCAGACTACGTACATGAGTGATGATAATTCACAATCGGTGAGTGGTTTTCGCAGCAGACTGCTGCCGGAATCTGGAGCCCCGGCGGGATACGCATGGCTCATCGACCGTTTCGGACTCGAAGTTCCTCTCCCGCCTCGGATGACGGCGATCGCGGAAAGACATCATCCCGAGTCAACAGACGCGTGGCAGATGCTCACTCCGCGGCACGCGCCTGACGACTCGTTGGCCGGGCACCTGGAGCTTGCTCTGAAGTGGGAGGGAGTGAACCTCTTGGTGCTCTCGTCGCTTTTCCGGGTGTTGCCCGATGATGAAGTCACCCGCGCCGTGCAAGAGAAGCCCACTGGCGCCTACGCGCGGCGTCTCTGGTTTCTCTTTGAGTGGTTGACGGGCCGCACGTTGGATGTGCCCGAACCTGGAAAAGTTCGGGCGGTCTCCGTCTTGGACAAGAAGCAGCAGTTCGCCATGGACGATGCCCCTGTATCTTCGAGGCACAAAGTCCGCAACAACCTCCCAGGAACTCCGGCGTTCTGTCCCCTGGTTTGGCGATCTACCGCGCTCGAGCGCTATCGCGGCATGCTGCTGGCCGAGCAGGCTCGTGAAATCATCGGTCGGACCCATCCGGATGTAGTCCGGCGCGCGGCTGCGTTCCTATTGCTTGAGGACAGCAAGGCCTCCTTTCAGATCGAAGGCGAGCAGCCGCGTCCAACGCGTGCAGCTCGTTGGGGGCAGATCATCGCAGAGGCGGGCACCATTCCCCCAAGCATCGAAGAACTCGAGCGCCTGCAGAGCGTCGTGATCGAGGATTCTCGATTCGTTGATTTGGGACTGAGAAAAGGTGGCGGTTTCGTAGGGCTGCATGACCGTCAAACCGGACAGCCCTTACCCGACCATATAAGCGCACGCGCAATGGACCTCCGGGAGTTGTTGGACGGTGCAGTCACCTACTTGCGGCGGGCGCTGGACGGAGGAATGGACCCTGTCGTGACCGCCGCGGCGGTCTCCTTTGGGTTCATTTACATCCATCCGTTTGAGGACGGTAACGGACGAATCCACCGGTGGTTCATACATCACGTACTCGCTCAGGCAGGCTACAATCCCCCCGGCGTGGTGTTTCCCGTTAGCGCGGTCATGTTTCGACAGGTCGAGGAGTATCATCGGCTTTTGGAGTCGTATTCAAAGCCCCTTCTTCAGCTCATTGAGTGGCGTGCGACCGAGAACGGGAATGTCGAAGTGCTGAACGAAACTGCCGATTTCTACCGCTATTTTGACGCCACCTTGCATGCCGAGTTTCTCTATCAATGTGTGGCGGATACGGTGTCGCACGATCTGCCCCGCGAGGTTCGATATCTCCAGTCCTATGACGAGTTTTCTCGGCGTGTTCAGGAGATGGTTGATATGCCAGAGTCGACGATAGAGCTGCTTGTCCGCTTCCTGAAGCAGGGAGGGGGTTCATTGTCGAAGCGTGCGCGAAGCCGCGAATTCGAGGCGCTAACACAGTCCGAAGTGGACCAAGTGGAGGCATTGTACGACGAATGCTTTTCCGAATGACCGTGGGGAACGTCTCGCAAAAAATGAAAAGCGGCGCCGTCAGGGGCGCCGCCTCTCTTGTCCGCCAGCTTGGGTGGCCGTCCCGGTAGGCTAGCCGCGGTTCTCTCGTAGCTCCTTCCGTCTTTCGATCGCCCTGAGCATCGCCTCCTCGCCGGGCTGTTGGTAGATCTGGAAGTCCACCCACACCTGCGACCCCAAGCCGAACCAACCCTACAAGTGCGAGCACTGCGACAGGGCTGGCCTTACAGGTCCTCACGACTGCGGGAAGTACTTGAAGCCGTGGGAGGACGGGTATGCCTGCGAAACCTGTGGTCAGTGGCAGGGACGCGAGACGGTGACTGACTGGGATCTACCCGGCAGCGACTAAGGTTGGGCCGCCCTCGCTCGGATCTACGAGCCTGTGGACGCGCGTAACGACCCCTCCACGCTCCTGAGCTCATCCTCGGGTTTTCGTTGGCCAGTAGGCGGTTAAGGGTCCTCACTCACCGTCGCATTCTGCCACTTAACTGGCTTAGAGAAGGGCTCTCCGTCACTCTGCGTCGCGCGCGCGCCTACCGCAGCCCGACTGCGTTTCATCCCCTCTTCTGCATGTGTAACAAACGGCAGCACTTGCGAGCTTTCGCTGCCGCCGCCCCACCCTGACCCGTTCTCAGCACCACCCTTGCACCCATACCGCTACGTATGGGATACAGGCTGAGCGGCCGTACACGTCTCCGGGAGCCCATGAGTCAAATAGAACGCGTTCCGCACGATGCCTGCGGCTCCGCACCTGCCGTGCGTGCCTCTCGCAGATCAATGCGGAAGGGCTGGCCGGGCTGGCGTCAGTCTTGGAGGAGGAGAGCGGGAATTTGGCTTCCTCATCGCATCGTCATCGAGTGGACGAGTGGAGGTAATCTACCGGTGCCGAGAGAATGGAGAATGCGGTGGCCAGCGGGCGCCCGATTTCTATTTCTAGCTTTCGGTCTCCTTCTCATAGGAGGGCTCTCAGGGTCCCTGGAGGCGCAGGCCCTCGGCAACGGCTATTCCTTCCGGCGCGAGATCGACATCGTTGACGCGCAAGTGGTTAGCGGCCCGCACACCAACTTCCCGGTCCTCATCTCGCTCACCTTGGCCGACCTCAAAACCGTTGCCAACGGCGGCAACGTCCAGAACGCCAACGGCTACGACATCATCTTCACGTCCGACCAAGCAGGCAACACCCAACTGGCCCACGAAATCGAGAGTTACACTGCCTCCACGGGCGAGATCATGATGTGGGTGCGCATCCCCTCGCTGGTGTCGACTACAAAGATCTACCTGTTCTACGGCAACGGCAGCATCTCCTCGTTCCAGGGAAATGTCACCAGCAATGGGGTCACCGGCGTTTGGGATGCCAACTACAAAGGCATCTGGCACCTGAACGAGGACCCGTCCGGATCGGCGCCTCAGATGCAGGACGCGACCTCCAACAACAACGACGGAACCTCCAGCGGGTTAATGACGTCGGGCGACAGGGTGGATGCCAAGATCGGAAAGGGCATCGACTTGGACGGATCGGATGACTGGATTCAGGCAGACGACAGCCCGAGTCTAAACCTCACCGGCAACGCGTTCACTCTCACCGTGTGGGTGAAATCGACTGTAGACCAGAACGACGACACCGGCATCATAATCAAAGGCACCAGCGCCTACGAGATACACTTGGGCGTTCAAACCTCGGACCAGGGTAATACTAGGGTTAAGACTGATGACGGTGCGCCCGCTACGTATTTGACCGGACCGTCGGTCATAGGCCAAAACGTGTGGCATTACATGGCTGGCATCTATAACGGATCCACTCTCAAGCTGTACTTGAACGGCAACCAAGATGCCACTGCAAACCGAACCGGGAACATCTTGTCGACCGCAACCCAGGCCCTGGTCATCGGGCGGCGTAATATTGGTGACAACCGGTTCTTTACGGGAGTGATCGATGAGGCTCGTATTTCCGATACTCCGCGCTCCGTTTCGTGGCTGCAGACGGAATACAACAACCAGAATGCACCTGCTTCGTTTTACACTGTGGGCGCCGAAGAAGCCGCGCCGGCTGTGCTCCTTGCCCGCTACTGGATCGACGAGGCGCCGAGTGGTCAGTCGCCGACGCAGTTAATCGACGACCAAGCCAACCCGGTTAATCTGACCATGTCATACCTTGGTGCCTCACCGGTGTTCGAGGCAGGCTCCGGCGGCAACCGGCACCTGCACCCCAGCGGATCGGACGGTACCGACACCGGGGCCGGGCGGGCGGATATCACTGGGACCAAGATGGACAGCATCCACGGAGCCACGCGGGCCACCATGGAAGTGAAGTACGCCATGGACGCGGGCGCATGCTCGATCAACGACCTGCGGATCTTCGGGATGGGGGATGGAAATTCGGCCACCGATGGCTGGTTTACGATCCGGGAGGTTTCCGGGCGGGATGTGCTGGCGGTGAAGTGGGCGGACCAGGGGTCGTGGAGCAACTACGCGCTCAACACCGGTTGCCCCATAACCAGCGCGTCGGTGGTTCATTGGGTGATCGACACCAATGAGCCAACCGCCGCCGACCGGGTGCGCGCCTATATCAATGGCACCCAAGCCACCGTCACCGTGATCGCAGGATCGTTGCCGACAGAGAATGCCACGATCGACCTGGGCTCGGGCACCCGGCGTACGTACCTCGGCGGACCGCACAGCGGGATCCGCACAACCAACGCGCGGATCTGGTACGCCGCCTTCTACCAGGGTGCGCTTACCAGCTCGGAGGTCGCCACTAGCGCCAGCGCTCTCAACTCGGATGACGACAACAACACCTACGCGGTAGCGGTGACGCCGGATGGGGCTGCGGTACAGAAGCCGCAGGGCACCGGCTACAGCCAGGACTTCATTATCACGAACAACTCGAGCGTCTCTGAGGACTTCGACCTGCTGGGCCGGCTGGCACCGGTCTCGTCGTTCATTACCATCGACTCCATCACAGGCACCAGTGTGACCCAGGGATCCCCGGTCGACAGCGCCCGGGTCACTGGGACCGCGGCCAGCGGAGTGGACACGGCAACCGTCTGGTATTCCGTTGCGAGCACCACGGCAGGAAGGGTCGACACGCTGTTCCTCAAGGCTCGCTCGCTTAGCGCCAGCTCAGTCTCCGACGAAGGCTCTGCGAAGGTCACTTTCATAGGACCGGCTGACGCAGCGACCTCGACGATCACGGCGTCTCCGACGTCTATCACGGCCGATGGGGCGAGCACCTCGACGGTCACGGTGCAGCTGAAGGATGCGGGCGGCAACGATCTCACCGTGGGCGGGGACGCGGTCACCCTGGCCACGACGCTGGGCACGCTGAGCGCGGTAGTCACCGACAACGGCGACGGGAGCTACACGGAGACCCTGACCTCGGCCGCGACGGCCGGCACGGCGACGCTCACCGGCACGGTGAACACGGTGGCCATGGCCGATGACGCCACGGTCAGCTTCACGGCGGCCGGGAGCTTAAATGTTGCGCTGGTCTGCCAAACTGTCGCCTGCGCTGGCGCCGATACAGATGTTGCGCTGAGGAATCATCTTGCCACGACGCTCGGACATACGGTAACAAATTTCAATGATGATGACCAAACCTGGAGCCCTACGAGTTTTGACGTAGTTGTGATCTCCGAGTCAGTTTCGTCCTCTTTGACCGCCTGGCTCAAGACCGAAGCTGTCCCAATCCTCAGCGTAGAAGGTTCAAACTGGGATGAACTGGAAATGGGGTCCGGCGGAAACAATAGTGGAGGGGCCGACACCCAGATCAACATCACCGATAACACACACTACATCACCGAGGTGTTTCCTACAGGAGTGCGCACCGTAACATCGGTCGCAACCAGTCTGGGATATATGTCCGGCTGGGCGAACGGTGTCACGAAACTGGCACACTATAACTCTAATTCGACCTTCGCGAAGCTGCTGTACGTGGACAACGGCGGCGTATTGCAGGGCGGGGTGAATACCGCAGCCGAACGGCGAGTGTTCTTCGGTGTTCAGTACTTCGCCAACCTAATTGCCGACGGGATCACACTTTTTAATAGATCGCTAGACTGGTTGACCTACAACACAGGCGCGTCGCTGAGCGCGGCAATCTTCGGCACGAGCCCGGCGTCGCTGACGGAGTCCAACCTGGACGCTGCCACGGTCACGGTGGACCTCACGGCCGGTACGTACGACGCAGCGCTCGTGACGAGCGACTTCACGCTCGTAGGCGCGCCGACAGGCACAACGATCAGCGGCGTGACGCGTGACAGCGGTACGAGCGCCACGCTGACGCTGGCGTTTGACGGTACGGACTTCGACGCCGACGCGTCGCTCAGCGTGACGGTCGAGCAGGCGGCGCTGGCCA
>Ga0255058_10000363_pt1 | contig 27129 bp, 18 predicted proteins | sample Cases_109_9_MG_FD_188637 | JGI IMG/M metagenome (GOLD analysis project Ga0255058, IMG submission 188637) | Seawater microbial communities from Amundsen Gulf, Northwest Territories, Canada - Cases_109_9 | ecosystem: Environmental > Aquatic > Marine > Gulf | place: Canada: Northwest Territories... | reverse complement strand
TCGGATACAACTACCGGCTAAGCAATCTTCTGGCGGCGCTTGGGCGCGCCCAGCTCGGGAGGCTGGACGCACTCATCAAACGACGCCGAGAGATCAATCAAGCGTATCGCCGATCCCTCGAAGCGATCGACGGCATCAGCTTTCTCGCCGAAGCACCGGGTCGTCGATCGACCTGTTGGCTGACCTGCATCTTACTCGACGAGGCGCGGCTCGGGGTCGAGCCGGACCAAGTGCGCCAGCACCTCGAGACTCAAAACATCGAAGCGCGCCCCATTTGGAAGCCGATGCACCTCCAGCTGGCGTACCGAGATTGTCGCGTGATCGGCGGCGCCGTCGCGGAAGACCTGTTCCGTCGTGGGCTCTGCCTTCCAAGCGGATCTACGCTGTCCGAAGACGCGCAGCGACGGGTGATCGACGCTTTCGTCGGGACTCCCGGACTAGGACGCGGCGTGAGCTAGCCTACGATGTGTGGATTCGTCTTCGCCATCACTCGGCCGGGGGTCTTTGACCGCGAGGCGGTCCAACGGTCGATCTCAGAGCTCGCACACCGCGGACCCGATGCTTCGGCAATCTCGGTAGAGCGCGTCGCGGACTGGGAAGTTTGGCTGGGCCATCAACGACTAGCGATTCAGGATCTCGACGCTCGGGCCAACCAGCCGATGACGATCGGAGACTCCTCGATCGTGTACAACGGGGAGGTCTACAACGCACTCGATCTTCGCAGAAGGCTCGACCGACGAGACTGGTTCAGCTCAAGCGACACCGAAGTCCTGCTTGCGACATTGCGCGAACGTGGCGCCTCGAGCCTGGCCGACGTCAACGGCATGTTCGCCTTCGCGTACTTCGATCGAAAAGAGAAGATGGTCACGGTCGGGCGTGATCGCTTGGGCCAGAAGCCGCTCTATGTTTACCACTCAGCCGATCGGTTCATCGCCGCCTCGGAGCTGAGGTCTATCTACGCGCTACTCGAGGGAAGCGGCACGTCGCTCACCCGCAACGAGCAGGCTCTCGCACACTACCGCTGGCTCGGGTACCTCCCGTTCTCGTACACGCCCTACAAGGAGATCAGGAAATTTCGGGCAGCGACCTGGGCTTCCTATCGGCTCACGCAGGTAGGAATCGAATCTCAGCAGAAAACTTGCTTCTGGGACCCCTTCGCCCGCCTCGACGCCACGGTGTTTCGATCGCTCGGCGAGGCACGAGAAGCTTGCTCCGCACTGCTCGATGACGCGACGGCGATTCGAACGGTGTCCGACCGGCCAGTCGGCATCTTCCTATCCGGTGGCATCGATTCGAACCTGGTCGCAACATCCCTCGCAAAGGACCACAAGGATGTCCTAGCGATAAGCGTCGCGAGCCCCGGATTCGACGAGTCGGCAGAAGCCGAACGAAATGCCAAACTGCTTGGGCTCCCTTTTTGTCGGATCAAGCTCAGCGAGAGCAACTACCACACCCAGCTAGAGCGAATCCAGGAAACCTTCGACGAACCCTTTGCGGACCAGTCCGCGATTCCACTCATGGCGCTGTGCCAAGAGGCGGTGAGCCACGTAACCGTCGCACTCACTGGCGACGGAGGCGACGAGCCCTTCGTGGGATATCCGTGGCATAGCTTTCCAGAGCGAATCTGGGGAGGAGCGGCAGCCCGCGCGTTTCGAAAGATCCCCCGACGTCCAGCCGCACGTTTCGCGGCGTCCCACTTCATCCGTTCGAGTGTCGGAAAAAGTGCCCTGCGGCTCCTGGAGAGAGCCGCTGGGCGCAATCCGGAAACCGCCGGCGCCAAGGCGTTCATCGTCGAGGAGCTGTTGCGCGCGAAGTCCCCTGCCCAACTCTACGATGTACTCCACAGTGCACAACCTCCATCAACGCTGGAACCCAAAGACGTCCACATGCTGGAGCGCCCCCTGCTCGAGTCAGCCAAGTCGTTCTACCGCGAGTACTCATGGGAGGCACTCGACGAGCGTCCTCTCTGTGAGCAGCTCGCGGCCCTCGATCTCGTCACGTATCTCCGAGACGGCGTGCTGGTCAAAGCCGACCGCTCGTCGATGTCGTATTCCATGGAGCTCCGCTCACCGTTTCTCGATCATCGACTTGTCGAACTTGGACTCTCGCTTCCGCTCGAATACAAAGCACGAGGCGACACACACAAGCTCGTCCTGCGCGACCTTCTTCGCACGCGTCTCGGTCCGGGGATCGCGAATCGACCCAAGTCGGGGTTCGGCGTCACGCTGCCCGAGGACCTCCCCGAAGCGCCGACCGAACGCGGCCGCTGGGTGAGGCACTGCGAGGACGTCTGGCAGCGTCGTTGGGATTGAGTGCGCTGGGCGGCCGCATCACAGGGCGTCTGGGCGCCGGAGTTCAATAATGACCGCGATAACCGCTCAGCGGTTTGCAGGTCGCCGCCCTATTATCGCCCTGGTCGTCGTTGCGGCTAGTTGTCTTTCTCGGAAATGCCACTGGTTTCAAATCGTTCCTTTAGGGCAGCTCCCAGAAACGACTTCGCGCCGAAAAGCGAAAGATGGTGACCATCTGAGTAGATCGGACGATTGTCGTGGATGATCAGACATTGTTCGGGGCATAGCAGACTCCAAACAGGAATGAATGTCACGCCGTCTCCTCGAGCCATCTCAGTGAACACGCGATCGACAGCGGCGTGCTTCTTCTCGGTTTCGGTATGAGACGGCGGTTGCGGCAGGTTAAGGCGATGCTGCAGGCTGAGCGCGAGAATAGGGGGAAGATTCCAACCAACCTCGGGAACCCCGCCGAGCAACACTACGTTCTTATCGGCGGATCGCAGTTCTTCTATGGTCTTGTTCATTGATCGAATGAACACGCGTCCGTTTTCTTCGAGGCTAAGCTCTACGGATTGTTCGTCTTTGATCAGCCAAGTGCGTGAGCCGCGAGCCCCGCTCAAAGAACCCGTGGCATACGTCAACCACCGGGCAGATAAGAAGACCGTTTCGATCGAGTTGTCGGGCTCTGTCAGAAAATCAAGCGCGCGCTCGCGAAGCGCCCTACATTCCACAAATCCTGTGCCATCCATGTTCTCCGCACCGATGAGCGGCGGGCATTCGTCCAGCCATATGAGGGTGCCTCTTCTCCCGCTTCCCTTCATTGCCTCCTCGAGGGCGGGCCGAAATGCTGAGGCATGTGAGTCACCCCAAAGAGCAAAGGACACAGCAGTCGATTCCTGACCTCCAAAATCGCACAACGGATCGCGAACCCGACCGCGGCACCTATCTTGAAATGGGTCGACATCTTTGGATGCTTCTTCGAATGCCAATGCCTGGGGTACGACTCGGCCAGGAATCCCGTCGGATAGCCGAACACCGCCTGCAATCGCAAGCGTTAAAAGTGCCGACGTGGCTGAGTAGATGAAGATGCGGCTCCGATCGAAAGCCTCCCTTCGGCGGAATGGCTTTTCGACGAAGTGCCAAGAGAGAACGGCGATACAAAAGGACAGCAAAGTGCCGAGTAACGCAAGATCGGTTGGCAGCTCGGTTTGTGCGAGACGCAATCGCATGAAAACAAACACCGGCCAATGCCAAAGGTACAAAGAGTAGGAAATCAGCCCGACGAAGACCAATACGCGGTGGCTCAAGACTGACTTCACGATGCTCGACCCCGCCCCTCCCGCAACGAGGAGAATCGCAGTTCCCAAACAGGGCACCACAGCGGCAAAGCCAGGAAAAGGCGTCCGTGCATCGTAGACGACGATCGGCACGAGGAGCATCAGCAGACCGGTAAAGGAAGCCAGCTCCCGAAGCCAACGTACCGCCAGAGTTGGTGAAGGCGAGTATGCGATCAACACGCCCAGCAAGAGCTCCCAAGCCCTAAAAGGCGTTAGATAGAAGGCGGCTGACGGATGACGGTATGCGCCGTACGCGCTCATCAGGAAAGATACCGCGAACACGATCCCAACGACGAGGAGCTGACCAGAGACACGCCACCGCCGGACCATCCACATGAAAATCGGAAAGATGATGTAGTACTGCTCTTCAACGGCCAGAGACCAGGTATTCAGAAGCGGCATCCATCCTGCGGCAGGAGAGAAGTATCCGGTTTGTCGCCAGAAAAACCCGTTGGAAACGAAGAGAAGCGCCGCCATGGCCGAACTGCCGAAGTCCGCGTACTGCCCCGGCAACATCGTGAAATACCCGACGAAGAAACATGCGGAGATCATCGCGATCAGCGCGGGCAGAATGCGACGGCAACGTCGTTCGTAGAACCCCGCAATTGTGAAGCTGTTCTGTCGAATTTCTTGGCGAATAACTGAAGTGATCAGGAAGCCAGAAATCACGAAAAAAATATCGACCCCAACAAAACCAGCGGGGAAGTAGTCCGCTCCCACATGGAAGAGCACCACCGGCACTATCGCCAGGCACCGCAGACCATCGATGTCGCGTCTATACTTCATCGCCAACCGTCGACCCCCTCGACCGACCATGGATAGTAGATCAAAAAGCTCGACTTGCTGATCACGAAGTGTGGTTGGACTTGACTCGGCGGCCGTGCGAGCTTCAGGGAAGGATCACACCCCGCCGCGGATCGATATGACACCGAGATCCATTTTCAAGAGAATCTATCAGACCGTGCCCTTCAAGAGAGAGCTCTATTCGCTGGTCCGGCCCGTATTCTCACCGGGAAAGAGCGTCTACCAACACCTGCACTTCGAAGGCCCAATCAGCGTCGAGGTTGAGCCGGGAAAATCGTTCACCATGGTGCACTACGGTTTCGAGGTGGAGAATGATCTCTTCTGGGCAGGGCTCTTCGGCGGATGGGAGAAGACTTCTCTTCGTCTGTGGTATGAGCTCTGCAAGGATTCCGAGACCATACTCGATGTTGGCGCCAATACTGGTGTCTATGCCCTGCTGGCCAAAACGACGAATCCCCGCGCCGACGTCTACGCGTTTGAGCCGGTGGAAAGAGTGTACGCGAAGCTGGTCACGAACGTGGAGCTCAACGGATACGACGTCACATGCATGAAGAAGGCGGCGTCGGATGCAGACGGGACGGCCATCATCTACGACACGTCGAGCCCTCACACCTACTCGGTTACGGTGAACGTGAACCGCGCGAACAAGCCCGATGCGTTTCCGGTGGAGATCGAGACCGCTACGCTCGATGCATTCGTGATTGAATACGGCCTGTCCTCAGTTGATCTGATTAAGATCGACGTCGAGACACATGAGGCCGAAGTTCTCGAAGGTTTTTCGGCTCACTTGAAACTGTTTAGGCCAACATTGTTGGTCGAGATCCTCAATGACGAAGTGGCCGGCCGCGTTGCAAAGGCAGTCGGAGACGTCGACTATTTGTACTTCAACATCGATGAAACCCGAGGCGTACGCCAATCCGATCAGTTGTCAGCGAGCGATTCTCGCAATTTCTTGATCTGCACACCAGAGGTCGCACTGAAGCATGGACTGATTCGCACTCGATGAGCGTCTGCTTGCAGTCGCGTAACCCGTCATGGCCGGCGAGTGGGCCCCGAAGCTTCAGCCGACAAGAAAGCTGTGCGCGACAATGGCACTGACTACGACGCCCGTACCGGAGAGCACGAGGCGCCCAAGATACTGCGGCACGGGAGCAAGCTTGCGTTCGACAATCGTGCCGACGACGGCCTGAAGAGCGTACGCCAACAAGGTGGCAATCGCGGCGCCGGCTGCACCCCACGCGGGGATCATCGCGACGTTGAGTCCAAGGTTCGTTGCTGCGGCCGCAACGCTGATCCCAGATGACGTCACGGTACGCTTCTGAGCCAATAGCGTGAAGTTCTTGAATGAGAACACGCACCGGAAGAAAAGCCCCGAAACGATCAGCGGCAGCAAGGCTGCCGAGGAGGTGTACCGCGCGTCGTACACCAGTGTCATCAGCGGGCCCCCCAGGACGTTGAGTCCGATGGCGATGACAGCCAAGAACTCTATCCTGCGAATCACCCGGCGGCCGGCAGCGGCGTCATCTCGACTGCGAAGAGCTTGATAGAAAATCGGGGCCTCGGCCTGAAGCACGGAACTGCCAATGAGGAGCATCGCGCCCCCTCCGATGGCGTACGCGAGAGCGTAGGGTGCCACGGCCGCCTGTCCATGGAACTCGTTGAGAATGACGCGATCGGCTCCGTCGAGAACCAACGCACTGAGCTGGTACGGAAGAAGCGGCAATGAAAACCGGAGCGCTCCTCGAATGACGCCTGGCCGAATCGATCCGGTTGCAATGGGCCGAAGGCTGAGGAGCAACAAGAGGACCATAGATCCCGCACCCACCGCGCGTGCGGTTAGCATTCCCGATCCTTGCATTCCCCCGAAAACCACGAGCGCTAGGATCAACCCGCCTCGCACGGTCGCCTCGCCAGCGCGTGACCAGAACACCGGCCAAGGCAACTCGAACGCCTGACTCGTTCGCGTCAACGTGCCCGCGGCAGCCGTCAAGAAAGCGCCGATCAGAGCCAGGTGCAGGTAGGGGGTGGCCGGAAAGCCGAGAACGTCCTGGAGTGAGGTCGCGAAGACTGGAATGCAGAGGAGGCACACCGACAATGCGGCAATCAGCGCAGCAAATTGAAACGCAATCAGGCTGACCGCGATTTCTCGCTGCGCGGGGGAGCCTTGCGGTTCGTCGTGGACGAGCCGAGCAACTCCGTTTTGCAGGCCCATCCCTGCGATCGTCGCGACGAAGATCGCTATCGGTTGAACGACCGCGATGATTCCGTACTCCGCCTTCGACATCGCTCGCGTCCAGAGGGGAGACAACACGAGTGCGACCGATTGTGCGAAGATTGCGCTCGACACATAGAGAGCGGAAGCGCGCGCACTGCGATCTTCCTTGGCCGTCTGAAGGACCTTACGTAGCATCACCAACCCAGCATCTCGACCCACGCATCGGTCACCGTTTCAATCGCGAAATCCTCGGCTCGCCGGCGGAGAACGTGCCGCTTGTCCGGGGCGTGTTTCTGGACGTGCTCGAGCGCCTCAACCCACTGCGCAACCGTGCCGGGGTTCGTGGACCTCCAATTCGTGGTCGGCGGTGGGACCAGCCACCCACACGGGGTCTCCTCGACAACGAGCGCCCGGTGTCGATAGTCGGTACCCGGGGCAAGAATTTCACGCGGACCGGAGTCACAGTCCGAAGCCACGATCGTGGCACCGCTTGCGACCGCCTCCAACAGAGCTTGCCCGAACCCCTCGAGCGCCGAAGGAAACGCAAAAGCATGCGCGTGGCGCATGAATGAAAACGGGTTCTCAATGAACCCGAGAAAAACCACATCCGCAGCCTTCTGCGTTGTGTCTGGATCCGACGCCGTCACGACCCGCAACCCTAATGCGCGCCCGAGTTTGACATAGTCCACAAGACGGGCCCCCTTCCCCGCAACGAGCAGGCGGCAATCGACCCCGCGACGCTGCATTGCCGCAACGACGTGCAGTAGATGAGCGTGCCCCTTTTCGGCAGAGAGTCTCCCCGTCGTTAGGATCGTGAAACGATTCTTCAACTCCGAGTCCCATGGTTCGGGAAGCGGTTCTCGAGACAATCGCTCGATCTCCTGGATCGGAACTGGATTATAAATGGTATGTACACAGCTCGGGTCCAGCTTCAGGTAGGAGAGCGCGTCATCTGCGACGAACTTCGAGATCGCGACGATCTTCGTCGCTCGCGGATAGTATCTCTGCATCAAGTGCCGATAGACACCACCCGTAGGCCCGAAAAGCGCGTGCGATAAAGTGGTCCGGATGCTGATGTAGCGTGGGTAAGCTGAGTCGCTCGACCGAGCGTTCAACAGATTCGCAAATGTCGTGAAGCTGATCGTCAAATCGGCACTGCGGCTCACCTCGAGTTGTTGAAGCTTCCTTCGTCCAAGGAAGGGCCAGAGCTCGAGCCTAGCCGTGCGGAACGGTGTCAGCGACTCAACCTGAAGCTGTGTCGTGTAGTCTTGGAAAGGCTGAAGTACGCCAATCGTGCAATCGATTCTCCTCGCTTGAAACGCGGCCGTCAGGTTGACGACCGTGCGCTCCGCGCCCCCACCGCCGAGGCTTGGGAGCAACCAGACAGTAGATCGATTCCTGCTCTTCTCGGCCTTCACGTCATTCTCGCGTCAACCGACATGCCCCGTATCCCGGACGACCGAAGCCTACGATAGGATAGTTTGAAACAACGTATCATAGCGCGCCGCGCCTGAATCCAACGAAAAATGCTGTTCGGCTGCACGGCGTGCGCGCACGAAGACATCGAAGTCAGGAGCGCCCCTAGCCACGAACTCGGCGGCACGTTCGAACGACTCGATGGATAGGTCATCGAGCCCTAGTCCGCTGCCAGTCCGCCTGACCCAATCCACGACCTCGGAGTTCGCCCCATGGTCAATCGGCGCCACACCGCTGGCAAAGAACTCGGCGAGCTTGGTCGGCATCGAGGCTCGATTCGCTTGGTTGGAGCTCACCCGAAGCATCAATCCAAAGTCGATCCACGGAAGCCAACGATGAATTCGTTCGTGACCAACGCTCGTGACGAGGCAGCGACTCCTCGGAATGCCGAACTCCTCGGTGAGCGATCTCATGTCTTCGACTTGCGACGTCAACGCGACAAATTTCGCTTGCGGGATCCGATTGAGAATCAACGCCACAAGTTGGAGAGACTTGCGGTACTCGTACGACGAGTTGAGCGAACCGACATAGGCGACGATGGGTCCGTCGCGCAGGAAATCATGTGGAGCAGTGCCTCTCTCCATACGGAACCTCGTGTAATCCACGCATGTTGGAATACAGATCGACCGATCTTCAGGATGTCGCCTCCCAAAACGACCGTTTCTCACGTCCTCCGCCGCAAGCTCGGTAAGGCAGACGATGCCGCTGGCTCGATCGTAGAGCTCTCGCTCGACCCGCCTCGCTAGTGCGCGAGACATGCCGTCTTGAAACCAACGGCCGGCTTCGATTTTCTCGTCGACCCAATAGCCCCGCGTATCGAACACATAAGGGATGCCACCAAAGATACTGGCGGCGCCGGGAAAGAACGCACCGAAGTAGCTTCGGCAGTGAAAGAGATCCGTTCGTTCCCACACGTCTTGAATCATGTCCGTCATCGACAAGACATTCTTGACGGCGCCCACTCGTCCCGTTGAATAGGGTCGATGCTGCCAGCGAATGCCACTCCTGTCCGCTTGCTCGCGAACCCGGTGGAGGGTGCCCTCGTCTGCCTGTTGGGGTTCCAGCGAGAGAACCGTGCATTCCCATCCCATGGCCTGGAGACGCTCGGTCACTGCAAGCACCTGCCCCTGACCCAAAGGCGTCGAAAGCCCGTCGGGGGAGATGTGTGTTACGCGGCCGCGCAAACCCTCAAGCCTGCCTTATAGGCAATCGTGGTCGTAGGTCATCTCCAGTACGTGCGTCTGACTCAGCGGAACAACCGCAGTAGGTGCGACCGTGACCTGGTGGAGCGGCACATCACCGAAGAGCGCGCTGATGTTGATCGATTGCCGCCCCGTGATGGTCACCGGCCCCAGCATCCCGCCAGACCCATCCAAGGCCGTGAGATCCAGCTCGACGCTCTCGAACTTGACGAACCAAATGTCGAGATTGGTTGCAGTCGCTGGATTGGTGAGGGAGCCGGAGTCTTCCTCGAAAAATGCCCAGGTCAATGATTCTCCGGGGTTCAGCGCAACCGGCCCGACCTCATCGGAGCCCAGCCCATTGATAGTGAAGGTGACGTTGCCCCCACCTGGAGTCACCTGATAGCCGTTGGGCGTGTCCTCGAACACCGGAGTGGGAGGATCGCCGTCCAGTAACTTCCACTCCACCGTGATTCCTGGGGTTGGTGTCCCTGTGCAGCCGCTAACACCGCCTACGCCGCCAACACCGCCTGCGCCGCCAATACCGCCTGCGCCGCCAACACCGCCTGCGCCGCCAACACCGCCTGCGCCGCCAACACCGCCAACCCCGCCAACACCACCGACGCCGCCGCTGCCTCCGTCGCCGCCAACGCCACCGGTACCCGTGCCGGCCATGCCACCCTGGCCGCCGTCACCGCCGCTTCCTCCCAGCGGAATGTTGCTGCCGCCGCCACAGCCCACGCCGATGACACAAAGGCCGCCGACAAGAACACAACCTAGAAACGCTCGACTCCACCCCATAGCGATAACCACCCTATCAAAAAGGCCGACTCTAGCCAAAATCGCCGCACCCACGAATCGCGTTCTGCGAGATCGTCACTCAGTTCGCGATGCGGAGTATACCCACGGCCGCGCGCAATACAACGCTCTGGGGACCGCGCACTGCCGAAACATCTGCGTTTCTTGCCCAAAAGGACGGACCGGCGAGGCGCGCCGCGAAGCTTCTTGCCGCGTTGCTCCGGGAAAGCCGCCCTACGCGCCAGCTAGCCCCTCGGGCCGGCTAACGTACGGTGCCATCACTGCATCACGGGTCCGGGAACTCGCGGCGATCGTCCGGATTCGAGCATCCGAAGTCCGCCAAGTCGATCAGCCCATCGCCATCGTTGTCGACACCATCACGGCATTCGGGCGTCGTATCGGTTTCATCGCCGTCGACCGGGCTGCTGCATCCAGGATCTTGGCCGTAGTCGATGAGGCCGTCGCCGTCATTGTCGATCCCGTCCTGGCAGTGGATGTCAGGAAACTCCCGTGGATCGTTGACGCTGTTGCAACCCCGATCGGCCGGGAAATCGATGAAGCCATCGTCGTCGTTGTCGATGCCGTCGAAACATTCCCTGGGCGCACCCAACCCCTCATCGTTGTCGAGAGGGCTCGAGCACTCCGGATCTTCGCCGTAATCGATGAGGCCGTCGTCGTCATTGTCGATCCCGTCCTGGCACTGGATTTCGGGAAACTCGCGCGCGTCGTTGCTGCTTGCGCAACCTAGATCGTCGGGGAAGTCGACGTCGCCGTCGCCGTCGTTGTCAATATTATCGGAACATTCCCTCGGCGCGCCTAGCCCCTCATCGTTATCGAGGGGGCTCGAGCACTCCGGATCTTCGCCGTAATCGATGAGGCCGTCGTCGTCATTGTCGATCCCGTCCTGGCACTGGATTTCGGGAAACTCGCGCGCGTCGTTGCTGCTTGCGCAACCTAGATCGTCGGGGAAGTCGACGTCGCCGTCGCCGTCGTTGTCAATACCATCGAAACATTCGGGCAACCCGTTGGTTTCGTCGTTGTCGGTTGGGCTAGTGCACCCCGGGTCATCCCCGTAGTCGATGAGCCCATCATCGTCATTGTCGATTCCGTCACCGCAACGCAAGTCGGGAAACTCGAACGCATCGATCGCGGAGGAGCACCCAGGGTCCGACGGGAAGTCGATGTCGTCGTCGCCATCGTTATCGACACCGTCCGAGCACTCAGGCGGGCTGTCGACCTCGCTTCCATCTCCGGGGCTCGTGCAACCGAAGTCAGAGCCATAGTCGATGAAACCATCGCCATCGTTGTCGACACCATCACTGCACGCGGGATCGCCTGTTTCGGAAGCTCCAAATGGATTCCCAAAGCAGCCAGGATCGACGAGATCGACGAAGCCATCCTCGTCATTGTCCACGCCATCCGAACATGCGAACTCGTTCGGGTCGAACGAGGACGTGAAGTGGTTGTTGTCGCCACAGCCGAGCGCCAGGGCGAGCGATGCAAGCGATGCAAACCAAATCCGATGGCTCGCGTCGGTCATTTTCCGAAGCATATGACCCCCAATACGGTCACTCTATCACGCGCCGAGCCGCCTTCGTAATCTTCGGTCTTCGCCGAGCCGACAGACAGACAGCGCGTTCTGCGAAATTCAGGGGGCTAAGGGAGCTGGGGCCATGGCATGGCGCATCCCTGGCGCCTCGTCTATGCAGAAACCGTGTTGAGTGCCCGAACGCGACGCCGAATTCAGCATGAGCTGCAACGCCTAGCTGCCCCGGTTCGCTTGGCTCCGAGCGCGCTGCGTCGTTGGAGAGAGCTTTCACAGATGCGCCGACTGTTGGAGCGTCCAATCATCATCGGCGGCTGTGGCCGTTCGGGGACGAGCCTGCTCGTGGCCTGCTTGTCTTGCCACCCGAGGCTCTGCGGATTGGAGCAGGAGACGTGTGCGTTCTGTCCGGATGCCTACGCCGAGGATCCCGACCTCTCGCTGGGCTTCCACTGGCATCGTTTGTGGGACCGAATGCTGAAGCAGCCCATTCCTCCGGCGGCGACGCGTCTCTGCGAGAAGACTCCCAAGAACGTCGTTAATTTCCCGCGCATTCTGGACCACTACGGGGATGACGTTCGAATCCTTCATGTCGTCCGCGATGGGCGCGATGTCGTCTTGTCGCGGCATCCTCTGGATCCGGCGAAACCTTGGGTCGCGCCGGAGCGTTGGGTCGGCGACGTGCGAGACGGGCTTCGGGTCGACGCGGACCCGCGGGTTCTTAGAGTGAAGTACGAGGATCTCGTCGGCTCCTATTTGCCCACCATGCACCGTATCTGTGGGCATATCGACGAGGCCTACGTCTCCGACTTCGAACGTTTCCCCGAGTCGGCTCGGGTTCAAACGCATCTGGCGTGGGAAGGAAAAGCCAAAGCGATGATGTCGTCGAGCGTGGGGAAGTGGAGACGCGCGACGGGCGATGAGCTCTGCTCGGTCGAGGCGTTGATGAGCACGCCGGGCGCCAGGGAGCTGCTCGCGGAGCTTGGCTATCTCGATACCGAATCGACCCCTTGAGCCTCCCGGACGTGGAGGCTAGCGTCCAAACAGTGGACGTTCGGCAGTTACGACACCGCGTGGGCCAGTGGGTGAGAGCGGCATCCAATGTTCATCGCCCGGGCGGTGAACCGGACGTGCTGCTGTTTTCGACGCCCCGAGGTGGATCGACCTGGCTCTTCGAGCTCATTGGCACCCAGTCGGGTTTCAAGAGCTGCGACGAACCGCTCAACCTGCGGAACGCCAACGTGTCGCGGGCGCTCGGTATCAGCGACTGGCCCGACTTGTACGACGAGAGCCGTGCGCTCTCTATCTGCGACTACTTTCAGTCCCTGCATCAAGGCAAGCTCTCGCACATGAACCGCAACCTTTGGGATGCGAACCACCGAGTCCTCACCCACCGAGTCGTTTACAAAGTGCTGCACGGCGCGGAATACATGGCGCCTACCCTCGCTCAAAGCATTGGCGCACGAGTCGTCGTACTCCTGCGCCACCCCATACCAGTCGGACTCTCGCGAACGGTCCTCCCGCGACTCGATGCGATTCTCCAGTCGAGCGCGCGGGAACAGTACACGGCCGAGGGCGTGCGCGAAATGGCTCGCATCGCAGCGAAGGGCTCCCCGCTTGAACGAAGCGTCCTCGCCTGGTGCCTGCAAACCGCCCCGCTCCTAAACGCACGACAGCCGGAATGGGCTGTCGTCACCTACGAGCAGCTGGTCGTAGATACCTCCCCAGTCATCCAACACCTCGCGGAGGTACTGGCTCTGCCTGACCCCGATGAGATGTTCGCCCGCATCAACCGCCCGTCCGCATCGATCCGCGGCATGTCCACACTGGCCACCCAGAGAGTGCTTGCACAGAGAGCCACCCGGGAGCGCAGCCTCTGGCTGGTCCAAAAATGGCGCGACGATGTCTCCATCGAAGAGGAGCGAGCGGCGATGGCCATCTTGGGGCTGTTCGAAATCGATGCATATCAGTTCGGCTCGGTGTTCCCAGCTGACTCGCTTTGGGTCGATCTGAGGACGTACTCGGAGCACCGTGGCAATGGCGAAGGCACCTAACCGCACTGGACCCGCAATGGCGAAGATGGAACAGAGGGCGGAGCGCGCCGACGTGATCGACGGTTTCGGAGACGAGTGGACTCGATTCGATCAGGCCGGTCTGACGGACGAGGAACGCATTGCCGCTTTCGACGGATACTTCGAAGTGTTTCCCTGGGCCGATCTCCCGAGCGATGCCACGGGATTCGACTTGGGCTGTGGCTCGGGCCGTTGGGCCGTGCATGTTGCGCCGCGCGTCGGCACTTTGCATTGCGTCGATCCCAGTGATGCGATCGACGTCGCACGGAAGAACCTCTCGGATCAGAATAATGTTGTGTTTCACCGGAGAACGGCCGCCCAGCTACCTTTCGAACCCGAATCGATGGACTTTGGCTACTCGCTAGGCGTGTTGCATCACGTCGCGGACACCGAGGGGGCGTTGCGAGCCGCTGTCCGGACGCTCAAGCCGGGTGCGCCCTTGTTGTTGTACCTCTACTACGCGTTCGACAATCGCCCCCGATGGTTCCGCGCGCTCTGGCGTGCAAGCGACGTGGCGCGTAGGGTGATCGCGCGTCAGCCGAGCGCCGTTCGCCATGTCATCTGTGACGGGTTAGCAGGTGGTGTGTACTACCCGCTCGCCCGAGGGGCCGCTATAGTTGAGCGCCTCGGCATAGACGTAGACAACTGGCCGTTGTCCGCCTACCGACATCGATCCTTTTACATGATGCGGACGGACTCGCTGGATCGATTCGGGACCGGTCTGGAAAAGCGGTACACCCGCGAGCAAATGGAAGCGCTTCTGCGCGGAGCAGGGCTCACGAACATCCGATTCTGCTCATCGGTGTTCTGGTGCGCGGTAGGCACGCGCTCTCAGTCCACGTAGCCGAGGGCTCGAAGCTGCTCGATGAGTGCCGGGTCCGCCGGGGCGGCTTCGTCGCTCAGCTCCAGCGCGGAGGCTGTGCCCTCGAGCTTTGCACGAAGCAGGCCGGCCAGCTCTTCCAGCACTTCGGGCTCCTCGCTGGCAACGTCACGAGTCTCATCAGGATCCACTCGGCGATCATACAACTGGACCGACCCGTCGCTGACGTCGACCACGTACTTCCAATGTGGGGTCGTTAACGCCCGCAGAGAGGGTCCTTGCTCGCTGATGACGGCCCGATACGCAAGCTCTGGCGCCGCCTGAGTGAGCCGCAGATCGACACCCTGCCAGTCTTCCGGGGCTGCAACGCCACTTTCGGGCAGGAGGCCTAAGATGCTCGGCCCGAGATCGAGGAGACTTGCCAAATCGCTTCGACGGGTGCTGGTCGGGATATGTCCCGGCCATCGCAGAGCTAAGGGGACACGAACGGATTCCACGTGCAGCGAGCGACCATGCTCCCACCCCCCGTGCTCGCCGAACTCCTCTCCGTGATCGGCGGTGTAAACCAGGAGCATGTCGTCTAACTCGTACCGAGCCGCCAGGGCATCGACGAAGCGGGTCAATTGGTCGTCGGCATAGCGGATCATGACGTCGTAGCGCGCCACGAGATTCGCACGCTGTTCGTTTGACACGGTCATTCCGGGATGGGGGCCGGTGATCGGATGATCGGTTGGAGGGATCGGAAACGGTGGCTCGTACGAAGACGGATGCTCGTAGGGCCCATGTCCGCCCATGACGTGGAGGTAGACGAAGAAGGGCTCCGAGAGATCGTCTAGCACCTCGATCGCCTGGTCCACCATCGTACCGTCATCGGTGAGGAATAGCCTCCGGAGAACGAGGCCCACCGTCGTCGTGTCGAGGGCGCGCTCCCACAGGCTCCTGCCCCCATCAAACGCATCGAAACGGCTTCCAACTCCGAAACGCCCCCCAAGGTGAGGATTGTTGGATGCTGCGTAGGTGACGTAGCCGAGCTCGGTCAGGACTTCGGGCAGCGTCAGCGCGTTCAATTCCGTGCCGCTTACCCCCGGGCGAACGTCGATGCCCGCCCGGGTGGACGCAAGCAGGCCGGTGATGGAGGGCAGCGTCCACGAGGCCGAGGCGTGAGCGTCCTCGAAGAGCACGCCCTCTGCCGCCAACCGATCGAAGAGCGGCGTAGTCTCACGCTCGTACCCGTAGTATGAAACGTGGTCAGCACGCACGCAGTCGGACACGAGCACAACCACGTTTGGTAGGTTGCCGCTCTGCCTCGGTCGCGTGGGAAACGTGTGCTCTTCAGGACGCAGGCTTGATACCGCCAGCGCCAGAATGAGCAGGGGAACCACACGAACCGCCCACGTGAGGACAGGTGGAAGCTCACTTGTCACCCGCTGGAGACGTCTCGCAGCCAGCCGCACTGCAACCAGCCCGACCCCTCCGGCAGCGGCACAAAACGCCGATGTTGCACCGATAGCGACCGGTGCGTACCACGGGTAGTCGACGAGAACGTACCTGTTGAGCCAGACGACCCCATAACCGGTGAGCAGGGCAATCCCCGCCCAAAGCGCGGCCACGGTACCCTCGTACCCGGGGCGCAACGGCTTCCGCTGCAACCCGCGAATGGCTCGAAGGCAGCCCAGTGCCGCGGCGCTCACGAGGATGCCGGCGACCGCGTAGACCAGCCCCACGAGCACGAGTTGAGAACCGCTAGCAGAACGGGTAGCGGAACCGCTTGCGGCATCCGCGAGACCAACGCCAGCATAGAGGAACCCGCCGAGGGTTCCCGCCCATCCCGCAGCGTTTGCTCCCCCCTGAGCAGCTTGCCTCATGATGTCAGCCCCCTAGCACTGCGGCGGCACGCAATGCAAGTGCAAACCGGCGCCGCGAGGCGCCCATCCCGTCAACCTACGCGTAGCGTCTAGCCGACGAGTTGCGCCACGCAAGGAATCACCGAACCGCAAAGCGGAACTCACAGACATCCGCTTCTGCTGATTCGTGCTCTGGTGTGGGGTAGGTACTCGACCGCGGTAGCCCGACAGTGCTCACCTTGCTGACTTGGCGTTGATCTGCGAAGCGTGCTTGGTGTCGACTTGTCACGCATGCACGTCGCAGAACTTTGAGCATCTGATTTCCGCTGACGAAGGAAGCCTGGAGGTCAACCGTTGTCTGTCTTGCGGCTTTGTGTACCTTGCGAGTTGGGAACAAAGCCTCGAGAGGTTCGGAGAGCTCTACGACTATTACGGTCGGCTCACCGCAGAGGACCTGCGGCGCCGGTATTCGCAGGAGAACCGCACAAGGCAACGAGAGCTTTTGAAAGAGCTGGCGCGCGACGCTCGAGGGCGAACGCTTCTCGACGTCGGCTGCGGAGAGGGGCAACTGCTTCAGACTGCACGCGGTGAGGGCTGGGATGCCGTCGGGATCGATCTATCGGAGACCGCCGTTCGGCTCTGTCGCGAACGTGGGCTCTGCGTTTCGCTCACGGATTTCTTCGACTCTACGTTGGATCATCAACGCTTTGACGCGATCGTCATGTCCGAGCTCCTCGAACATGTGCCGGCGCCGGCGAAGTTCCTGAAGCGCGCCGAAGAGTTGCTCGCGGAGAACGGTATCCTCTACCTCACCACTCCGAACTTCGGCTCGCTAGCACGGCGCATCCTAGGCGAGGCATGGTCCGTGATTCATCCGGAACACATTGGCTACTTCGAGCGACCGACGCTGAGAGCCATGGCCTCTGAGCAGACCGGGCTTCGCGAGCTCAAAATCGAAGCCAACAACATCACGCCGTCGACCCTCGTTGCTTGGTTACGCCGTCAGGGCGCTCAGTCTGCGCTGGCGGCGACAACAGTACACCGCGAAGCTCGTCGAGGCGTCGACCAGCAGCTGCGGCGTGCGGTGCACCAGAGTCGGCCACTTGGCGCCTTAAAACAGCTGCTCAACCGGGCAGTTTCGCGGGCGGGTCTTGGTGATACGCTGGTGGCGTGGCTTCAGAAACCCGCGGCCTAGGCTCGCGCCCCGATGGATTCAATTCCGCGCCGCCGTTGCGCGCAGCGCCTCGCCTATGAAGTGCGCGACCCGTGGTCCCTGGGCTTCAATACAGTATTGCGTTTCGACCAGCCGCCGGCCGTTCGTAGAAAGCTTCCTGCGAAGCTCCTGAGACTTGAGCAGCGCCTTCAAATGCCGATACCAGTCCTCCGTCTCGTGCGCGACGAGCCCGTTCTCCCCGTCGATGACGAAATCGCGCGCACCCCCTACCCAGGAAGAGACGAAAGGTACCCCCACGGCCATGTACTGGATCTGCTTGAAGCCGCATTTGCCTTGGTACACCGGCTCACGGTGCATGGGGGCGAGCCCGATGTCTATCCGTTGGAACTCACGAATCTCTTCGTCGAGCCGCCAGGGGCGGGAGAGTAGCGCGACCGTGTCCAATCGGAAGTCCTCGCCAGCACCGATCACGTGCAAGTCGAAATCATACCCCTCTGCGCGAAGCTGGCGCAGAGCTGGCTCAACCAACTCGAGTTGATGCGCCGTGGTGTGCGTACCCACCCATCCGATGCGCGGGCGCCCATCAGCATGAAGCTCGCCTCGGAGTCGGCCGGGCCACGGCGTCCATTCCTTTGAAGACACCACTGTGGGAACGACCGTCACGTTGGCATTGACCTCCCGCGCGCGCTCAGCGAGGTACTTTGAACCTGCGATGATGCCTGCGGCCCGGCGCATCGTGTACCAGCACTTGTTCTGGCCTTTGAGCACGCGTGCGGCGATCGGGTGTGCCGACCTCGGTAGGTTGAGGTCCCAGATAGCATCATCGAAATCAAAAATGATGGGCAGCCTCTTCAACGAACGCAGGATAAACTCAGCGTATGGCGGGCCGATCAACGCGGCCTCGCGCTGAATGAAGATAGCATCCACACGCGAAGCCCCAATCGCCAGCGCCAACCTGTCGAGCGAACGCGCGGCGAGATACCTGGCCTTTTTGAGTCGGCTACCCTTTGTGTAGAATCCACTCAGGAACTCATCGTCGACAAAGGGCTCGAAGTGCACATCCCATCCACGGGCGCGGAGGTACGGCAACATTTGTACTAAGCGAAAGCGGGTCGCCGCCGCACTCCCCGGATAGGTAGCTAGGGCCAGAATGCTTGGCTGCCGACTCATGCGATCAAGCCGCGCCTAGCACGGTTTCCGAAGCTCTGCGAAGGGTGCTCGCGGGAGAACGAGCGGGCAGTGGCTTCCCCAATACGAGGAGCAACACGACGAAGAACGGCAGGAGCAGACACCGGTACCTCGACAGGGTGCCCAGGTTGCTGGACGCAAGCCCGACCGCGATCCCAAAGGCGACCACGAACACGAGGCAGAACACTAGGAAGGGGTCGTCCGCGATCTGGCGGCGTACGTTGCGGAGGTTCCGGGTGAAAAGAATGCGAGCGAAGAGAAGCGTGAGCACCGTGGTCTCCACCGCGTTGGCCAACATGAGCAGATTATGCACCTCGAACAGAACAGGTCGGAACAGTGAGGTCAGGAGGGCGGCTGGGGCGTATGCGAGCTGGCCTACGAACGTAGTCGGGATCTCGCCACTCAACGTGAAGTGACTGCCGCCGCGCAGCCCCCGGTACCCGCGGCCGAGCTGCTGAAGTTCGGAGGTTCGAGCGGTGAAATTGTCGAGGGCGTACTCGGGAAAATAGTGCCCGAGCAGGACGACCCCACCAACGCCTAACACCGCGGCCACCGCGAAATACGTAGGACGAACCCGCACTCGGCCTCGCTTGAGGCTGCGAGCCCAGTAGTACCAGCTACCCCCTGCAAGGACGAGCGGGAACAGGATGTATGGCTTGATCAGCAACATCGGGATGGTGCCGCCCACCATGAGCGCCCAGCCGGGCACCGGACGCGCCTCCCTAATCCACAGATGAAGACCGAAAAGACTCCAGCCCAATCCGGCCACGACCACCGCTTCTTTGATTAGCCCCGAAGACCAGAACACGAATGACGGCACGAAGAATGCTGCGATCGCCACGGGCCAGCGGAACGCCGGATCGACATTGGCTCGAAAGACGCGGTATATCGCGATCTTTCCACACAGCGACAACATCGCGAAGGCGATGGAGGCGGCGTACTTGGAGGGGCCCAGGAGATAGAACGTCCAGGCGGCCAATGCCGACATGGTGCCTGTGCCGCTTCCGGCGCCGATGATGCCCAGCGGGAGATGAGGTCGGTTGTGCAGCAGAAGCGCCGTCACCTCAGGAATGACGTGGAGCGGGTCACGCTCCATCATCCGCGCCAGGATCTCTCCGTAGCTGAAGTATAAGAACATGTCGCCTCCGCCGTAGAAGCTGAGCGTGAGGGGCACCTGAGCGCAGGCAAAACCCACGTGTATGAAGAACGAAACCGTCACCCATTTGCGCTCCCGCCGTGACAAGCCCGCCGAGAATGCAGCGACTAGGACGGCGCCCGCCGCGGTCACGAGCAATATCGGAAAGAAGTCGTTCATCGCTCCGTCGTCAATCTAACAGCAGACACCTCACGCCTCGATATTTCGCCGGTTGAACTTCCACCACGACTGAAACATGAGGACAGCCCAAAGTTGGTGTTCGTGGTTTCCGCGCCCTCCTTGGTGTGCGTCCCACGTGCGCGTGACCGCGTGAGGGTCGAGGATACCGTCGGCGCTGAGCGCGTTCTCGTCGAGCAGGTCGGCCGTCCAGTCCTTGAGCGGGCCGCGGAGCCACTGGCCCACCGGTACCCCAAACCCCGTCTTCGGTCGTTCGAAAAGGGTGGCGGGAACATGCCGAGCCAGCACCTGCCGCAAGATCCACTTCTGGGTGCGACCACGGATCTTCCACTCGAGGGGGAGCCGCCAAGCAAACTCCACGACACCGTGGTCGAGCAGCGGGACCCGCGCCTCGAGCGACACGGCCATCGAGGCGCGATCGACCTTCGTCAGGATGTCGTCCGGCAGATACTCGATCAAGTCGTACAACATCATTCGCTCGGCGAACGGCATATCGAAGCTCTCGCCGCCGGTTGCCTTCCCGAGACCAAGGCCGTCGGACATGACTTGCTCGGGATCGGTCCAGTAAGACCGCAGCCGCCCGTAGAACTCGTGCGGAGTGTCCACTTCGGCCAGCGCTGAGATCTTGTGCAGCTTGTCTCCTGGGAGCCTGATCGCGTCGCCCAACCCAACGGAGCGAAACGCCCGATCCCAGTCGTCGACACGGACGAGCTTCAAAAGGCCGAGCACCTTCCGTGCGCTCTTCGGCAACCGATTCGCTATCCGCCAAAGCCGCGGAGCCCATGCATGTCGGTTGTAGCCCGCGAAAAGCTCATCGCCGCCGTCACCGGAAAGCGCGACGGTGACGTGCTCGCGTGTGAGCCTCGACACCAAGAGCGTCGGAATCTGGGAAGAGTCTGCAAAGGGCTCGTCCCAGTGGCGGGCCACGTCGGGGACGATGGCCAACATATCGGAGGGATCGGCGATCAAGGTGCGATGCTCACAGCCCAAATGCTCAGCCACCGCCTCGGCGTGGCTCGATTCGTCGTAGCCCGGAAGCGTATTGCCAATACAGAAAGTCTTGATGGGGGCTGAAGCACCTTGTTGCATCATGGCAACGACCGTCGACGAGTCGATCCCTCCTGACAAGAACGCACCGAAAGGAACGTCCGAGCGCATCCTCAGGGCGACCGATCGTAGCGCCAATCGCTCGAGCTCTTCGATCGCCTCCCGTTCGCTTCCTTCAAAGGGGTGATTCCGCCCGTCGCGCGCGGCCTGCTCAGCTGACCAAAAGCTATGGCTTGCGCCCTCCGCGCGGGCGTCACTGAAGCGAATGATCGTCCCCGGCGCTACCTTGCGAACTTGATCGACGATGCACTCGTTGCCCGGGATGACGCCGTATCGGAGGAAACCCGCCAACGCGGAGCGATCGAGCCGCGGTCGAAACAGGGGGAGCTGGTACAGCGCTTGGAGCTCGGATGCGAACGCGATGCCGAAGCTCCCTCGCACGTACAGCAACGGCTTGATCCCGAGTCGGTCGCGAACGAGGAACAAACGTTTGGTCTCGTCATCCCATAAGGCGAAGGCGAACATCCCGTGGAATTGCCCGAGCGCCCTCTCCAAACCCAGCGCGTCGATTGCTTCGAGTACCACCTCGGTGTCCGAGGAGCCTCGCCAGTCGATTCGAACGCCTTGGCGTTCCAAGTCCGCGCGAATTTCGGGCGCGTTGTAGACCTCACCGTTGTAGCTGATGCGATACCGGCCCGACCACGACTTCATCGGTTGCTGGCCCGCATCACTGAGGTCGACGATCGAAAGTCGCCTGTGCCCGAGCCCGACCCCCGCCTCGGGATCGAAGAAGGTTCCGACGCCGTCCGGGCCCCGATGCACCAAGGTGGCCGTCATTCGGTGGATCCATCCCTGCGCGGTGTCCTCTGCCACCGAATCCGCGCACCACAATCCCGTTATCCCGCACATGTCGGTTTGTAGACCCCTGGTCGGCCCCCCTCGCGGCCGGCCGAAGATAGCCGCAACTCGCGGGGACCGCACCCCAAACCGAGCGGCGGCTTTTGAGTCGGTAACGTGGATGGTCTACTCTGCGCCGTCATCTGAACCATGACGGGATTCCGGCGACCATGAACACCTTCGCCCAGAACAGGTACGCCCCGATCCGACCGGACACCGCGGCCCTATGCGCGACCATCCTGATCGCCCCGCAGCTCTTCGGCGGTGCCTTCCCCTGGTCGGTAGCGATAATTGCAGGGATGTCGCTCGTCGCTCTTGGGGCGGCGCTATGGACGAGGCGGTCGTCGGCAATGCCGGCTCTGGACAGCGTCTTCACCATGATGGGCGTGGCATGGCTTTGGACCTGTCTCCAGGCCGTTCCCCTGCCCGCCGCAATCGCGCACATGCTCGACTTGGGATCCGTCGAGAGCGCCGAGCGCCTCAAAGGTCTGGACTGGGCCGGCGCCGTACCATTCACGATTTCCTACGACCCAGGGTCGACTCATGTGCAGATCCTGGTCGGCATCGCCATCCTTGCCGCGTTCCTGACAGCGCGGCTAGGAGGGCCAGCAGGGTTGAGACCGATCGCCATCGCGACGGTAGTGTCGGCGCTCCTGATCGGTTTGGTGGGACTGGCTCACCGGGCCGCCGGAACAGAGGTGCTATTCGGGGTCTACTCGCCGAGGTTCATCGCGCCGCAGTTGTTGACGCCGCTGATGAACGGTAACCACCTGGGCGGCTTCTCGCTGATGGGCGCATTGATCGCGGTTGGCCTCGCGGCGCAACGGGACCGCCGAGCGCAGTACATCTGGGCAGCCGCTTCCGCGCTATGCGCGATCCTCGTTGCCTGGACGGTTTCTCGCGGCGCGATCGGGAGCCTGTTGTTTGGGTTCGTCTTGTTGGTTGGCTGGTTCAGCAGCAGAAGGCAGCCGGATCGGCGACGGGCCGCGATTCCAATTGCCGTGGTGGGAGCCGCTGTCACGGGCCTGCTGGCGTTCGCTGGCCTCGAACCAATTCTTCGCCGCTTCGAGACACAGGGCTTCGACAAACTCCAGACTGCCCTGCGGGGGTTTGGTCTGCTCGACGGCTCGGCGTGGTGGCTCGGGGTGGGTCGCGGCGCTTTTTCTGCCGCTTTCGTGACGGAAGTAGGATCCGCAGAACGGTATACCCATCCCGAAAACCTTGTGACCCAATGGACCAGCGAGTGGGGGGTCCCGATCGCCGTCGCACTGCTGGCAGTCTTGATAGTGGCGCTGTGGAAACGATTCCGGACGACCGATGAGCCACTCGTCGCTGCGGTCTGTGTGGCGATCTTTGCCCTTAGTCTTCAGAACCTGGTCGACTTCAGTCTCGAGATGGCCGGCATCGTCGTCGTCGTCGCCTCACTGCTCGGTGCGCTATTGCCAAGCACGGAGAGGTCTCAATCGCGACAGCCCCGCAAGCTGATCCTTGGGGCCTTTGCGTTGTTCGTGGCGGTACTAACTGTTTTGGGCCCACGCGTCCTCAAGAGCGACACACAGTCGATCGTCGATCAACTAGCACAATCCATGCAAGCCGATGACGAGAAGACCTTCGAAGCGGCCCTCCGGCGAGGGCTGGCGCTTCATCCCGGCGAACCATCCCTCGCGCTGCTCGCCGGAACCTACGCGGGCTTGAAGAGACACAGTGACGCGCCGCGTTGGCTCGCCGTCGTGATGGAGGAAGCCCCAGGGTGGGCGGCCCCCCACGCGGTGGCTTCCAGGTGGCTCTTCGCGGAGGGACGAACCGACCAGGCGTTGATCGAGATCCGCGAGGCGGAGCAACGACAAGCACGTAGCGGCCACACCGCGCTCTGCAACGTGCTGGCTCGCTTTCCGAACATGGAATACGTCGACCGAGCCGCGCCTTCAAAGGACCTGCGCATCGACTACTGGGGTCGGACAGCGTCATGCCCAGGACTGGACCCTGCGCTCCGAGAAGAGATCGACACCATGATACTGCAATATGAACCGACACGTCCGGGGTCGGTCATTCGCGAATCGAGCCGCCTCGTTGCACGCGACCAAACGGATCAGGCGGTCGACCTCCTTCGGCGCGCTCTCTTGCGCCATGCGGACGATCCGAATCTTTGGTTGGCACTCATCCGCGTGCATCTAAGCGCGAGCAACCCGGAGCAAGCACACTTGGCTTTGGAGCAGGCGAGGTCGCGCGGTGTCAAGAGTCGGGCGCTGGTCGAAGCCCAGGCACGCGTCGAAGCCGCACTGGGTCAGACCGAGGAGATGCGCGCGACGATCCTCCGGCTGCGCGGACAGTCACGAGGGAATGCTCGGTCAATAGCGAGGTCCTTCATGTTGGAGGGCGATCTCGAGGCTTCACTCGCGAACGTCGACCAGGCTATCGCCGCCTATCGGGCGGCCGACGAGGCGAGCCCCGCTATGCCCGCCCTGCAACGCGCCGCCGCGCTCGCGCTGCGGTCGGGGCGACGGACCCAAGCACGCCGCATGTACGGGACACTCTGCTTGCGCAAGCCCGATGGCCCTGCGTGCGCCCAGGAAGCCCAGCTCTCGAAAGACCCCGGCCCAGCGTCACCCGCAGAGTCCGTGCCTTGACCGTTTCGTTGAGATCGAGAACGCTAGTCAAGGGGGGCGCACCATCCGAGACAACAGAGAGCAAAAAAGCTCCGTCGAGGAGCCCGAATTCGACCTTACGGAGGTCGTGCACGTCCTTCGGGAGTACAAATGGCTAATCGCTGGAATCACAGCGGTGGTCGTGGCGGCGGGGACCGTGTGGACGGTCCGGACCCCGAAGATCTACGAAGCCACATGCACGGTCGAGTACGACCCAAACCCTTCCAAGCCGCTCGGTGGACAGGTCGAGGACGTTGCAGATCCCATCGGTAACTTCTGGGCAACGCGAGAATTTTTCGGCACGCAAAACCTGGTGATCGCCAGTCGCGATGTCACGGGGCGCGCGGCACTGCGGCTCGGATTGCATGAAGATCCAACCTATCTGACTCAAGACGACGATACGTTAGGCCCCACCGGTGACCTCGAAGCAACCACCATCGCGCTCCAGTCTCGTCTCACCATCGAACCGGTCCCCGAGACGCGGCTCGTTCAGATCCACGCTCGCGACGTCAGTCCCGACCGCGCCCGGCTCATCGCCAACGCGGTGGCCAGCGCCTACGTTGAAAAGACGATCGAAGACCGGCTCGAGTCGACGGATCGCGCCAAAGATTGGCTGGAAAGCCAACTCGCGACCCTTCGCGGAGAGCTCGAGGAGGCCGAGCTCGCGCTGCACAACTTCAAGAAGGGCCATAACGTCTTGTCGGTTTCGATGGAGGACCGACAGAACCTCGTCGCGAGCGATGTTCAAACAACGCACAGCAAGCTGACCGAAACACGCAACCGACGCATCGAGCTCGAAGCTCGATTGAAACGCCTCAAGGCCTCACTCGGCAAGGGATCCGACACGGTCGACCCCGCAGTCATGGCAGAACATGCGGAGTTGAGCGCCCTGGTGACCGAGCTTCGCGACAATAGGAAGGAGCACGATAGCCTAGCGGTGAAATACGGTGAACAGCATCCGACGATGAAGTCGCTCGCCGAAGAGATCGAAGTGCTCGAGGCGCAGCTCGCCCAGGAGAAAGCCGCGATCATCGCGTCAGCCGAGCACGATCTGGAACAGGCCAAGTCCGTTGAAAGCGGGCTTCGCTCGGCGGCCGGCGACGCGTATTCCGCAGGCCTGAACCTGAATCTCCGCGAGATCGAATACCGGCGCCTGAATCGCAACCGAGACAATAAGGCGAAGCTCTACGAGATCGTCTTGCAGCGACTCACGGAAACCGACCTCACCAGGATGCTCAAGACCACCCACGTTCGGCTGCTCGATCGCGCGCTCCTCCCAGTCAAGCCGGTGAGCCCGAACTTCATCAAGAATGTCGGCGCCTCTTTGTTAGCCGGTCTCCTGCTCGGTCTCGCCGCGACGTTTTTCGCAAGCCGGCTCGACCGCACGGTTCGTTCAGTAGAATCGGTCGAGGGTTTCGGCATCCCGGTGCTTGGTGTGATCCCGCATTTGAGCGGGGCGGAACCCCGATCCAAACCCGATGCCAGGTCAGGTCCCAAACAGGTCAGGCCCGCCCGCGTGCCAGGAGAGCTGATCGTCTTGGAAGAGCCAATGTCCCCGGCGGCAGAGACCTTTCGAATGGTGCGTACGAATCTAGCGCTCATGTCGCAGGACGACCCGCTCCGCAGCTTCGTGGTGACCAGTGCGCTGTCGCTCGAGGGCAAAACCACGGTAGTCAGCAACTTGGCCGTCGCTTTAGCGCAGTTCGGTCGCTCTGTGCTCCTCGTCGACTCGGATTTGCGGCGACCGAGGATTCACCGCGTCTTCGAGATCGGCAACGAGCTCGGGCTCATCTCACTGGTCGAAGGCCAAACTACCCTGAGCGCAGCTATCCAGAAGACGAAAGTCGAGGGGCTGAGCGTGCTTACCGCGGGGCCGATTCCACCCAACCCATCCGAGCTGCTTCACTCCCCTGCCTTCGGCCGTCTCAAGGAAGACCTGCTGGAGCGCTTTGATTGGGTGCTCTTCGACAGTCCGCCCATGGGCGCCGTTACCGACGCGGCAATTCTCGCCTCGCAGCTCGACGGAGCGCTCCTCGTGGTTCGCGCAGGACAAACCACCGTGCACTCGATTTTAGGGGCGCGGAAGCAGCTGAACAGCGTGTCTGCGCGACTACTGGGTGCAGTCCTGAACGACATCGACATCAGGATTAAGGGCTATCGCTACGGCGCAGGCTCGTACGGGTATAGCAGCGCGCAGGGCTACGCCCCGGTTACAGAAGGCGCAGACGCCGCTTAAAGGTCACCCAAGCTCCTTCTTGGCTGCCTCGAAACGCGCCTGGCGAGCCTTCGAAGCGACCCGTAGAAGAGGCTGATCACGCTCCCAACGATCTTGCTCGTCATCCGGCGCGCTGTCCAAGAGCCTGGCGAAATCTTCGCTGCCGACGAGCCGTGTCAGGCGCTGGTAGACTCCGTGAAGCGCGATGTGCACGCGCGGATCGAGCGGCGAACCGTCGCGCAGGCGATC
>Ga0255058_10000362_pt1 | contig 27195 bp, 27 predicted proteins | sample Cases_109_9_MG_FD_188637 | JGI IMG/M metagenome (GOLD analysis project Ga0255058, IMG submission 188637) | Seawater microbial communities from Amundsen Gulf, Northwest Territories, Canada - Cases_109_9 | ecosystem: Environmental > Aquatic > Marine > Gulf | place: Canada: Northwest Territories... | reverse complement strand
CGCCGTGGCGAACGATCTCGAGTATCGGACAGCGATCACATCCCCCACGTTTCGGGTCTCGGCAATGACGCTCGCAGGGACGTAGCAGCGTCACCGACAGCGTCAGTGCCGGCCTCAGAGCTAACGCCAGCGCCAGTGCCAGCAACGGCGTCAGTGCCAGCGTCAGGCGTCAGCCTCCGGGGTTGAGCTCGTCGGTTGGGGGGAGTTGAAGCCGTTACCGTTATCTCCCGTTCCCCCGTTGCGGCCACGGTCTCGCCTTGGCGTCATGCGGTGGATCCCCGCTCCTGTGAAAAAAGGGCCTTTATTTTGGTGGCGCTCTTGGTCATAACGCTCGTGTGCCAGAGCCTAGCAGTCTGCGGGGAAGCTCGAGCCTAGCTTCTTGCCTATTGGTCTTCGCGGTGACCACGACTCTTTTCGCCGTCTTGCCAGACCGCCTCGAGGCGCAAGCCCTGTACTACCGGTCAATTCCGATCGGTGAGCGCGCGATCGGTCTTGGCGGGGCCTTCACGGGTGTGGCCAGTGATCCGTCTGCTACCTATTACAACCCTGCTGGCGTGATGCGCGGCGGGCGCTTCGAGCTTCTTGGCAGCTTCAGCTCGATCGTCTTCACTCGAAAGAAGCTCGTAGACGCGTTTGATTCACCACAAGTCGACACGACTTTCACGACGAAGCGCACGAGCACCCTGCCGCGTTTCATTGGAACCGTGGTCAAATTCGGGCGCAAGAAATTTGGCGACCATCAATTCGCTCTCGGCTTCAGTACCTTAGAAGTCGCTCGCGACGACCTGGGGGAGGGTTTCACCGAAAACAATCCCGATATCAGCTTGGACCTCCGGGTCAATAGCAACTACCGGTCGAGATGGTACGGCATCTCTTTCGGAGCACAGGTGACCGAGAAATCAGCGGTCGGATTTACCATTTTCCTTTCCGACCAGGGCAGCAGGTACAACGAAGACATCGGTATTGCGACGGGCGGCGCTTTCAATGACGGACTGCGCGTGGGGGGGGACTCGGCGACGACGAGTATCTCGAACAACGTCCAGGCGTGGCATTTCGTGCCGAGACTGGGATGGATCCACCGGATCAACTCCCTGTGGGAGGTCGGCTTGATGTTTCAAACGCCAGGGATCCCGCTGAGCCAAAAAGGGGACGTGCTCCGTCGCGATACCACCGACATCAGCCCAGACGAATCTACGTTCTTTCTTTTCGACGCCGATGATCTCAAGGCGAAAATGCCCATCCCGTTCGAGCTCCGCGCGGGCTTCGGTTTCCAGGTGAGACCCGAGACCCTGCTGTCCTTCGATGCTGCCGTGGCGGGTCCGGTGAAAGACAAATCGGTTTTCGCGGGAGTGGACGTCGGGCTGGGGGCCTATTTCCCCCCATCCACCGCCCGCCGCTGGGTGCCGAACTTCGCGATAGGTGCCGAGCACAAGTTCGGGAACATCGTTGTTGCGGGAGGGTTCTTGACCAACTTCTCCGCGGCTCCCGACGTCCCAGAGACATCGAACGTATACGTCCCCGACCAGGTGAATATGTGGGGCGGTTCCGTGTCTGTAGGGGTCGACATGAAGGGATACCGATTCACAGTCGGAGCGACCGGGCAGTACGGGAAGGGCGACGCCCTCGCGGTGACCTTCGACAACAACGCGGAGGTCGTCTCGTACCGTCGAACGGACGCCACCCGCTCCCTCTTGGCCTTCTACATTGCTGGCGCAGTGTCGGTTGCGTCGAGATCGGCGAAGGATGTCAAAGAGAGGCGTAAGAGAAAGAAACAGGAGGAAAACGGCGAAGAAGTCGAGGACAGCAACGCTGACGCTGACGCTGACACTGGCGCTGACGCGGACACTGGCGCTGGCACTGACGCTGGCGCTGACGCGGGCACTGACCCTGGCACTGACCCTGGCACTGACCCTGACACTGGCACTGACACTGGCACGGACGCTGGCGCTGACACTGGCGCTGACACTGGCGCTGACTAGGGCGTCCGGGGGCGCTTTGCCTGGTGCACCATCAGGTCCACGTAGCTTTCTAACGGGGGGCAGGTGATTTGGCTTCCGCGGAGGAGCTCGCGGGTGTTGCGGTCGTCGTAGATGACGTCGGTCTTGAGGTGGTCGAGGAAGGCACGGGTTGTCTGGGTGAAACGCTGGAGTCCGGGCGCCCGCAGCAGGGCCGTGGCCAGATTGAGCGGGTCGTGCTGCTTCGGGAGTGGCTTCCCCGTGGCCTCCGCGAAGAGGTGTAGCGCATGCTGCACTGTGACCGGTTTCGGATCGACGACATGGAACGTGCGACCGAGTGAACGGTCGTCGGCCGCGATGCGGAGCCCGGCTTTCACGGCGTAGTCCACAGGGACGGCGCTGATCCGAACTCCGGTACGACTGGGAGCGGGGATTCGGAAGTCGTCCGGCGCGCTCAACAAGAAGCGGATCAGCAGATACAGCCCGTCGAGATCCTCGACCTCTCCGGTGACCGAGTCCCCCACCAGAAGGGCCGGTCGTACGATCACCACGGGGAGCTCTTCGGCGGCTTCCCGGACCATCAACTCGACCTTGTATAGCGACTCTTCGATTGGGTTTCGGAACCCTACGGCTTCACTCAGGTCGTCCTCCATGACGAAGCCTTCCCGGTTGCCTGAAACGATCGCGCTCGACCAGCACACCAGTCGTTTGAGTTGCGGTGAGCTTTCGGCGAGCTCTAGGATTTCGGCGGTCGCTTTCACGTTGCCCGCGCCCTCTTCTTTGGTGCCGGCGGGGTCGGTGATGCAGGCGCAGTGATGAATGACCCCCAGCTGTTCGGTCAGCGTAGTGAACTCCTCGCCGCTGAGCCCTAGGTCGAGAGACCGTGGATCACCCAGCAGCAGCGAGACGCGAGAATGCGCGGATGCGGGCAACTGAGCGATGAGCTCGAGTGCACGCTCTCGTTGGCTCTCCTTGACGAGACAGTAAATCGAAAGCCGCTCGTCTCGACAAAGCTCGCGCACAAGGTGCACCGCCAATTGTCTGCCTGGAAAACCTGTCACCAACGCGGCCCCTGCCGAAGACCCCATCAAGTCGATCCTTCCTGTGTGAAACGGGAGACCAGTCTCTCATGAACCGCCGCGACCTGCGAGCGCGTTGCTGCCAGCTTTCCGTCGTTGACGACTACCTGGTCGGCCACCGCGATTTTCTCGGTGAGCGGTAGCTGGGATGCGATACGGGCGTCTGCCTCTTCGTCCGTGAATCCATCACGCTCCACCAGACGCGCCTTCTGCCGGGCTTGGTCGGCGCTGACGACTACGAGCGCCGAGAAAGCCTTGTAGGAGCCCGTTTCTACGAGCAGCGCTGCCTCATAAAGGATATACGGAGCCGGGCTGTGTTGGAGGTTAGCGATGTGCTGGGCGCCCGCCGCTCCGATGAGGGGGTGGAGGATCTCATTGAGCTTCGCGCGGGCCTGCTCATCGTCGAACACGACGTCGCCGAGTCGTTTTCGGTCTAGTCGCCCCTCAGCATCGAGCACGCCCTCACCAAACTCCTCGACGATGTGTGCCAGCCCCGGCGTACCGGGCTCTACGACTTCACGTGCGAGATCGTCGGCGTCGACTACGGGAATGCCGAGGTCGCCGAACATCTTCGCCACGGTGGTCTTACCGCATGCGATCCCACCCGTGAGCCCCACAACCGGTTTCATCCCGAGAAGTATTGAGCATCGCTTCGATCGAGCAAGACGATTCACACTGTGCTAGGCAACTCGGCATGCGCGCCGTGGTGCAACGAGTCAACGAAGCGAGTGTGACTGTCGAAGGGGCGATCGTTGGCTCGATCGACCGAGGCCTGTTGGTCTACCTCGGTGCGGCGGACGGAGATGATGCGAGTGACGTCCGTTACACCGTGGACAAAATCGCTGGGCTTCGCGTGTTCCCGAACGACCAAGGGCGAATGTCCTTGTCGCTCACGGACGTAGGCGGGGCGGTTCTAGTCGTTTCGCAGTTCACGCTCTTTGGCGATGTTCGCCGTGGGCGGCGTCCTTCGTTCGACGGTGCAGCCGATCCGGCCGATGCCGAGCGGCTCTACGTCGAAGTTGTCGAAGGTCTGCGGGGCAAGGGCTTGCCCGTCGAAACGGGGACTTTTCGTGCGATGATGCTCGTGCAATCCAACGTCGATGGTCCCGTCACGATCCAGATCGACAGCCGAAAGCTTTATTAGGCTTCCCCAGGTAGAAGCGGCATACTCCACGCTGGATGCTGCGGTTCCTCAGCGAGCGGCGCGCGTGGGTAGTCGCGGTTGGCGTGGGGTTGATCCTCGTCTGGGTCCTCGTGGCGGGTCTTTGGGCCTGGGGCGCTCGCCACGCGGCGGCTCGGGCCTCCGAGCTGATTCACGATCGCTTCGGCCTCGACGCCGACGTCGAGGCGGCCGACTTGGGTCTGCGCGGGGTCGAGTTGAGAGGCGTCGAGCTTCGTGGTCGGAGCGGAGGTTTCGTCGTGCGCGCCAATCGCGTGAACGCGCGGATGACTCCCATCGGGATGCTCTTTTCGCGCGCGCGTGCTGTGAGCGCCATATCCGCAGATGGGATCGAGGTGTCGGTCGACCTCGGTCACCCCGGCCTCGACGCTTCGCTCGCGGAGCTCAAGAGTAGACTCGTACCGCGTCAACCCACATCCAATTCTGCGTCTGCGTCCGTTGGCAAAGGACGCGAGTACGCGATCACCGATCTCACCGTCCATGTTCGCGATGCGCACGGCGCGCTCATACAAATGAGCGACGTCGATTTCAGCAAGGAGTCGGACGACATGCACGGCTCCGTCGCGGAGGTTCTCATCGGTGAAGCGATCGGGGATCATGCGCGTATTGGTCCGACCAGGCTCGCGTTGCATCGCGAAAAAGGTGCATGGGCGGTGAGCGAGCTCACGGTCGACGGTGGCAGCGTTCGGTGGCTAGGAGGCACGACTGGCCGGACCGAACCGCTGGCATTCAGAATTCGGGAAGGTTTGCGGGTCCTCAGAGCATCGGGACCGCCCCCCGAGCCCGACACTACAGTGCCGCAACCACCCGACGCCATACGAACCGAGCAGCCGCGGTTGCTTTCACGTCTGAGCGCCAACGCGAAGATCAACCTCTCCGATCTCAGGATCGAGAGCCAAACCCCCAACGGACACGTCGAGCGCGTCCAGGACTTGATGGTCGCGCTGACTGGCGGAGGTGATGGTTGGTTTCGATTCTTGGTGGGTGGACAGACGTCGAACGATGGCACCCTCAACGCCGATCTTCGCGTGCAACCGTACGAAGCTCGGGCAGAAGGGAACGTTATCGTCCGCGGCATCTCGCTTGCCCTCGTCGCCCCATTCGTTCCCGAGGTTCCCTTCTACAACGCCGGGGTGGGCACCGTGAGCGCCGCGCTCGATCTCCGTGCTGATTCACCGGATCAGGTTCGGATCGAGGGTAGGGTCGCGCTCCGGAATGTAGCGCTGTCGTCCGAGCGCATTGCACCGGGGCCCATCGAGAGCATCGGTCTCAACGTCGGGGGAGAGGGCGTCTGGTTCCCAGCCCAGCGTCGGCTCCTGATCGAGCAGGGCCATGTTCGGCTCGGCGACGCACGCGTCTTGGTGAGCGGGGAGGTCGAACGCACGCCCGAGCACTACAGCGTCGACCTGACCGCGAAGCTGCCTCCGACCCCATGCAATGATGTGGTCGGCGCCATTCCCCAAGATGTACTGGGCTCGCTCGATGGCTTTGCGTGGTCGGGGAACTGGAGTGCGATCGCTCGCATCGTCCTCGATTCGCGTGATTTGGAAGCTACGGAGCTTTCGATCGGCGTCCGCAATCTCTGCCAGTTCGAGCGAATCCCGAGTTGGGTTCGTGTCGAACGCTTTCTGCAGCCGTTCCGCCACAGGGTCGTCGAGCCGGACGAGACCCTCTTCACGATGGTGACCGGCCCCGGGACCGACAATTGGGTCCCTCTCGCTGAGGTTAGCCCGTTCCTGATTCAGGCCGTCATCAGCCACGAGGACGCGCGCTTCTACGATCACGGCGGCTTCGCCCCCTGGGCCATCCGAGACGCACTGGTGCGCAACCTACAAGAGGGCCGTTACGTGGTCGGAGCCAGCACAATCTCGATGCAGCTTGCCAAGAACCTCTACCTGCAGCGCGAGAAAACCCTCGCACGCAAGGTCCAGGAAGTGATCCTGACGTGGTGGCTCGAGAACGCCCTCAACAAGGACGAGATTCTCGAGCTCTATCTCAACGTCATCGAGTACGGGCCGAGCGTCTACGGGTTGAAGAACGCTGCGGCGCACTACTTCGGACGTACGCCGAGCGAACTGAGTCCCGCGGAGTCAGCGTTCCTCGCGAGCATCTTACCGTCCCCAAAACGCTATCACGTGTACTACGAACGTGACGCGGTCTCGAAGAGCATGCGGACTCGGATGGGGCGGCTGCTCGAGCATATGGCGAAGCGGGAACGCATCGGCCCCGAAGCGCTTGCCTACGGGCTTGCCGAGCTCGAGCCGTTTGATTTTCAGCAGGATGACGATCCACCGCCTCTTCCGCGCACCTTGCCGCCCCTCGGCATGACGGTGGACGAGGTCGAGGAACCGGATCCGTTCGAAGTTTTGCTCGTCGCGCCCTGATCCCTCGCGCTCGAAAATTCTCGCCTCACCGGAGACAGCGGGATGACGGGATCGGTCACTTTTTTACGTCGCGTACGGGGGTGGGGGTAAACACGAGCGTGGCGCCTGGGTCGGGAGTGAATCCACTCGAGCACCGCGCGTCCGAGGAATTATGCAAGGGTTGCCCAGCGTGGACGGTTTGGTGCGGATCGTGATCGTGATCGGTCTGCTTGCCTCCTCCGCCGAGGTTGCCGCGCAAGAACCCGCTCCGGGTGTCGTCGTGATCACTGCCGGAGACGAGGCCACTTTGGGCGCCTCGATCAGGCTTGATGGAAAGCCCGCGGGGAGTGTTCCGCTTCGGGAGACACTCGCTCCCGGGAGGCACTTGATTCAAGTGGGTCAGCGCGGCTTCGTCACCTTCGCGAAGTGGGTCGACCTCGAGAGTGGCCAGGTTCTCACGATCCCCGTGATACTGCGTCCACGGGAGGCGAAGAGGGGATCGCTGCTGGTGACTGCCGACGTCACGGGATTGCCGGTCTTCATCGATGGACAGCAGCGCGGGGCCACGCCGCTCGTGGTCGATGGACTCACGGCCGGGGAGCACATGGTCGAGATCAGGAGCCCTGGCGACGGCTATAGGCCCTTTGCCAAAGTGGTCACGATCACCGCGGATCAGCGGGTTACCGTGGACGCTTCGATCCGGATCGCGCCCGATCTCGGAAGCCTTCGCGTCATCACGAATGTGCCAGGCGCAGTCATCAGTCTGGATGGGACGGACATCGGCGTCTCTCCCGCCGCAAAGGGAGGACTGACGTCGGGCGAGCACGTCGTCATGGCGCGAGCTACCGGCTACGAACCCGTCGAGCGGACGGTCACGGTGGTGGCAGGTCGTGAGCGCGTCGTATCCGTTCGTTTCACGACCGCAAGCACGGACGTAGCGCGCATTCTCATACGCGCCAACGTCCCCGCTGCGTCGATCAGCATCGACGGGGAAGACTACGGAGCTCCGCCGGTGACGATCGAGCCAGCCGAGCTCGGGACGCATACCGTCGTGGTGCGTGCAGCGGGCTATCGCGAAGTCCGCCGGACGTGCTCGGTAAGCCCCGCACGGAACTGCGAGGTCTACGCCGAGCTCTTCCCGTTGGGAGTGCCCGTCAGGGTCGAGGCCAACGTTTCGGATGCTCAACTCTTCGTCGACGGGGAGCTCCGGGGACCCATGCCTTGGGAGGGAGATCTCCCTGCGGGTAGCCACCGCATCGAAGTTCGGGCCGAAGGCTATCACACCCACACCGAGCAAGTTCGGCTCGAGAAGTCGATGAGGGTGCGTCTCATCCAAGTGATCTTGTCGGTCGCGAGCGTGCCGGTGAACGAGACAGCCCGTGACGGAGAGGCCGATCGTAAGGACGAGGTCCGCAACACCGTGACGCACGCGGGTGCGCCGGTTCCGGTGGGAGTCGCAGCCCTCGATTTCTCTGCAGGTTGGCCTTGGCTGGCGTCGCTGAGCCTTCGCGCGGGTCTCACCAAGTTTCTCGATATCGGCGTCTGGCTCGGGACGTTCGGCCGGTTGACCGACGTGGCGATCAGCACGAAGGCCGGCTGGAAGGTCAGCGACAATTTCTCCTTGGGGGGCGATCTTCAGATCGGCGGCGGCGCAGGGCCCGCCCAACGAGACCTCATGGGGAACAAGCACCCGACAAACAACTTCTTCATCAACCTCGATGCGATCTTCAGCCTACACTTCCCTCCGAGGGGTGCGCTCTCGATTTGGATGGCGATGGACTTCAACAGCGATCGCTGGGATTTCGCGGATCGCAATAGCAATGAGTTCGTGACAAACTCCCGGCAGAACGTCGTTCGCGGGCGCCTCGGTGGTTCGCTCGAGATCGTCGTGACGCGAAAGTGGAACGTATGGTTCGAGGTCGAGGGCATCGTAGCGGGGGACCGGCGACGCGTGCTGGGCGATGTGTTCGGCGGCGGACGGCCGGACTCGAAGGTCTACGCGCGAGTCGGCGCGACCTTCAAGTTCGGACGTGCCAAAGAGGATAGCTGATGATCGAAGGTCATTTCATCGTCATCGAGGGAATCGACGGCTCCGGGACGACGACCCAATGCACGCGACTCGCTAACCGGCTCACTGCTAAGGGCTTGCCGGTCCACGTCACCCGTGAGCCGAGCGACGGACCCGTGGGTGTGTTGATTCGACAGATCCTCACCGGCCGCATCGTCGTGCCCGGCCACCACGGAGCTCACCCTCCGAGCTGGGCCGCGATGGCGACCTTGTTTGCCGCGGACCGCCTCGACCATTTGGAGGCGGAGATCGTCCCGAACCTCATGGACGGCGTATCTATCCTCTGCGATCGGTACGACTATTCCTCGGCGGCATACCAAACCGTGAGTGGTGGGGGCGGCGCCGAAGCCGCAGACTGGGTGCGCGAGCTCAATCGGCACGCTCGTCGGCCCGATCTCACCCTCGTTCTGGACGTCGGCCCCGAAGTCGCTGCGAGTCGGCGTCAATCTCGCTCCGGGAGCCCTGAGATCTATGAAACCGACGTCATGCAGGTCGAGCTGGCTGCGTTTTATTCGACCATCGACGAGCTTTTCCCTGATGATAGAATTCGTCACATCGACGCCAACCGCGACATCGAGGGCGTGACCGAAGCGATCTGGGCCGAGGTCGCAGCGCTCCGAGGAGAGTCCCCATGATCCGCTTTGTAATGCTCGTGTTGCTCTTCGTAACTTCGGCGGCCTGTACAGCTGAAAAGAGTAGGCTTCGAAAGGAGCTGACGGGCGATTCGACCTGGGAGACTTCCGGTGATGAGGAACCCCCATGGGTGGCACCGGCCGAACAGAAGCCCAAGCCCGACGAAGAGTGGGAAAAAGAGAACGCTCCCCTACCGGGCGAAGAGCCGGCGACGGAGAGCGGCCTGATGCATGAGTTCCCGCGGGTGACATCTGGGGTCATCAAGCGACGCGAGCTCATCCGCGTGCTCGATAATGGACTTGGACAATATCTGCGGAACGTGGAGATCAAACCCGAATTCCAAAAGGGCAGCTTCGTCGGCTTTCGGATTGTGACTCTCTTCCCTGGAGACTTGACCTATGCGTCGCTGGACTTACGTCCGGGCGACACCGTGACACGCATCAATGGCAAGCCCATCTCGCGTCCGGAACAGGCGTCCGCCGTCTGGGAAGAGCTTCGGACTGCTTCCGATCTCGTGGTCGACTATCGCCGCGGAAACACCGACCACACGATGCGTTTCGTCATCGTTGACGCGGGTTGAGCTCTACTCCATCGTACCGCCGTGCGGTCCCTGAGACGCTTTGCGGTCGCTGCAGGTGCGCTGCTTCCTTATACGGTAGCGGTTGTGCTGTGGGGCGCCTACGTTCGTGCTTCGCTTTCGGGTGACGGCTGCGGAGACCACTGGCCGCTCTGCAACGGAGTCGTGCTCCTGGTTGAGCCCTCCGCCAAAACCATCATCGAGCTCACTCATCGGGTGACGTCCGGCGCTTGCTGGATTTGGACCCTGGCGATGTGGCTCATGGCGCGGGGTCTCTTCGTCCGAGGTCATGCCACGAGAGCCGCGGCCGGCTGGAGCCTCTTCTTCATGACGACCGAGGCGCTCGTCGGAGCGGGCTTGGTCTTGTTTCGAATGGTGGCGGACAACCCTTCAACGGCGAGAGCTGCGTGGATGTCGGTGCACTTGATCAACACATTCCTCCTTCTCGGGGCCCTCACCTGGATGGCGGTCAGTGCCTGGCGCGACTCGGGTGCGAGCTGGCCCCGCGACTCGCGAGCTCGCCGGCGCTTCGGGGGGGCCGCCGCGCTCCTCCTCCTCACTGGGGTGAGTGGGGCGGTTGCCGCGCTTGGGGACACCCTGTTTCCCGCGGAGAGTCTGGTCGAGGCCCTTCGTGAGGACCTCTCGCCCACCTCACACATCTTCCTCCGACTGCGATTGTGGCACCCCGTCATCGCCATCTTTGCCTCGGGGTATCTCGTCTGGCTAACGGGCTTGCTTCTTCGCGGCGGGTCGGGCTCCCGGAATCGATCCTTAACTCTCGGGCTCGGAGGGCTGTCGCTGATCCAAATAGCAGTGGGTTTCACCAATGTGGCACTGTTGGCGCCCGTGTGGCTTCAGCTCACTCACCTCCTGATTGCCGATGCGATCTGGATCGCGCTCGTCACGCTCGCACTTTCCTCACCGCCTTCCATCTCGGGTGCTAACCTGACCCCGTGAGCGATTCGTATCTGGGCAAAGAGGTCGCCGGCCAGTTCCGCATCGTCGAGAAGATAGGCAAGGGCGGGATGGGTGCCGTCTATCGTGCTGAGCAACCGGACATGAACCGGTACGTGGCCATCAAGATCCTTCACTCTCGGTATCTTTCGCGCGCCGACCTGGTATCTCGATTCCGACGTGAGGCGCGCGCGATGAGTCAACTCTCACATCCGAACACCGCTCGCGTCTTCTTGTACGGTCAGCTGGATGATGGTGCGTGCTACTTCGTGATGGAGCACTTGGTTGGCCAGAACCTCGCCCAGATGGTTCGTGCCGAGGGCGCGATGACGCCCGAGCGCGCGATCCGGATCATGGTGCAGGTGTGCGGTTCGCTCGAAGAGGCACATCAGGCGGGCATCGTCCATCGCGACCTCAAGCCGGAGAACATTTTCGTCACGACGCAAGGGGGCATTCGCGACTTCCCCAAAGTGCTCGATTTCGGTCTTGCCAAGGTGACCGAGCGCCAAATGCGCCCTGGCTCGATGGTGCTCACGCAGCAGGGGATGGTCTTCGGGACGCCCGAGTTCATGAGCCCCGAACAAGCCCATGGAAAGACCCTCGACGCGCGTTCCGACATCTACTCGCTCGGGGTCATCTTGTACGAGCTCTTGACGGGCAAGCTCCCCTTTGATGCTAAGCAGCCGATCGAATACATTCAGCTTCACGCCAACGCGACTCCGATTTCGCTCTCCGAGCGTCGCCCCGAGGCTTCCTTTCCACCGGGCCTCGAGGACGTGGTCATGAGGGCGCTCGCCAAGAACCCCGAGGAGCGATACGCGTCTGCAGCCGAGTATGGGAATGCCCTCGAGGCGGGGCTTCGGGGTCGCGAAAGCGGGGAGGCGCTCGGGCCGATCAGCCTGCCGACCCCTATTCCTACAGTTTCCTCGGCGAGCTCGTTCGAGCCAGCCGCTCCTGTCCACTCAGGCGGCGTCCAGGGGCGTTCCAAGGCTTCATGGCTCGTTTTCGGTCTAGGACTCGTCCTTGCGGTGACCGGTGTGATCGCGCTTTGGGCCTCATTCGGGCCAGGCTCTTGACCGCTCGCTGAGCCGATCCTACACCGGGAACCGCCATGACCGCAGCGACTCGACCGGCCGCCATGATGCTGACGGTGCGCGATCTCATCGCGCTCACCAAGCCTCGCATCACGCTCATGGTCCTCGTGACCGTGGCGGGCGGCATGTGGCTCGCCCCTGGCTCACTCGACCTAACGTCGGTGACTGTCATGCTCGTGACAACTGGGATGGTCGTCGGCGCGTCCAACGCACTCAACTGCTACCTCGAGCGCGACACCGATCGGTTGATGGCTCGGACCGCGAATCGCCCGCTCCCCGACGGCCGGCTCGAGCCCGTGTGGGCATTGCTCCTCGGCGTTAGTATGGGGATGTTCTCGGTTCCCGTGCTGTGGGTTGCCGTGAACCCGATGACCGGTTTCCTCGGTCTCATTGCGCTGCTCAGTTACGTGGCGATCTATACGCCGATGAAGCAATGGACCCCTGCGGCGCTCTTCGTCGGCGCTATTCCGGGCGCGCTGCCGCCCTTGATGGGCTGGACCGCCGTGACCGGCACCATCGACGCCCCTGGGCTCGTCCTGTTCGGCGTCCTGTTCTTCTGGCAGATCCCCCACTTCATCGCGATCTCGATCTTCCGACAGGAGGAATACGAGCGGGCCGGTCTCAAGGTATTGCCTTCGGTTCGGGGCCTCCAATCGGCCAAGGTCCAGGCCGCCATCTACTGCTTTGCCGTGTGGGCGGTTTCGATGCTGCTCGTGCCGTACGGGCTGGCCGGTCCCATCTATCTGTCTACCGCCGTCATTGCCGGGGCATTGTTCTTCGGGGAGTCGCTCCGAGGGTTCTGGGCGCCGGACGCCAAAGTTTGGGCAAAGAAGCTCTTCGTCGCCTCCCTCATCTACCTCACCGTGCTCTTCGCGGCCCTCATCATCGATGCGCTTTAGAACGACCAGACTGTTTCTCGTTTTATCCCTTCTGACCGTCGGGTGCTCCAAGAAGACCGAGCCGCTACCGGTGCTCAGCCAGCTTCCCGAGTTCTCCCTCGTCGACCACAATGGCCAGGTCTTCGACCGACAGGCGCTCGAAGGGGGCCTCTCGGTGGCGGACTTCATCTTCACCCACTGCCGCTCGACCTGCCCGAGGCTCACCGCTCACATGCAGGGGCTTCAGACTCGGCTTTCAGACGTCCCGAACATGCGGTTTCTGTCGGTGAGCGTCGACCCGACAAACGATACGCCCGAGGTCCTCAAGGCCTACATGACCAAGAACGAACTCGACGAAGCCAATTGGAGGTTCGTCACTGGCGAGGAGCAAGCGATCCGCGACGTCGTCTTGAAAGGCTTCAAGGTCGGACTGGCCGAGGGGAACGACCAGCCCGACACCGAAGCGATCATGCACGCCAACCACTTCGTACTGGTTGACGACAAGGCTCAGGTACGCGGTTACTACCGAGCTAACAACGACGGGATTGCCGACCTCGAACGGGATCTACGCTTCCTGGCAGCGAACCCCACCTTGGTGCGTTGATACGCTCGAGGTTCGGTGTTAGGTGCGTGGCATGACTGAGAGCATTCCTGTCGCGCGACGGCTCAGTGCCGTCAAACCTTCGGCCACGGTCGCGGTCGCCCAGCGTGCCCGCGAGCTCAAGGCGCAGGGCATCGATGTGCTTTCCTTTAGCGTAGGTGAGCCAGACTTCGATACGCCCAAGCATATCCGCGAGGCCGCCAAGACAGCCATCGATCACGGCGCAACCCGTTACACGGCGGCGCGAGGCATCCCCGAGCTCCGCAAGGCGATCTGCGAGACGTCGGCGAAGCGACGCGGAGGTGTCTCTCACGACCCGACGGACGTCGTCGTGTCGATTGGGGCGAAGCACACCCTCTTCAACTTGGCGTTGGCCCTCTACGACGAAGGCGATGAAGTCCTCATCCCGGCGCCGTACTGGGTGAGTTACCCGGAACAGGTTCGTCTCGCAGGAGCGACGCCGGTGATCGTCCAAACCACCGAAGGGCAAGGCTTCCGCATGACGCCAGACGCTTTGCGTTCGGCGATCACCTCGAAGACCAAAGCGCTGATTCTGTGTTCGCCGTCGAACCCCACTGGCGCCGCCTACTCCGGCGAGCAGCTCCGCGAGCTTGCCGATGTAGCCGCCGAGCACAACTTCTGGATCATCGTCGATGAAATCTACGGGCAACTCGTCTACGAGGGCTTCAAGCAGAAGTCGATCCTCGAGGTCGCGCCCGAGCTTCGCGATCGCATCATCATCGTTGACGGTGTCAGCAAGACATTCGCGATGACCGGATGGCGCGTCGGCTGGATGCTCGGGCCGGAGTATGTCGCGAAGGCGTGCGACAAGATCCAGGGTCAAGCGACCACAAACCCGACCACCGTTTCTCAATATGCCGCGATCGCTGCGCTCGAAGGCCCTTGGGAGCCCATGGAAGCCATGCGCAAGGCGTTCGAGGAGCGCCGGAGCATCATCATCGAGGGGTTGAACGCGATCGACGGGATTTCCTGCCGACTACCAGAGGGCGCCTTTTATGCCTTTGCGAGCGTGCAGGGCTTGATCGGAATGCGCGCGGGAGACCAAACGCTCGAAACCGACATCAACGTTGCGGGATACTTGCTCGAAGAGGCGCGCTGCGCGGTCGTTCCCGGCACGGCGTTTGGCGCACCGGGTTTCGTGCGGATCTCTTACGCCGCCTCGAACGACACGATTCGCGAAGGCTTGAGGCGTCTCGGCGAAGCCGTCGCGAAGCTCGGCTGAGTCGGGTTGCGATAGGTCGCTACTCTGCCGCTCTGCGACGTAGCGCTGTTGCGAGCGCAGCGCGCGATACCAGCGCAACCGCGAGCACCGACAGGAGTAACGCGCTTGGCGTGCGTGGGGCGTAGCCGGTGCACAATAGCAGCAAAAGCGCGGCACCGATTTGTCGTAGCGTTGGATCTTTGGATAGCGTTGCCGCGGCCGTGACCGCCCAGCCGATGCCCAACGGGAGGGCGTACCAGCCAATCGCGTTGTGCTCCGCCAGAAGGTCGAGCCTGAACGCACCGTAAAACAGGTTCGTCAGATCGACTTCAACCGAATCGCGCCAGACGACCATGCCGGCTGCGAGTCCAGCTGCAGCGAGCGCCGACACGACGAGCACCCATTTACCACGGGCCTCGCGCCACGGGATACGAACCGCGAAGCCCAGCGCGATCGGAACGGCGAGGTACGCGAGCTCGCCCGACCACCGAAAGGCAAAGGCCAGCCGTTCGGTATGCTCCCATAGCGCTCGGCCTCCGATGAGGCTCACGATCAATGACAAGATCCCGCTGACGAAGGCCACCAGCAACAGCGCGAGCGCGCCCGACATTGCTTTGGTCGAACGCCAGTGAATGCCCGCCAGGATCAGCAGAAGAATCAGCGCGTGGGCGAGCCCCGCAACCACCAGCACGAGCTCGGTGCGTGTCCACGCGGCCGGGAGAAAGGTCATCATCGCGACGATCGGGACGAACGCCCAGCCGAAGCCAATGATCCCGATGCGCGCCGACAAGGGGAGGCCGCTCCTGCGAGAGCCGTACGCGGTCAAACAGAAGGCCAGCGCGACGAGCCCGCTCACCACCGCCAGGTTTCGTGAAAAGGTGCCCCATCGATCGAGTTGCAGGAAGGCTTCCCGCGAGAAGGTGCCGGCCCAGGATCGAAGCACAATGCGGTTGATGAGCAAATCAGCCGCACAGCCCGCCGTGGTCATCCAGGTCAAAGGGGGCACCGCGGCGAGGGGAAGCGATCCGGTGGGTGCGGCGGGTTTTGCCACAGACGCCGGGATTGAATCGATGCCCTCGGACAAGATTTCCGGACCCTACGCGGGGGTTTCGATGCTTTCAAGGCGCTCGTCGGCAAGAAAATGGGCTCACCTTGCATGTCTACGCGCCGAGAGGCTAAGACGTCGCCCCAGATGACCGAAGCCCGCCATTGGACCCGAGAAGAAGCCCGCGCGCTTTACGATCTACCATTGACCGACCTGCTTTTTCGTGCGCAGAAGGTACATCGAGAGCATCAACCACCCGACGCGGTTCAGTTGTGCACCCTTCTGTCGATCAAGACCGGCGCCTGCCCGGAGGACTGCTCGTACTGTCCGCAAAGCGCCCGGTATGACACCGGTGTCGAGGCTGAGCGTCTCATGGATGTCGACGATGTGCTCGAAAAGGCTCGTCAAGCAAAGACAGCGGGGGCGAGCCGCTTTTGCATGGGCGCGGCGTGGCGAAGTCCGAAAAAGGGTAGCGAACAGTTCAACCGCGTGTTGCAGATGGTTCGAGGCGTTCGCGAGCTTGGCCTCGAAGCATGCGTCACCCTCGGCATGCTCGACGACGAACAAACCCAGCAGCTGAAAGATGCTGGGCTGACCGCGTACAATCACAACCTGGACACGTCGGAAGAGTTTTACGGCGAGATCATCACGACTCGCACCTATGAGGATCGCCTTCAGACCATTCAGCGTGTAGCCAAAGCCGGGATCTCGGTTTGCGCAGGTGGCATCATTGGCATGGGCGAAGGCATTCACGATCGCGTTGGGATGCTGGTGACGTTGGCGAATCTTTCACCGCAGCCCGAGAGTGTGCCGATCAACGCGCTCGTTCGGGTGGAGGGGACCCCGTTGGCGGACCGAGATCCCGTGGGCTCGCTCGAGCTCGTTCGCATGTGTGCGGTTGCGCGCCTCATGATGCCCGGCGCGCGGGTTCGATTGTCCGCCGGTCGGAGCGGGCTCAACCGAGAGGCACAACTCCTGTGCTTCATGGCGGGTGCCAACAGTATTTTCTTCGGGGACAAGCTACTCACGACTGGCAACCCGGACCACCAAGCGGACCTCGACCTTCTTCGGCAGGCGGGTCTGTCCGTGCTCACCCCGGACGACCAGGACCGAGGTTCAGCGGACCCCAGCGTCGAGCTGCCCGAAAACGCTGCGGAATAGGGCCTTGAGGCCCGAAATTCCTAGGCATTTCGTTTTTGTCGATATTGAATTTGATTTTCAATTTCTAGGGGCTATATAGAAGGCATGCTTGTGTGTCACTGCCACGTCGTCAACGACACCACGATCCGACGATGCGTTGCCGATGGCGCGCGCAGCGGAAGCGACGTGCGTGACGCGTGCGGCGCCGGTGGCAGCTGCGGTGCCTGCCGTCCCGTCATTGATCGTTTGATCGAGTCGAACGACGGCGCCGAGGCGACGATGCGAGCGCACAGCCGCACGTAAGTTGATATAGGCTTTCAACTTCAAGCATAGGGTTTGCGACATCCGCGACGCGTACCTATGCTCGCTTGAAGGAAAGAAATATGAAGGGCAACGACGACGTCATAGGGCTACTCAACGAGGTTCTCACCTCGGAGCTCACCGCGATCAACCAGTACTTTATCCACCACAAGATGTGCGAGGACTGGGGCTTCCACGTGATTGCGCGGAAGAAGCGCTCGGAGTCGATTGAAGAGATGAAGCACGCCGACTCCGTCATCGCTCGAATTCTCTTTCTCGACGGCACGCCCAACATGCAGCGGCTCTTTCCCGTGAAGGTCGGTGAAGACCCAGTCGAGCAGCATCGGCTCGACCTCGAGCTCGAGCTCGAAGCAGTGAAGCGCTTGAATGACGGGATCGCGCTGTGTCGCGAAAAGGGAGACAACGGGACACGCGAGCTCTTCGAAGACATCCTTGCCCAAGAAGAAGAGGGTATCGATTGGCTCGAAGCTCAGCTCTACCTGGTCGACACGGTCGGCAAGGAACGATATCTAGCCGAGCAAATGAGCGGCGGTACCAACTAGTCCTCGGGCTTCATATTTTCGGCTCCTCGTGGACGACCACGTCCAGGACCACGAAGACGAGAAGGCGATCCTTTGGATGGGGCGTGATCTGATCGTCAACCGGGTGGGGGGCTGCTACATGCTAGGCGATGCCTGTGCACCCGCTTGCTGGACAGCCGGCGCCTTCCCACGTGTTGGTGGACGTCGACAAGCTGATCGCCCAGTACTTCGAGGGCAAACCCGACCCCAGCGAGCCCGCACATCGGGTCAGCTTTGGCACGTCCGGACATCGTGGGTCCTCTCTTCGTTTCAGCTTCAACGAGGGGCACATCCTCGCGACCACACAAGCGATCTGCGACTACCGGGTGGCCGAGGGGATCGACGGGCCTCTCTTCATCGGGGTTGATACGCATGCGTTGTCCGCACCCGCGGCAAGGACCGCGCTCGAAGTGCTCGCCGCCAACGACGTGGAGGTATGCACCGCACGGGACGGGCACTACACCCCGACTCCAGCCGTGTCGTTCGCAATTCTCGAGCACAATCGAAGCAGCGAGAGGGATGCCGACGGCATCGTCGTGACCCCCTCCCACAACCCGCCCGAAGATGGTGGCTTCAAATACAACCCTCCGCATGGGGGACCCGCGGACACCGACGTCACCGACTGGATCGAGCGACGGGCGAATCAGTTGCTTGCAGCTGGGCTCCAACACGTTCGACGCGTGGGTTATGAAGAGGCGCTTCGGGCCGACTCCACGCACATCCACGACTTCCTCACGCCGTACGTCGATGCCCTCGACGCGGTGCTCGACATGAAGTCGATTGCGGATGCCGGCCTCCGAATCGGGGTCGACCCGATGGGGGGCGCGGGCATCAAGTACTGGCCCCGAATCGCAGAACGCTACGGTTTGCGGCTCGAGATCGTCAACGACGTCATCGACCCTACTTTTTCGTTCATGAGGCTCGACCACGACGGGAAAATCCGGATGGACTGCTCGTCTCCCTATGCGATGGCGCGGCTGGTCGATCTCCGAAATCAATACGACATCAGTTTCGCAAACGACACAGACTTCGATCGACATGGAATCGTCACGCAAAGCTGGGGGTTGCTCAATCCGAATCACTACCTGAGTGTGGCGATCAGCTATCTGTTCACAGAGCGCGACTGGAGCTCGAAGGCCGCCGTCGGGAAGACCCTGGTCAGCAGTGCGATGATCGACCGTGTTGCGCGAGACCTTCGCCGTCGGCTCGCCGAAGTTCCGGTCGGCTTCAAGTGGTTCGTGGAAGGGCTGATCGACGGTTCGTACGGATTCGGCGGCGAGGAAAGCGCGGGTGCTTCTTTTCTGCGGAAGAACGGCCAGGTTTGGACGACCGACAAAGACGGGCTCGTGATGAACCTCTTGGCAGCCGAGATCACCGCAGTGACCGCTCAAGATCCGGGTGAGTGCTATCAGACGCTCACCCGAACCTTTGGCAATCCGGTCTATGAACGGATCGATGCACCAGCGACCCCGGAGCAAAAGGCGGCGCTCAAGGGCATGAGTGGATCGGACCTTGATGCCGATACGCTTGCCGGCGAGGCGATTCAACGAGTCTTGACCCGGGCGCCCGAGAATGACGCCGCCATCGGGGGCCTGAAGGTCACCACCGACAACGGATGGTTTGCGGCACGACCATCGGGCACCGAGGACGTCTACAAGATTTACGCCGAGAGTTTCGTTGGTCGCGAGCATCTGACGTTGATCCAGCGCGAAGCAAAGCAGCTGATCGATCGCGTTTTCGACGCTGGCGAGTCGGGTTGAGCGCCCCCGACAAACGTGTTTCACTCCGCCGCGTGTTAACCGTAGTTACCGGCGGCGGGGGACGACTAGGCAATGTTCTGGTCCGACAGCTGTTGGAGGACGGCCACCGCGTGCGCGTTCTTGAGCCCGGGCCGAGGCCTCAGTCCCTCGAGGGCGTCGACATCGATTTTATCTCTGGATCCGTGCTCGATACCGCAGATGTGGCGCGCGCTGTCGAGGACGCGGACGTCGTCTATCACCTCGCGGCCAAGATCGACCTTCGCCCCAAGAAGGATCCGATGATGTACACGATCAACGTCGACGGCACGCGTGTCGTGGTCGAAGCGTGTCTATCTTGCGGGCTACGGCTGGTGCACACGAGTTCTCATCACGCGGTCGAGCGTGAGCCGCTCGATCAACCGCTCACCGAGGAAAGGCCCCTCGCCTTGAGTGAGAAGTGTGACTACCACCGCTCTAAGGCGGTCGGCGAGACGATCGTCCTTGGTGCCTGCGCGAAGGGGCTCGACGCAGTGATCGTCAACCCGGGCTCGATGATCGGCCCATTCGACTATGAGCCCTCTATAATCGGCGCGGTCTTGATCGATATTTACTTCGGGCGGGTCCCGGTCTTGCTCGATCTCTTGAGCGACTACGTCGACGTCCGGGACGTGGCGAAGGGCATGATTGCGGCGGCCGAGAAGGGACGCCGAGGTGAGCGGTACTTCCTCACCGGGGATGTCATTCAGACCATGGAGATGGTCTCCCTCTACGGCGAGCTCACTGGTCGAAAGGTCCCTACGCGTGCTCTCCCGCTTTGGTTTGGCTGGGCGCTTCTTCCCTTTGCGTTGGCAGGTAGTGCCGTCACCAAGAAGGACCCGTTCATCACCGCGGATATGCTTCGCGCGAGCGTGTCGAATGCCGTCGTCTCGCGCGACAAAGCGCAGCGTGAGCTGGGCTACACGATCAGACCGCTTCGCGAGTCCCTCGCCGACGCGGTGAGCTTCTACGAGGAGCAGGGCTGGCTTCGCGCCTAGGCCCCGCTTTTCGCGGTTGACGGGGCTCTCATGCTACACATAAACGAGCTATGACGGGACGAGGACCCAAGCGTCATCAGGACCTTGAGGACGTGATCAACGTCATCACGCAGTCGTACGACGGCGACGCCGAGATCAACAATCTCGATAGTGCAGCACTCCCGAACAAACGCGCTGTCATCGCGGCGTTTCGTCACATCGAGCCCATCCTCTACATGGGCTTCTACAGCACGCGGTCACTCAATCGGACCAATCTCCGCCACGCGATCAGCGAGCACGTGTATCCCGCGCAAGACATCTTGGTCGAACAAATCGACCGCGCGGTCCGCTACGAAGAGAACATGGGGCGGCTCAGCGGCACCCGGCCTGAGGGGTGGAGTGAAGAGGTCGTGCTGCGCCTTTTCGCGAAGCTGCCCGAGCTTCGTAAGCTCCTCAACAAAGATGTGCGTGCCGCGTACGAGGGCGACCCGGCGGCAACCGGTATCGAAGAGGTCGTGTTCAGTTATCCTAGCATCGAGGCGATTACGGCCTACCGAGTCGCGCATGAGCTCCATTTGGAAGAGGTCCCCATGATTCCGCGGATCATCACCGAGCACGCGCACAGCGAGACCGGCATCGACATCAATCCAGGCGCACAGATCGGCAAGAGCTTCTTCATCGATCACGGCACCGGCGTGGTGATCGGCGCAACTGCAGTCATTGGAAACAACGTGAAGCTCTACCAGGGCGTCACCCTTGGTGCGCTCAGTATTTCGCGCGATGAAGTCGACGAAGGTCGCGGAGGCAAGCGGCATCCGACCATCGAGGATGACGTGACGATCTACGCGGGCGCCTCGATCCACGGGGGAGACACCATCATAGGCAAGGGGTCCGTCATCGGGGGCAATGTATGGCTCACGAAGTCCGTGTCCCCGGGCTCGAAGATTTTTGGCAGGGGGAAGTGAGCGGAGTGGGCGAGGCAGGCTAAACCGGTCGCGTGGTGATCCCGGTCGGGCCTGCGGCCTATCGCCTAGCCCAGCTTCTCCATAACCTTGTCGTAGACGGCCTTGAGGTGGATGAGCTCGGCGAGCTCTTCCTCTTCGATCGTTACGTCGTAGTTCTTCTCGACGTCGGCGACGATCTCGATCGCCATCATGCTGTCGATCCCCAGGTCCGCGAATGGAGTATCCTCTGGGATCTCTTCAACTTCCGTTACCTCGATGATGATCTGCCTCAGTTCATCTTTTAGCTTGTCCGACATGCCGCCGGTATATGCGTGTCTTCCCGATTTTGGTCAAGCATTTGAAAACTGGCCGGTCGGCCTATTTCGAATGTGGTATCCAGGGGAAACTACGGTACCTTGCACGAGTTCGAAGGCGGGCCATAAACGGCCGCGAACGCGATGAGCTGGATTTCCGAAAAGGCAACCGCCGAGCTGGGGCGGGTACGGGATGCGCAGGAAAAGCAGATCTACCCGTATTTCCGTCCTTTCGAATCAGGCGGACTTCACACGACGATCGACGGAAAGCCGATCGTCAACTTCAGCTCGAACGACTACCTCGGTCTGACCAATCATCCGAAGGTCAAAGAGGCCGCCAAGGCTGTCGTCGATCAGTTCTCATGCGGCCTCAGTTCGTCTCGCGTCCAGGCAACGGCGACCAAGCACGTCGAGCTCGAGGAGCGGCTAGCCGAGTGGTACGGTTTCGAGAGCTGCCTGCTCTTCACGACGGGCTATCAGGCAATGATCGGGACGATCCAGACGTTCGCCGACAAGGACACGACGATCGTCCTCGACAACCTCAGTCACGCTTGCATCTTGGACGGCACCTTTCTCGCGGCCGGCACGCCGATGCGGGCTCCGGAGGTCCGCTTCTTCAATCATAACAGCGCTAAGGCGCTCGATCGGGTGCTTCGCAAGCGTGACCGCAAGAACGCGCTCGTTCTCATCGAGGGGATCTACTCCCTCGATGGCGACGAAGGTAAAGTCGAAGAATTCGTCGACGTGTGCGCTCGGCACGAAAACACCGTGATCGTCTGCGACGACGCGCACGGCACTGGAACGCTCGGCAAGGGCGGCCGAGGGATCATCGAGAAGTACGGGCTCGGGGGGAAGATTCCGCTCGTCATCAGCACCTTCTCAAAAACGTTCGGTGGGATCGGCGGGATTCTCCTAGGCGATTCCGACGTCGTCGAGTTGGTCAAACACAACGCGCGTTCGTTCTTGTTCAGCGCTTCATTACCCGTCCCGATCGTCGCCGCCGCTAGCACGATCCTCGACATGCTCGAGGCCGACGGCGAGGCTCTCGTCACCGAGCTCCACGAAAAGGCCGACTACATGCGTAAAGGCCTCACCGATGTTGGATTCGACCTCGGGGATAGCAACACGCACATCATGCCAGTCATGATTCGCGACGAGACAAAGGCCATGCTCATGCACGTGGCGCTTCTCGAAGAGGGTGTCCTGATGGTGCCGATCATGTACCCCGCCGTGAAACCGGGAGAAGAGCGACTCCGCCTCAACGTCACCCGCGGCCACACCTACGAAGACATGGACAAGGCGCTCGAGCTGCTGAAGCGCTTCGGCGAGTCGTTTTCCCTGATCGGGGAGCAAGCCGCCGACGTGGCCGAGGGCTAGGCGCTACCCCACTAAAAGATCACCACAGGGCCTTGGCTCGGGTAGTAGTACGCCCAGAAAAAGCACATTTCGTCATTGGCGCCCAGGCCAAACCCAACTTGTCCCTCGGTGGTTTTGTTCCACTCGCAGGTGAGGTTGAAGCCCCCGCCGTCGGGGACGGTGAAGGGCGGATCATGCTCGACCGTCTCGGGCTCGCTCCATTGGAAGTTGACGACGTCGTACACCGGAGTGCTGGGCATTCCAGGACCAGCGGTCGTCTCGACGTAAACGTTGGTGCCCCACTGATGTTCGTGCCCGGTGATCGCGAAGAAGTTCGCGCCATTGAATCTTGGATCCCGAATGAACGTCGGTCCGAGCGTTGCGACGCCCTCGAAGCGATCGAAGCCGATGTCGCCCATGAACATGACGTTGGCTTCGTCGGTGACCTCGTCCGCTGGCATCGGAATGAACGTTGAAGTGGCTTGCGCGGTTTGTGGTGCTGGGCTCACATTGATGTAGTGGAGCTCGAGGCGGATCATTTGGTTGGGTTCCAGCTCATAGGCCACTCCGGAGGGGAGCGTGAGCCTATCCTCTGCCTTCTGCGTGAGCATCAACGGCGGGTCCTCGAGCACGTCGAGAAACGAATCGCACGGCTGCGGATCCAGCTGCTCGACCGTGTCGTTGACTTTGTAGACGATGAGATGGTGTGAGGTCGCCTCGAGCACGTTGTGAATCTCGTGAATGAAGGTGCCGCCCGGATTCCCGAGTCTCTTCACCACGCATTGTGTCGACTCTCCGGTGGGCACGTCGATTGGGCCCCACTTCACCGTGTACGAGTCCGCAGGAGGCACGAATGTGCCCCCGGTAGCACCGCTGCCACCCGTTCCGTTCCCTGCGCCGGTACCCCCGGTCCCGTTGGTCGCGCCGCTTCCAGCACTCCCGCTTCCACCATCGCCCTCTCCGCATGCGACGGCCAGCGAGAACAAGACTACCAACATTCCGCGCCATTTCATGACGACCTCCGAACCCGCGAGGTAACTCCCGGAGAACCCGAGAATAGCACGGTGCCAGCGTCAGCGTCAGCGTCAGTGCCAGCGTCAGTGCCAGTGCCAGCGTGTCGACCGGCTGCTTGGGGTGCTATTCCTTCTTCGGGAAATACAGGCTCACCGTCTCTGCAATGCAGGCTGGGCGTTCTTCGCCTTCGACCTCGATCGTCACGCGTACGATCGATTGGATTCCACCCTTGGCCTCCTCGGCCGAAATCACCTCGGCGCCGCCGCGAATCCTCGCCCCGACCTTGACGGGGGCCGGAAACCGAACCTTGTTAGTGCCGTAGTTCACCGCGAACTCGAAACCGCGCACTTCGACGATCTGCATAAGAAAATGGCTGACTAAGGAAAGGGTCAGATAGCCATGGGCGATCGTCGCACCAAAGGGCCCCGTTTTCGCGCGTTCGACGTCGACGTGGATCCACTGATGGTCTCCAGTTGCGTCCGCGAACTGGTTGACACGATCTTGCTCCATCGTGAGCCACTCACTGTAACCGAGATGCTTCCCGACGGCGTCTGTGAGGTCGTGTGGGGATTCGAAAATAACGGCCATGTGATTTCTCCGAAGGGAGAGGCTAGCGGTGTCTCGGGGTCAGCGCCACCCTACGACAACGACAGTGTCAGCGTCAGTGCCGGTGCCAGTGCCGGTGACGAAGTATCTCTTGCCAGCATGCTGGATCCGGTTACTGTCGGTTCCGAAGGAGGTGCCCGCATGACGGTCGAGGCGATTCCAGACGGTTTTCACACGGTCACACCATATCTGCTCGTCAAAGACGGGGCGAAGCTGATCGACTTTCTTCAGAAAGCATTTGGCGCCGAGCAGGTCGAGCGCATGGACAGCCCCGACGGCGCAGTGAGGCACGCTCAGCTAAAAGTAGGCGACTCTTTTGTGATGCTGGGCGATCCGCAGGGCGACGCAATGCCCGCTTCGTTGTATCTCTACGTCCCGGACTGCGACGCGGTTTATGAACGTGCACTCACGGCGGGCGCGACTTCCATCACGGAACCGGCGGACCAGTTCTACGGTGACCGCAACGCGGGTGTAACGGATCCATGTGGCAACGTCTGGTGGATCGGCACCCACATCGAGGACGTGTCCAACGAAGAACTACTTCGGCGCGCAGCGGACCTCAGCTAGTCGCTGACACTGGCACTGACACTGGCGCTGACACTGGCGCTGACGCTGGCACTGGCACTGACGCTGCCGCTGTCACTGCCGCTGTCACTGCCCCTGATCGAGCTCGACTCGGTCTATCATCGTTTTTGCTCCGCTCATCGCAGTCACGCCCCCCGACATGATGAAAGCCATGAACTCTGCCCCGTCGGCGTCGAGGGGGTGCACCCTTTCTCGTGGCACGACGATCAGGTTGCCGGCGAAGTTGTAGGACTCTGGCAAGTAGACCGAAACGTGGCCTGTCAGGTGTGGGTCGTCGAAGTGCTCGCTCGTGAGGAAGCCCAGAACCTTGAGCCCGTGCCGATTGATTTCTACAGCCACCGGTTTGTCGAACTTGCGTTGGCTCCCGACGAACGCGCCGAAGAGATCTCGCAGCGAGTTGTAGAGCAGCTTGATGATCGGCACGCGCTGGAGCCCCGCCTCTAAGAATGCGACGAGCCGATTGCCGACCACGTTGCCGGTCAGGTACCCGATGAATGTGATCCCCACCGCCGCGATGACGATCCCGAGGCCGGGGATCGGGGCGTTGAGCCATTGGTCGAGCTTGGTGACCGTGAACACGACGACCCAAGTCGTGATGGCGATCGGCGCCAGGACCAAGAGACCCTGCGCGAAGCTTCTCGTGAGTGTTCTCATGCACTTCTCCTATCAGTCTTGAAAGAGCGGATCGAACAGCCCAGCGCTGACTCCCAGCGCGTCGAGGTTTTCGGTGCCCTCGACGTCGGTGATGAAAGTAATCATCTGTCCGCCGCCCTCGTGCTCGGTCGAGATCAGAGCGCCCGTGCTGAGCTCGGTCCAGCTTTCCCAGGTCATCGAAATCCCGCCCACCGGGATGATGCTTACCCACATGCGCCACCTCAAGGGCAATCCATCCGGGTCGACGTTCCAAAGGTATGCGTCTCCAGGCGTCACGCCGCCTGAGGTGTAGGTCACCAAGAGCCCTGTTTGCCCGTCGTCCTCGGTGACGATTTCGCGCGTCACGCCGGGGTCGAAGAACTTCACGACAGGGTTCAGCCAGAAGCAGTCGTTGATCCAGAACTCGTATGCCGTGTTGAGCGCCGACTCGGCGTCTTGGCCGGTGATCTCGCCATCCTTGCCCCAGGCCCGACCGGTTTTGTCGCCCGTGCGAAGAAGCACTCGGGTTTCGCCCCAGCGAACCTCGACCAGATCGCGCTTTCGGTCCCACACGTAGTGGTGCTCCTCGAAGAACGACCAGCGCACCGCCCCCGTTCGGTCCCAGGCCTCCTTATGAACGGCCGCCTCCATCTTGCGGGCAAGCTCGTCCGCCTCGGGCGTGGCTTCGCCTTCCGGCCTCGGCTCACTGATGAAATAGGCCGCCCCCATGAGGACGATCACGCCCACGAAAAGAACCGCCGCGATAACCTTCAAAACGCGCATAGTCTCCCTCGCGAGCGGCGAGCCTACACTGTGCAGAGCGGCCCTAAAAGAGCTATGAGTCCTTCCATGGGTGATTCCTCAGGACATCGGGGCGGGACTCCCGCCGGCTCGGAAGCGATCGACATCCACGAACGAGGCGCGTCACGCGACGGCAAGCCTCAGATCATGGACCGACGTCTGTTCATGCAACTGCTGGTGTTTCAGATCCCAACCGGGGCTTCCATCTTGGAGAACCAAGGAGCGCTGATCGCCGCGGTGGAAGCCGCTGGCCTGTCGAGCGTCGTCTACGCAGACGCCAACGACCCGCGCGGGGTGGGCCTTCTGACTTTCGGCGAAGATCCGGCGTTGTTCGTCGATTCAGTACGTCCACTGTTCGAAGGCAAGCTTCTTCGCGATTGGGTGCTTCGGCCGGAGCTCACGATGATCGGCCGAACGTACAGCAGCGGCTACGAGCAGGACCTCGAGTTTTGGCTGATCGACCGGCCCCAGCAGACCGTGCTCAACTCCGAATGGAACTGGGCGGTTTGGTATCCGCTTC
>Ga0255058_10000361_pt1 | contig 27211 bp, 25 predicted proteins | sample Cases_109_9_MG_FD_188637 | JGI IMG/M metagenome (GOLD analysis project Ga0255058, IMG submission 188637) | Seawater microbial communities from Amundsen Gulf, Northwest Territories, Canada - Cases_109_9 | ecosystem: Environmental > Aquatic > Marine > Gulf | place: Canada: Northwest Territories... | reverse complement strand
GGACGTGAGTGCACGATTGAGCACAACGGGGCTGGACTGATCCCGGCAAAATCCCGGCAGTGCAGGGAAATCGCGCTATTGTGCGGTTAAATCGGTATGAGACGGGTGTCAGTTCCCCATACGTGATGTGAGCCATCCTGGTCGTGAGCAGAATTACTTCGACTTCTGTCCTTTTACTTGCTGCAATTCTTGTCAGCGGTTGCCAGAAGGCGACGGTATCCGAACCAGCTCAGATTGAAACAATCTCCATTAAGGAGGCCAGGGGCATGTCGATCGGAGAGCGCGTGCGTGTTTCTGGTACGGTGATGGTTCAGTCAGGAGCGTTCGCTTCTTCCATTTCATCCGGGTTCGCGATCCAGGATGATTCTGCAGGTATCTACGTAGTGGATGCGGATCACGCATTTAACCTAGGTGACAGAGTGGAGATCACCGGGAAGAGAGGCGCGGAGTTCGGTCAGTCAAACATAGTCTTGGAATCCGCGGAGAAACTGACAGGTTCCGGAACGGTTATCCCTAAGTCCGTAAGGAGCGGTAACGTGGGAGAGGCCCGGGAGGGCATTCTGATTCGAGTTGAAGGCTACGTAACACAGACAAGAGGCGACCCACCTTACGGCTACAAGGCGTTCATCGATGATAGCTCTGGAGAATGTCAGATTTTCGTAAACACATCCACTGGGTTAGTCGACAACGCGAGAGATTGGAAAGTGGGAGATTTCATCTCTGTGATTGGCGTTGTCGGGCAGTATGAGAATACCTATGAGATCATGCCGAGAATCTCGTCGGATATCACAATACAGGCAACGAAATAGAAAGCAGTGCCCTGGTGAGCTGACGCTACTCGTATGATTACTCCGGGGGATTACTGGTCGGGTTGAGCGGTTTGAACCTCCGACCCCTGCTTCCCAAGGGCAATCGGGCATCTGGTGTGAATGCCAATCATCTATGCCTGAGCGTCGCAGTTCCGCGTCCGCTGTTGAGGAGGTGGATCAGCTGGAAAGGCTAGCTTCAAGACAATCGTCGCATTCCATACACGCTGGACCACCGCACCCGTATCGCCGTAGCCTACCCAGCGAATACTGAACCAAATTGACATTAATCTTATTTCGATATCAACTGTTTGCGCTAGATTGCCAAATGTAGGCTGACTCATTATTACTCGAACCCAGCGGACCGAATTCGATGCGGTCCACCTCGATCCTGGGTACTAACACAGAGGTTTCCCAGCCATGAAACGCAGAGAATTCGTGAAGACAATACCATTGACCGCACTGGTCCCCGCCGGGCTCGCGGCTGCGCAGCCCGCACATGCCCAGACCGCGACGGCCACCGGGCAGGCATCCTCTGGTGCATCCGGGACCGGTGCCCTTCCGGACTATGCGGGTAAAATTCTTGACTCCGATATGAATGGCGTCGGGCCTGACGGTAAGCCAACGGGTCAGAAGGCCACGTTCTCGGGTGGTGGACCATCTGCGAAGGCGCACGACCACCAGATGAAGCTAACTAAAGAGGAGCAGGACATCCTCGATGGTAAGGAAGGTAAGGAGAAGGCCAAGCTCATGAAGATCTTGGTCGTTTATGGCAATGCCTTCGGCGCCGAAAAGCTTGTGGACCTCGGCGGCGCACCGCACAGCAACATGTATGTCGGCACCGACTACATGAAGTCGATGATCGCAATGTTCGACGAGTGCGCCAAGGCCGGGCTCAAATCCTATGCGCCCTACACGGTGAACCCGCGCCCATACGACGTTTACAATGTCAACAATAATCCGGGCGACATGGAGCTAATCTACGAGGGTTACAAGTTGCAGCGGGAGCTGGACTGGGTCCACGTCCGTCTCGGGGCACCGGACCTGAACTTTCGGTCCTGCGCCTGCTACCTGGACGAGGTCGGCAATGCGCCCAAGCCGGGAACCTACGTCGCGTGGGCGGAATCCTCCGCAGTGAATTTCGGCAATTCTGCCCTCGGTATCCGGACGAATCGCAACGGAGCCGGCATGGATCTGCTAAGTGCCATTCTCGGAAAGGCTCCCCTATTCGGTCTCATGACCGACGAAGGCCGCAAGGCCAAGTGGCTCGTCGAAATCAAGACGTCCAAGCAACCGGATTGGGGCGCGGTCGGCACCGGGATCGGAACCAAGGTCGTCGAAGACGTCCCCTTTATCACCGGCATCGAACAGTATTTCGAGGGCGGCAAGGTTACAGCCGACAATCTGCATCTGCTGAAGGCCATGGGCAGCGCCACGGCCGCTTCCGGCGCCGTCGGCCTTTATCACGTGGAGGGCGTGACGCCCGACGCGAAGGAGAAAGGGCGAAAGTTGCTGGTCAAAGGTTACAAGACCTACGTGATCGACGATGCCGAGCAGGAGCGGATCATCAAGACCTTCCCGAACCTCTGGCCGGAAAAGGATGGTGACCCCACGGCCGCGTTCATCGGCTGCCCGCACAACAGCTACTTTGAGATCGTAAAGTTCGGCCGCCTGATCACCGAGGCGCTCGACAAGGCCGGCAAGGAGAAGGCCGCCATTCCGATCTATATGTTCTGCGTCAACAAAGTGAGGGACCGCGTTGTGGAAGAGGAAGGCGAACTGGCGAGCAAGATGAAGCGGGCGGGCGTACATGTCACTAACATGTGCGCGGTCAGCTATGCCGGCATGAAGGGTTTCTCGGAGCGTGTGCGCGGGATCACGAACTCGGCCAAGACACGGAACTACTCGACTATCCGTTACTTCCCCGACGATATCCTCGTGGAGGCCATCGTGACGGGCAAGATTCCGAAGGGCGCCTAGCCATAGGGTATCAGCGAAGACCAATAGAACAGAAGAATTCAATCAATTCAATCAGGAGAATTGAAATGGCTAAGAAAACTTTCAAAGGACGGCCCTTGCTTCCGGGCAAACTCGAAGGCAAGGCGCTTGTTTCGCATCAGGCGTTCAACACGAGTGCATCCTACCTGGAAAACATGTTCGCCGGCAGGACCGACAGCGCGCCCTGCACCGATCCAGCCAATAAGGAGCTGTACGGGAAGGACATGGCTGGACAGATCCTCTGCACCACGCAAACCGTCGGGTCCACCATGGGCGCCGGGTGCATCATGGGCATGAATGACCTTGGCGTGGGGTTTACGGCGATGCTGTTCTCTTCGCATATCGACAGTATCGCGGCCGCTGGACTATTCATGGACGACATCTGGAATGGCCGTCGAATCTTCACCATTGACCAGCTCGGCGACGAGTTTCTCGAGGCCGTCAAGACGGGTGATCAGATCTCCATCAAAGAAGATGGAACCGTCGAAGTCGGCTGAGGAAGTAATTCGATGCTATTTCAGCTCAGGTTTTTGTTCGCCCCTCCGCCAGGGAGCACACCATCAGATACTTGAATCTCCCCCTCGCATTGACAGGCTTGCTGAGCTGTTTCCCGATGGCAAACGCGATCGCCGATGAGCAGGGGGCGGGATCAAGTGGGGTCGCATCCGGCTCGACATTCGGCAGCGGGCCCGAGGATCCATCGAACCTCCTGAGCAGCGAAATCCCGGCGCGAAGAGTTGAACGGGATTCGGCCCTGCGGGTCTCTCCGTTGAAATCGCTCCACGACGCGACGGATCGGGCGAAGAAGGAACTCTACGAGGCGACCTATATCGAGCTGGGATTGACCGTCAACCATCTTTTCCAGTGGCTCTCCGACGCGCTTCCCGGCAAGGATAGTTGGGGTACTACGACGGACGTCGACTTCGTAGGGTCATGGGCGCTGGTCAACAGGGGAGAACCAACCCAGGGCAAGGCGTACTTTCTTGTCCAAGGCCGGTGGGACTACGGTACCACGGGGCCACAAACGCTCGGGTTCGACAGCCTGGGCACCGCGGGCGGCACGGCCAACACATTCTCATCTTACTCGCCAGCGTTTATCCTGAGAAATCTCTACTGGGAGCAGGGCAGTCCTGAGGCGGGCTGGGCAGTACGCACAGGCAAGTTCTCGACGGATGCCATGGTGGGGACTTCCCGGTGGATCAGCCCCAACACCACCTTTCTGCCCAACGCTGGCACCGGCTTCTTCTCGAACGGGTTGCCGGACTCCGGACTGGGGCTGGCGGGCGTCGCGTTCTTAAATGAACGTTTCAAAGTCATGGGACTCGTATCGGACGCGAATGGCAACCGTTTCGATTGGGGCGACATCACTGCAGGCGACTTCTATACGGCCCTCGAGTTCGCTTACAAGATTGCCCCCAGGACCGAGAAGGCCGGATTCTCGAAGTTCACGATCTGGCACAACGATGGCACCCAGGACGGGCAGCCCATTAATGCGAGCACCGGCAGCGAAGGTTGGGGGATGACGCTCAAGCTCGAGCAGGAATTTACTGATGATGGCCGAGCAGTAGGGGTCCTTCGATGGGGAAAGAGCTGGAATGACTCGGCGATATTCAAGCAACAAGTCGGATTGCATTTTCTCTACGATAATCCGTCCGGTCCGGCCGGACTCAAGCACGATCTCGTCGGTATCGCCGGAAACTGGGTGGATTCAGTCGTCGCGGGGTCGCGCGATGAATACAATTTGGAAGTCTTTTACCGATTCCCCCTGTTTCCCAGCGTGGATACGCGATTGAGTTACCAGTACATTTATCACCCTGCGCTGACTCGCCAAATCGACCATGCTTCTGTATTCAGCCTCGGGCTCCGGACGGTCTTTTGACAAAGGCACTGACTACACCGCCGACCCCAAGCAGTGCTCAAGCTCCTGAGTTCTTGTGACATCAATCATTTGGTTGGTTTCGCGAGCCACTCTGCCGGGATTTTGCTGGCGGCGAGGGGCTGGACCGAGTCCGGCAATGCAGCGAGGAGTCGCGCAGCATCGCAGCCGACGTCAGCATTGTTGTAAACCCGTGACTTCTTCCCCATAGAACTCCAATTCCGAACTGATGTATTAGTCTCCGGGAACTTGACTGTTCCGATTCTTGGCGTAGGCTTCCCCGTCAAGGCGACAGTGCATGAATAGAGTTTCCGACTGCGTGTACCTTCCAGGGCAACGACGTGTTCGGTAACCGGTAGTAAGGCGCGTCCGCTGGAGCTTTTTCTCGAAATTGCTTTAAGTTCGATTCACCAGCGAGGTGTACTCGTTCCCCGACAGATGACCACCTACGGTCTTGGCCATGCACCGGCGAATGGACGCTCGAGTGCACGTTCGACCATTTCCAGATGATCTTGGCCGTAGAACATGTCGCCGTCGACGAAATATGTCGGCGATCCGAACACCGATCGGTCGATTGCTTCCTCAGTGTTGCTGACATAGACCGCCTGTACTTCCGGCGACAGCGCCGCTTCGAGCAAGGGCTCGGGAGCGACACCGGCCATTCTCCCGAGCTGGGCCAATGCCTCCCTGTCAGCCAGATCGGCGTCGTCCCGCCAGTGCGCCTCGAGCAGGCAATGAGCGAGTCGGTCGATGTTGATGCCTTGCAGGGGTCCTGCAATCAACATGCCGTTCGGCAAAGTCATATCCTTGTCATGGTGAGTCGGAAATCCCTGCATGACCGGAGCGTAACGAAACTCCGCCCAACGCTCGATCTCACGTCCGGAAAAGTAGGCGCGCCGGCCAGGCGTCAGTGCATTGGTTGACCCGGGCCCGGTGATCGCGACCACCTTGCGCAAATCCATTGGTCGGTGCGCGATCCGTCGGTTCGCCGTATGCGCTATTTTCATCAAGCGCGCCGACCCGAGATAGGCGTAGGCCGAATGGGTAGAGTAGAAGTATTCGATCTCGGACATCCAGAAGCCGTGACGACAGTGAATCTATTGAGGGAGTCGGATCGGAGAATGTTATTGATCGGATTCTCCTGATCGGCTCTGAGCACCTGTATTAAGGATCCAGTTTACGCCACTGTTGTAAGAATGTGCAGTTCGGAACCTTGCCTCCCGAACTGATGTCTGAGTCTCCGGGAAATCTGCTGGTAGAATTCTGTAAGGGGCATACCTCGATTTCTCACGATAATTCCGCCGGATTTCAGGAGGAGAAGCCATGTCCGACCGCCGTCGATTTCTCAAGGGATTAACGTCGCTACCGCCTATTCTGGAATAGCCTTGACCTCGAGCGAAAGCTCACCGCATTCAATGATTATTACAATGAGGCTCGGGTTCACGCCTAACTGGATGGCAACACTTCGATGTAGGCCGGCGGAAAATCCATAACCCGGCGCGCGGACATCTCCCACATCACCTGGCAATCACATTGCCACGGACTCTTCCAGCTCCCCATCGCGGCCTGATTAACAATTCGCGACGCACAGGCAAGGGACCATAGACCTGTGGACTCCAGGAAGTTCACCTGATCGATTTGTGGTCTTGGTCCGTGAATTCTGGAGATTTCCCTGAAAATGCGCCCTCTGACCGGAATCCATCACTCTTCAGCCGGATCCGTGGTCTGGAGCATCAGCCTCACAATCCATTGATTTCGCGCCACTTTCATCTCGTGAATTGCAACGCACGGCTGAGTAGCTTCGCCCGCGCGGCCCGAGAGCTCGGTGTGACGCCGGCTGCGGTCGGTCAGCAAGTGTGGCGATTTCGAGCGCGTGCAGCGCATTCAAGTGACTGAGCTTTCGAGGCATCCGCAGATAAACAAGAAAATCTTTCTTCGACAAAAGATATCTTTGCTTTTAACCGCAATTTTTTCCCGTAAAATTGCAGAAGGTGGTAGAAATTCTTTTGTATCAAAAGAGCGATCAATAGCATGTATCAACTCTATTGGTGCCCAGGTACGTGCTCGATGGCGCCCATGGCGGTGCTCGACGAAGTGGATGTCGAGACCGAGCTGATTGAGGTAGATGCCGACCGGGGGGAGCACCGGACCGCAGACTATCGCCACATCCACCCGCTGGGGCTGATTCCGACCCTGCGATTGCCTGACGGCCGCCCGGTGTTCGAATCCGCGGCAATCGTCATGTTTCTCGCAGACTGCTTCCCCGCCTCGGGGCTCGCACCGGCCACGGGTGAAGCCGACCGGGCTCTATACAATCAATGGATGTTCTATTTCGCGGATACGCTCTATCCTACCTACAACCGATACTATCACCCGCACCGGTTTTCGGTGGAAGAAGGCGACGCGGACAGGATCCGGGAACGGTGTGGGGAGTTGCTCGTCGAACAGTGGAAGATCGTCGACGACGCGTTGCAAGGCAGGAATTATCTCGTCGGCGACGCTTGCACCGCTGCCGACATTTATATGCACATGGTCTCTACCTGGGACAAGGACCCGCGCGCCCTTGCCGCCCGGTGCCCGAACATTACCCGGGTAGCCGCAACCGTCGCACGACGACCATCTGTCTCGCACGCGATGTCGAAGCACGAGCGGTTAACCGCCTGAGCAAAGAGGACCAAACAGTGGCCCGAACAACACGAATGACGTCGACGCACTGGGGCGCTTATAGGGTGACGGTCGAAAACGATCGAATTATGGACGTTCAGCCGTTCGAAGACGATCCCTTGCCGTCGTCGATCGGCTACTCCATCCCCGAGGCGGTTCATCACCGTTGTCGCGTAACGCGGCCGATGATTCGCAGTGACTGGCTAAAGAATGGCCCGGGGGATGCCGGCGGCCGGCGCGGGCTCGACGCGTATGTGCCGGTGGAGTGGGACCGGGCGCTCGACCTCTTGTCAGGCGAGCTACGCCGCGTACGTGACGAGCACGGCAACCAAGCGATCTTTGGCGGCTCCTACGGCTGGGCGAGCGCCGGCCGATTTCATCATGCGCAAAGCCAAGTTCATCGCTTTTTGAACTGCCTCGGTGGCTACACCTATTCGGTGAACAGCTACAGCACGGCAGCCGCTCAAGTCATCGTACCTCATGTGCTCGGCGTGAACTTTCTAGACATGATGTGGAACAACACCACATCATGGCCTGTCATCGCGGAAAACACCGAGCTCTTGATAATGTTCGGTGGCATCGGGACCAAGAACTCCCAAGTGAGCATGGGCGGCGTGACGAGGCACCACACTGGCCGGTGGTTGGAGCGATGTCACGCGCAGGGTGTCGATTTCGTCAATGTCAGCCCGCTAATGACGGATAGCTTGGAGCAAGTCGACGCTGCGTGGCTTCCCGTCAAACCGAATACAGATGTGGCCTTCATGTTGGGTCTTGCGTATGTCTTAGAGACGGAAGACCTGACCGACCAATCCTATCTGGAAAGCCATTGTCACGGGTTCGAACGTTTCCGGCCCTACCTGCTCGGTGAAAGCGACGGCATCCCCAAGACACCCGAATGGGCGGAGAAAATTTGCGGGATCGCCGCAGCTCGCACATACGAGCTCGCTAGAAAGATGGCCAAATCACGCTGCCTCATCTGCGTGAGCTGGTCACTCCAACGAGGCGACCATGGCGAGCAACCTTATTGGATGGCGACGACGCTCGCGGCCATGTTGGGGCAAATCGGCCTACTTGGCGGCGGGGTAGGATTTGGCTACGGCGCGATCGGCGGAATCGGTAATCCCGTGAAGCGCCTCTCGGGCATGGAACTGCCCCAAGGATCCAATGCGGTGAAGCGCCACATTCCCGTCGCCCGAATCTCCGACATGCTGCTTCATCCCGGCGATCCGTTCGACTTCGACGGCAACCGGCTGACCTACCCGGACATAAAGCTCGTGTACTGGTGCGGCGGCAATCCGTTCCACCATCACCAGGACTTGAACCGCTTGAGAAAGGCGTGGCAAAAGCCCGACACCATCGTCATCCACGAACCCTGGTGGACGGCAACCGCAAAGCACGCAGACATCGTCTTACCTGCCGCGACGCCTTGGGAGAGAAACGACATCGGGCGTGCTGGCAGCGATGCTTACTTGATCGCCATGCACCAGATGGTCTCTCCGGTCGGTGAATCGAAAACGGATTACGAGATGTTCTCCGGCTTGGCCGAGCGCCTTGGATTCCTCGACACCTTCACCGAAGGTCGAGACGAGAGCGATTGGTTGGAGCACCTGTACAACAGATTTCGTCAGCAGTTGGGTGAGCACGATCTGACGCTTCCGAGCTTCGACGAGTTTTGGGCGTCAGACTATATCAAGCTCCCGATCGAGGGCCCGGAGCACTCGGTCCTGCCATTCGCTTCGTTTCGAGAAGATCCTGAGTCACATCCGTTGAAAACGCCGTCGGGCCGAGTCCAGATCTTCTCGGATACAATCGACAGCTTTGGCTACCAGGATTGTCCGGGCCACCCAACGTGGATTGAACCAACCGAGTGGCTCGGCAGCGCCGACGTGAAACGTTACCCGCTGCATCTGATATCGCCGCAGCCGGCCACCCGCCTGCACAGCCAGCTCGATTGCGGCCATACGAGCCGCGAAGCCAAGGTGCGCGGTCGGGAAGTCGCCGTTGTCAACCCGGCCGATGCTGCCGCCAGGAACATCGTAAATAACGACATCATTCGTCTCTTCAACGATCGGGGCTCGTGCTTGGCGGCCGCGCAGGTCAGCGAAGACGTGATGCCGGGTGTGGTCGCGCTACCGACCGGCGCGTGGTTCGATCCGGGAGATGATGGTCACCTGGAGCGGCCGCTCGAGCGGCACGGCAATCCGAATTCACTCACGCTTGACAAAGGGACCTCGAGCTTGGGCCAGGGCTCGTCCGCTAACACTGCGCTTGTGGAGATGGAGCGCTTTGACGCCGAGCTACCTCCCATTGTGGCGCATGAGCCGCCGCCGACGGTCGCAGCTTGAGCTTACCTAAGGAGCCGTGAAGCCTTTCCCCTCCGGAGTCTCGTAGTACTCGGTGGGGTCCGGAATGGCGTAAGCCGAGACTCAAGATGTACCGATAAAGTCTTCGCTCCGAGAGGAAGTTGGCTTTTGGAAATAGAGAAACCGACAAGTTAGGCAACTTAACAAGCATCTCCTCGCTCCTCTGCTACTCACACAACATTCGATCTCCCCTCCCGAACTGATGTCTTAGTCTCCGGGAAATCTGCTGGTAGAATTCTGTAAGGGTCATACCTTGATAATTGCTGAAGAATCCACCAGTTTCCGAGGAGGAGAGCCATTCAGATCGCCGTCGATTTCTCAAGGGATTAACCTCGATTCCGCTTGCACCCGAGGAGAGCTTGCTGAGCCAAAATACTGCTCGCACTCCTACTTTGGAGCTGTCCTAAATCGAAATCACTGTGTCGGTGCCGGTCGAATCCGGGGGATACTTCAGCGTCTCCACCAGATTTGAAGCATGACGCAAGCGAACATGGTCCTCAGTTTTTTCCAGAAAGTGCCCAGATCGAAATTTCTGGGACGAAGGCCAGCAGCAGGACCACGATCAGCATGGAAAGCACAAAAGGCACGGCCTGCTTGGCTATGGCGAGCACGGGCTCTCCCGTCAGCCCCGCCAGGACGAACAGATTGAGTCCGAGGGGCGGCGTAATGAATCCGACGCCGAGCGCTGTCACCATGAAAATACAAAAATGGATGCTATTCATGCCGATTCCCTGCGCCAGAGGAAGCATGAGTGGCGCGAGGATTACGATGTTGGGCGTGGTCTCCATGACGCAACCTGCGACTAGAAAAACGAACAACATCAGGAGAATGACCATAGTCCGGTTATCAGTGAAAGCAGTAATGTTTTGGACTAACGCTTGCGGAACTTCGAGCGCAGCAAGTGCCTGAGCCAACAAGAGCGCGATACCAATAATTGGTGCGATCACGCCGTTGACCTCCGCGCTTCGCTCCATCATGCGGGGAAAATCGGACACGCGTAACTGTTTGGTGGCGAAGCCAATCACGATGCCCACGAGCACGGCAACCGACGCGGACTCCGTGGGCGTGAAGATCCCCGAATAAATTCCTCCAAGGATGATGAACGGAACCAGCACCGCATAGCGGGCACGCCACAGAACTCGGCCGAAATTCGAAGGTGAAAAGCTACCGGTACTTTCCTCATAACGCCGCACGCGATTGACGATCACGTTGGTTAGAATGATCGTCACCAGGACGATAATCCCGGGGACGGCTGCCGCGACGAAAAGTGTCGAGGCCGATATGCCGAGAGTCAGGCCTATGATGATGTATGCGATGGACGGAGGAATCAGGATCCCGGTGGTGGCGCCGCTCGCCACGAGCGCGCTGGCGTAAGGGCGCGGATATCCTTTTTCCACGAGGTGCGGTACCGTGATTCGACCCAAGGCAGCGGCGTCGGCCGCGTCGGACCCGGAAATGCACGCAAAAAAACCACACCCGAGAACCGTCGACGTACCTAGCCCGGACTTGATCCAACCCAAAGCCGCTGCAGCCAGTTCGAGGAGTCTATCCGACAGGCGGGTCGTTACGATGACATCGCCTGTCAGAATAAACAGCGGAACCGCGATCAGGGAGAAGCTATCGATGCCTGAGAACAAGGTCTCCCCGATAAGGGTTAGCGGCATGATATCGGTGAGCGACAACAGCACCGTTGTGCCCAGACCCAGCACGACCCAGATCGGCACGCCTAACAGGATCAGAACCGCCATGCCGATGACCGGACCATAAAAGGTCCAGCCCAGCTCGGCTGCGCTGGCGTAAAGCTGATACATCACTCAAAAAGCTTCTTACCGGTGAACACTGGCCTGCCGGCCTTGTGGTCGCGAATATCGCGAATGATGTTTTGCACCACACGTACCACGGTCATGGCAAAGCCCAACGGCACCGCCACCAGGAAGAACGACCGATTGATGCGCAACCCGTCGGTGACGTTGTCGTATTGAATCGACGCGATGATAGGTGTAAGCGAATAAAAAAGCGCTACGATCGCGAAGGCCAGCGTTGCCACGTCCGCCAGAACATAAAGCCACACATGGTGACGGGAAGGAATCAAGCTATAGATCACATCGATGCGGATATGGCTCCGGTTCTTGACACCAGCGCTGGCGCCAATCCAGGTCAAATAGATAAAGGCGAAGCGGGCGATTTCTTCACCCCATATGCTCGAGAACGAAAGTACGAAACGCCGGACCACCTCCAGCCCGATCACCGCCACGACCAGCGAATAGAAGACCAGCAACAGGTAGCGCTCGCCGTTCTTGTCTATGTCGCGAAGAATGGCTCGCACCATGATTGCGCCCCGGATCCGGGAAAATACAAAGAAAGGGGGGCCGACTCCGTCGGCGCCCCCAAGCTATCTCTCAGACGTCAACCCTTGACGTCATCGACATAGTATTGCCCTTGTGCGTCGGCTGCTTCCTGGAATTCACCGAACTTGGCGAGGCTACCCGCTAGCTTCTTTTTGAGATCGTTCCATTCGGGGCGTTGCGCGCCGGCCACTTCCTTCCACTGATTGAGCTCTTCTTCAGTGGGTGCATAGTACTTGGTGCCGGCCTTAGCCATCTCGGCCATCGCGAACGCGCGCGATGCCGGAACCTGGGCCAGGTTCTGCTGGAAGGTAATGTCGGTTGCCGCGCGCACTCCCGTCTGCGCCTGATCCGAAAGGCCCCTTAGCCAGTCGAGATTGCACGAGTAGACCTGGGCATCTTCCACGGACTTGATAAAGGAAACCGTCTCCAGCAGGCCACTGAATCCCGCGGCATAGAGAGCCACGAGTGCAGGATCGAGGCCATCGGCCACACCCTCCTTAATCGCGGTCGGTGTCTCGCCCCAGGCCACGGGTGTCGGGTTGGCGCCAACCATTCGATAGAACTGTTGCAGGATCTTCGAACCCGGCACTCTGAATTTCATGCCTTTCATGTCTTCGGGCGTCTTCAGTACCTTGCCGAAGCCATTGCGGGTTGCGGCCGTTCGCGGATCGAGGACCAGGTATAACAGCACTTCGAAGCCACGATCGTTAACGCGATTGTGAACCTCCTTCCTCCAAACATCGCTGGTAACCAGGTTGGTAAATTTCTGGTTGGTGTTCGCCCAGTAGGGAACGTTGATCAAATCGATGGCTGGCGCGAACGGCGCAAAGTTGGAGACCGAGTGTTGCGCTGCCTGAATCGTGTTCGTCTGTACTTTGGAGACGAGTTTACTGCCCTTGCCTAGCACGCCGCCCGGCGACAGCTTCACATAAATTTCACCGTTAGTTAGGTTCTGTACGTTCTCCTTGAAGTTGAGCTGCATGATCGGATAGTACCGTGTCGCGCCAACCACATATTCGGTCGCCAGGTTCATGGTCGATTTGGCGGCTGCCTGCCTTTCCTTTTCTTCCATTGCCGTCTGAGCGATGGCCTCCTCGGAAAAAAGCGAGGTGCCCGCCGCGGTCAACGCCACGGCCGTAAAGCCGTACGCCTTGGTCAGTTGGAGAAACCGACGGCGTTTCATTGTTTCATTGAGAATCTTTTGTTGCATTGGATATTTCTCCTCTATCAAGTTCTCCGTTCGTCGCCAGGTTCGCCGGTTTGTTCACCGTCTGGCCTTCTATTAGTCGCTTCTTGGTCGTACTCAGCAAGTGCCTCGCCATCAATCAATTCTTCTCGGAAAATTGCGCCGATTACAAACAAAATGACGGCGGCAAGCAGGACAAGGAACTGCCCCGTATCTCCGATGTGAACCGGGATGATGACACCCATCATCACCTGAATTTTCGCGACGAGGATGTCGGCGACCAGGATCGAGAAGACGATCCCGGCCGCGACCAGGTAGGTTTTCGCCTTGCGCGACGGGGTCTTCATTGCGAGATTCGACAATGCTGCACATCGAGCGTGTCGACCATGCATTGTCTGTCACGCGCATTTTGGACCGGCTGAATCATTCTGTACGGTCCCCCTAACCTCATCGGTGGTGTTTTCTTATCCACACAAGTCTCAGACGCACTCGATGGCAGCACTTAATTCGGACGGTTAGTCTAACAGAATTTTCGGTGACTTTCGTGCATGATGAGATGAGTTTCCCGATCCAGATCTTGGTCGCGAAACCAGTTCGTTCTTTGCACACATTGCACACGGAGAGGAGGCTGCAAGGTAAATAGTTCTCACTAAATCATTGACATAGACATCAAATCGGTCGTAACTGTGCCCTATGGAGACCGCGGGTTTCGAGGGCTCGTTGTTCACTCTCACCCGTCTCTAAAGGTTCGATCGAGCTACTATTCGGCCAATTTAATCTTGCAGAGGCCTTGGTGCACGGCTCGCAGTTCGGTTGCGCTTGATCTACCATCTTGGACTCCGGTTTGCTCAGAGTCCGCAACACGATGCCATATCGCTATCCGAAGCGTAGCCAGTACAAGTATACGAAGAAGCCCTATCGGGTCCGGAACTGGCCGGCGTATGAAACCGCCCTTCGAAAGCGTGGCGAGCTGATGCTTTGGTTCTCCGAAGAAGCAATTGAAGCGTGGAACGCGCCCGCTAGCGGGAAGCCGGGCGGTCGGCGCATCTATTCTGACCTCGCCATCGAGACTGCGTTGACTGTTCGTACCGTCTATCGCCTCGGCCTGAGGCAGGCAGAAGGCTTTCTCCGATCGGTGTCGGCGCTTCTCAACCTCGAGATTCGCATCCCCGATCACTCGACGCTGTCGCGACGCTCAATGACGTTGCCACCGGTCCATATCTGTCCAACCGGCCCCCAGGGCCCGGTTCACATTCTCATCGACAGCACAGGATTGAAGGTGCACTGCGGTCGCGGACCCCGAGACAAACGGAACCGGCGACAGTGGCGTAAGCTCCATTTGGTCGTTGATGCCGACACGGGCGATATTCTCGGATCGGAGTTGACAACGCGGCGGGCGAGCGACTGTGCCCAAGTGCCGACCCTGCTGGCGGAAATCACGAGAGAGCTCGCGTCGGTGATGGCGGACGGCGCGTATGACACTCGGCGGGTTTATTCCACCATCGAAGCACGACCGGCCCACAGTCCGACGAAAATACTGATTCCGCCGAGAAGCAATGCGCGCTCGCCGCCAAGATCCGGTCAATCTACCAAGTCACGCGATCACACAGTGCAGTTGATGAGGGAACTGGGCGTTCGACGCTGGCGGGACTCGTCCGGATACATGCGGCGGAGTTTGGTCGAGACGGCAATATCGCGCTTTAAAGTGCTAATCGGTCGCCGTCTTCGAAGTCGCGCCATGGCCAGCCAGCGAACGGAGGCGAGAATCGGCTGCGGAATTCTGAACAAGATGACGAAGCTCGGCATGCCGGATAGCTACTGCGCGGCGTAAAGTTTCGATCAGCGTGCGAACCACGTCTTGGTATGTCGCGTTGCAACAAAGCCCTATGTTGAGCGAATAGGTGTCCGAACAAAGCAGTTCCGCGCCCGCTCAAGCACTCGAACGGTCTCAATCGCGACGGGGTGATCGGATGGCTACTCCGCCTTTCTTTGAGGGAAACTTGGATCTACTCCCCAAGCCAGGGGATTCGGAGCGAGCGGCCCGGGAGTTCGAGCGCTGGAACCGGGCAGTGTCTTCCAGCGAGGTTGACTTTGAAAGACAACTCGCTGAGCAACTTACGGAGCATTCTGAGGGTCATCGCCTGCTAGAAGCGATCTTCTCGAACAGCCCGTTCCTGACGCAGTGCGCAATGGCCGATGTTCCGTTTCTCGCCCGTCTGCTTTCGGAAGGCCCCGCTGGCGTCTTCGCCGACGTATTGGAAAAGCTCCGGACACTCTCGGAGGCGCGTAGCGACCGAGAATTGGTCATGCGGAAGCTTCGGATCGCGAGGCGCGAGACGGCGCTCCTCGTTGCCGTGGCCGATTTGACAGGCCACTGGTCGCTCGAGCAGACGACGGAGGCACTGAGCGACTTCGCTGACGCGGCCGTTTCGGCAAGCTTATCCCACCTGCTTGGTGAGCAGATGAAGCGCGGGTACTTCCGTAACCTCGACCCCGACATGCCCGAGGAAGGTTGTGGTTATGTCGTGCTGGCGATGGGTAAGCATGGGGCCAGAGAGCTCAATTATTCGTCTGATATTGATCTCATAGCACTTTATGACCCGACCAGTGTTGATTTCGAGGGGCCGCATGGTCTAGAGGCAGGGCTGGTGCGCCTGACGCAGCAGCTTGTTCGCATGTTATCTGAGCGAACTGGAGACGGATATGTTTGTCGAGTGGACTTCCGACTTCGCCCCGATCCGAGCGCGACCCCTCTCGCAGTGACGTACGGTGCCGCCGCAACCTATTACGAACAGCGGGGTCGGGACTGGGAAAGAGCCGCGATGATCAAGGCCCGTCCGATTGCCGGCGATCTCGCACTGGGTCGTCAATTCTTGGAGGAGCTTGGGCCGTTCATCTGGCGCGAGAGGCTCGACTTTTGGGCGATGCGAGCCATCCATTCGATGAAGCGGTTGATCGACGAGCAGCATGACCGAGGAGACAGAGGAGTCGAAGGTCGTAACGTCAAGCTGGGACGGGGTGGTATTCGAGAGGTCGAGTTCGCCGCTCAGGCCCTGCAGCTCACCTATGGGGGCCGCGACCCGTATGTGCGCTCGCGCAAGACTGTCGACGCGTTGTCAACCCTCGCCGAAGCAGGATGGATTGCGCACGACTGCGCTGAGGACCTCATCGGATGTTACGAATTTCTCCGATGCGTCGAACATCGGCTACAGATGGTCGCGGACCAGCAAACGCAGACGCTTCCAGCTGACGAGGGTTCACTCGGTCATTTGGCTGCTTTCCTCGGATTCAGCAACCTAAACGATTTTCGCGTGACCCTTCTAGACCATCTGGACGTCGTCGGACGCCACTATGGAACCCTTTTGGGTGGGACACCCGCTCATCATGATGTCGCAGAGCTCGAGTTCTTAGAGGGTGAGCCCGCTTCGAAAACCGTAGAAACGTTGAAAACGATGAGTTATCAGGATCCTGAGTCGGCGGCAATTCTCGTTTCCGGCCGACTTACCGCGGGCCTCCCCGCGAGCCCCGACGAGCGGGTACCCGAGCTGCTATCAGCTTTGATGCCCGTTGCCATCGAGCGAATTGGTCGGATGCCTGATCCAGACGACACTCTCCAGCGCTTTGACGACCTACTCTGCAGTCTCGAGGATCCGGGCGATGTCTTAGCGATGTTCTGTTCCGATGCGGGCCTCACCGAGACGTTGATCGATCTGCTCGCAAAAGCTCCTTCGGTCGCTCGGGAGGTAGTGGGGAAGCGGAGTTCGCTCGAAACTCTGGCTATCCCCAGTTTTGGATACTCGGTACCTGAGCGATCGCTTATGGCTGCCGATTGCGTCGAGATGCTTCGTGATGTGGAAGATCTGAACACCGCAGTCGCGAGATGTCTCGAATGGAGTGTCGAACAGCGGACCCGCATCAGACTGGGCGCTTTGCGTCACACGCTCAATGCTCACGACGCCGGACTCTGGCTGGGTCGACTCCTTACAGCCGTTATACAGGGGTTGTCGGCGTATCTCGCTCCACAGCAGCGCAATGATATCGTGACGGTGGTGCTTGGCGAATTCGCCCACGGCGACGCCACTGTTCACTCTGTCGCCGAGCTCGCGTTCTTCGTAGGCGATGAACGTCCCGAGCTGCAACTCGCCGCAAAAAGGTACGTTGAAGCGATCGAGAACGGCATGAGCGTCCCCGTTCAGGTACTCTACTTCGCGATTCCACGAGATCCCGGTCCGCAATCGTCCGGCGCATTTGAAGAGCAGCTCGGGAACCTTCCCTTATCCACCTACCTAGCCTTAGTTGGCGCCCAAGTGATTAGTGGACCCTCGGGGCTGGCGCAGCGGGTAACTGAAATGATCCGTTCCGCGCTTCTAACCGTCCAGACCGAGAGCATTCGTGAGGTTCAAATAGAGACACGGCGTGAACAGCTGGCATTTGGACCCATATCGGAACTGGAAGATGGCCCCGGAGGCCTAACGGTGCTGTATCACCTCGGTCAATCTCTGCAGCTAAAGCATGGCACGGCGTTCCCGGCATTATTCGACGAATCGCCGCTCGATGTGTTCCCCAAGCTCTGCGAGAAGGGAGTATTGGATGTGACGGGCGTGTCAGAGCTGGGACGCGCGGCTAAGCTCCTTCGTGAAGTACGGGCGGTGCTCCATGCGTCAATGGTGGATCGCAAAGACGTGAACTTGACGAAGAGCTTGGAGTTAGCGTTAGCGCGCGCTGGGGGGGAACCCGACTACGAAAGTCTCAAATCGGCACTCGTCGAGACGATGTCAGCGGTCCGCTATGCTTCGAAAGAGCTGCTGACAAAAACGCGACCCGCTGATCACTAGCAACCCTCCTGCCCAAGTGGGCCTGAGCTCGACTTCGATGTAGCAATAATTTCTTCAAGCGCCTTCCGGTCGGTCAAGTGAAGTGCCTCCCCCTTACGTCGGAGGATCCCGCTTGGGTACAAGTCGCTCAACGCACGACTAGCCTCGTCGCGATTCACGCTCGCGCTCCGAGCGAGCTCTCGGAGCGGAGGAAGGTTCTCGACAACCCAAAGCTCAGGGATTGAAGGATCTGGACTCGCGCGCCTTAGCAGCTCAGCGTAGACTCGGCCAGCCGCCTCGAGTGAGACCATCTCCATCACTCGTTCGCCAACCTGCCGAACCTTGACGGATAGCCGTCTCAGCAAGGCGAGCGTCATATCCGCGTGTTGGCGCAACAGCGCGATGAATTGCTCTGGCGGGAGGACCGCAATCCACGAGTCCGCGCTAGCAACGACGCTCGCCGAACGAGCTTCTCCGTCGATCGCTGCCATTTCGCCAAACATGCCGCCAGCCTCCGCTGACGCGAACCCCACTTCACGACCCGACGCCGAAAAGTTGACAACACTCACTGAACCATCGATGACAAAGTAGACATCTCGCCCGGTGCTGCCGTGTTCGAATACTCGCTCGCCGAGCCGATAGCGGCGCCAGCTGCATTGTGATTCGAGCATGCTACGTTCCTGTTCGCTCAAATGACTCAGCAGTTCTATGTGCTTCAGAGTTTTTCGTTTGGACACGCCCGTTCTCTTCTTTCCCGGAGGCAACCGCGCTCAGCTAATGGTCTTCGCTCTCTTGTGAACGTACCTGGCCTGTGGGTCTCGAATTGCTAATTCTGTACCGAAATCAGGCCAATAGACAATCTTGCGACCGGCACCGCCATTCCGTTGGTCTTCGCGACTATTAAGACGGAATTGGTTTTCGTCGTCCACCTTTTGGCCAATGTCGCCAAGGGCCTCGGGCCGGGCGGCGCTCGGGCTGTGGTCGCTGAGAATCTCCTCCTCAAGCACCGATTGTTGATTCTCAGCCGTTCGCGGCGGCGCGCCAAATCTCATCGCGGCCTGATTAACAATTCGCGACGCACAGGTTGTGGCTACCTGCCACGGTCGCCGCCCCCAAGGCCAATGTCCGCGGTCCGGCCCGTCGCCGATATGATAGCGGAAACGCCAAAGGGCGGTAGTGGGTCGGAATTTCCCTTTCGCCACTCGCCCAGTATCTCGAACTCATCCCCCGAACTGATCTCTTAGTCTCCGGGAATTCTGCTGGTAGAATTCTGGTAGGGTCGGACAAGCGATTGACTACGCCATCCAATCCATGCGTTTTGACCGCAGCCGCGAATCGGTGTCCCATTCACTCAGTCTGACAAGCCGGGATAGTCGGCCGGCATATCCCAGAAGTTCAGCATGCGATGCTCCAGGGGTCGCTCCGGGCTCCCCGGTTTGTCGCCGGCATTGATGACCCGAATGATGTCGGAGCTCGTCGACGGATTGTCCAGATAGTACGCGTGACCAATAAAGCTTTGCACGCCATGCACGTCGATGAATGCGACATTCTTTACCATCTTGAAGATGGCTTGCTCTTGCTCGCCGAGATCCGTGGCTCGGATTTGCCCGAAGCGGGTGCCGCCCATCAGCGTCTGCGAAGCTGCCAACGCCTTGTCCGCATCTGTGGTATAGACGGTTATCTGGCCGAACGCGGGCCCGATCTTCTCTGCCATGAGGCGTTGGCGCACGATGTCAAAGTCGAGGTCCGGGGCCGCCATGATCAAGTTTTCGATTCGATAAAGTTCGTACGGGCCGTGGCCGGCGGCTCTGGCTTCGATGATGAGCTCTCGCAGCGCGGAGGTGGTCACGGCAGTGCCGCGGCTGTGCGCGAGGATGTTGATTCGCTCCACGTCCGGAAAAGATGCCAGCATTCGGATCAAGTTCTTCAGGTGATAGATGGTGAACTCGCCAGATTCGCGGTCGACGAAATACCCGAAAAAGCCACCGTGTGCGGCAGGCCACGAATAGAGCAGCGGTACTCCTCGGCGTCCAAGGAAATGCCAAAGCTCCGCCAACGACCCAGCCGCCCAGTCGAACGAGTTATCGAAGCCGTGAACGAATATGTGGATCTCGTTGTTTCCGCTCTGCGCCATTCGGCGACCGAGCTCCTGGCGAAACTGCGAGGCCACTCGGTCGTAGTTTGCCCGTACTTCGGGGTCTTCTTCTGCCTTCCCATCCACCACCAGGAACGCATGCGGGGTCGCTGGAAACCGCCCAAGCTCGGTCCGTGATGTGACTCGAATCGCGGGCGAGGTCGATCGAGAAGACGTCTCACTCATTTCGACCAGCTCTTGCCAGGTCAGGCCGTTTCCGATCTCCACGATCGCCGAGCCGAACCCCACCGACGCCGAACGTCCAGCGCCATACTCCAACGTACCGTCAGCGCTCGTCTCCGGTGCCCGATCCGTGACGAATAGCAAATCGACCTCGTTGCTTTTCAAGCTCGGGGCGACACTCGACTCGGGGTAGCTACCGCCGTCGGCGTAGATGTTCGGGGTGGGCATCAGCTCTTGTGTGGACGCGCAACCGACGAGCAGTAGTGCAAGAAAAAACACCGTAACAGGGTGCGGACTCTCCATCGTTTCCTTCCTTCCGTCTGTTTTGATGCTGCCCGTCGCAAGACCTCGGCGTAGAGGATGGCGGCCAGTTTGTGCGGTAGTCGCTCTTCCATCGGATCGGGGCACACCAAGTGGTGGGAAGGGCAAAGCGGTATGTTATCGCGTGACTGGAATGCTCGCGAGCCAAATGCAGTCGACCCGTCTGATCCGAGACTCATTAATGAGCAAGCCAACACTCAGCCGGCATTTCGAACCCCACTTCCGAACTAATGTCTTAGTCTCCGTGAATTCTGCTGGTAGAATTCTGGTAGGGCGCGACTTGAAGGACGCGCGAGCCGTTCCAACGAGTACAAGTATCCAGCTGAGCATGCCGACGATGCTTTAGCTCAGGCGGAGAAAAGTCAAGGAATTCAACCCGATCTGATATTAAGGAAGGACAACTCTGGATTAACCACCGTCGAAAGCAGAAAATGTCGCGGAACACACAGATGAATTTGAGGGGGTCAAGAGATGGAATACCTGATCAATTCTGCGAATGTTCTCTATTTGGCGTCTTATACCGTTCGAGACATCTTATGGCTACGAATTCTTACCGTTGTCGCAGCCTCTATCCTCATATCGTATTTCTATCTGTTGCCCCAACCTCTGATAACGGCAATCTACTGGAATCTTCTGTTTACCGCTCTCAACATCTACTGGATCATCCGCCTCATCATCGAGCGTAGACCGGTTCATCTGACGGGAAACGACCTTCGCCTTTACCGGCTGGTATTCCGGTGCTTGACACCCCGGGAAATGCTCCAGCTGTTGAAGCTGGGACGTTGGGAGAAAGCAGTTCCGCCAGAATGTTTCATTTCTCAGGGTGATGAGCTGGAGCGGCTGATGGTAATTTGCGTGGGAAAGGCCCGCGTGGTCAAGGACGGAAAAACAGTGGAGGAGCTCGGGCCGGGCCAGTTTATCGGTGGGATCCCCTTCATAAGCGAAAGTACTGCACCAGCCAACGTCATTGCGGTCGAGGAAACCCACTATATGTCGTGGCCTAAGGCGACCCTCAAGGAATTCCTGAAGGACAAAGCGCAATTACAGGGTGCACTGCATCTTACACTGGGCTTTGACTTGGTGCAGCGCTTGGAAGCAAGCTATTCTCGAGCATAGAGGGCGTGCTTGTGAGGCGGTAATTCTTGACACTGCGATATTGGTCCATGCTCTCGATTGCAGTGCTATTCGCCACTACGGCGATGGCATTAGGTATCGAAGGTGCAACGTTGTTCACGCCGCTATTCATTCTGGCCATGGACCTGCCACCAGAGATAGCGATTGACACGTAGGGAATCAAGAGGTTAGATCTCTTGATTCCACGATTCACCCCCATCATCCAAATATCAACCAAAGGATCTGACCCTTTGATTTCACTTTGATTTCAACAGGCTGGATTGATCCCGGCGATCTTCCGGCAGTGCAGGGGAGGCGTCGCACAGCATTGCAACGGACGTCAGCGCTGTCATAAACGTTATGACAACGTCTACTAACGGCCAAAAACACTCATTCGTCAAAAAAAAGAAAACCCCGCACAGTGGCGGTACTGGTTATAGGTGCTCGAACAGGCTGATGGCTGCCGCATCTGTATCAGAGGTCAAGATCGGATAGGGATGGATGGTCGTCCGGCCTTCTTCCGAGAGGCCATTGATATTTGCGATCAGTCGGTGTGATTGGAAGATCGTTAATACTCGCGATGCGACGTTGCATCAAACCATTGTCGGCGAACTCCCAGTTCTCGTTCCCGTACGACCGATACCAATTCCCGGAGCCATCGTGGCATTCATAGGCAAAACGCACCGCAATCCGCCGATCGCTGTACGTCCACAATTCCTTGATTAATCGGTAATCCAGTTCCTTCGCCCATTTGCGAGTTAGGAATTGTACGATCGCGTCCCTACCCTGTAAAAACTCAGACCGGTTTCGCCAGACACTGTCGACGGTATATGCAAGCGAAACCTTAGCAGGATCGCGAGAATTCCAAGCGTCTTCCGCCATCCGGACTTTCTGCACAGCACCTTCCAAATCGAATGGCGGAAGTGGTGGGCGGGGTTCATTCGTTTGAGACATGCGTTTCTAGCCTGTGAGTTTGATGGCAGCCTAACTAGTATGAGTTTTCGTCCTTCCGCGTTCCGGTCGCCGGTAATCTCGGTGCTCTCGAAGCGGTCCTCGCTGCTTTATTGGACGTGCTTGTCCAAAAAGCGGCGCATATGACTGGCGATCACATCTCCATCTTCTTCCAGCGCGAAATGGCCGGTGTCGAGCAAATGGAACTCCAGATTCTTGAGGTCTCGCTTGTAAGGATGCGCGCCTTCAGCCGGGAAGATGTAGTCGTTTTTCCCCCAAACGATGAGTGTTGGCGGCTGATGTTCGCGGAAATAGGTTTGCCAGCTCGGATACAGCGGAACATTGCTCTGATAGTCATAGAAGAGCGCGAGCTGAATTGCAGGATTGCCCTCGCGACTCAGGTGTCGATAATCGATGTTCCAGTTGTCAGGACTGATCACCTGTGCATTTCGTACGCCGTGAGTGTATTGCCACTTGACGCCCTTGGGAGTAATAAACCCCGTGAGTGGCTCAGCATTTTCCGGCGTTTTGTCTTTCCAGTACACTTTGATGGGGTCCCAGAATTCTCGAAGACCCTCATCGTAAGCGTTCCCATTCTGGATGATGAGGGTTTCGACGCGCTCGGGGTGTTTTGCCGCGATCCTGAACCCCACCGGAGCGCCGTAATCCATTAGATAAATGCTGTATTTCGTCACACCCAGCGCGTCCAGGAAGCCCTCTACGGTAGCGGCCAGACTGTCGAATGTGTAATCGTAGTCTTCCATGGACGGTTGGTCACTGTTGCCAAATCCAGGAAAGTCGGGCGCCAACAGGTGGTAAGAGTCAGACAGCTCCGCCATCAGGTTGCGGTACATATGTGATGACGTGGGAAATCCATGAAGCAACACGACCGTTGGTGCATTCTTGTTGCCGGCCTCACGGTAGAAGACATTGAGGTCATTTACCTTAACGGTTTTGTAGCTTGTGTCAGCCGATGCCCCCTGGCTATAGAGTCCGATGATTATTCCAGCCACTAGTACGACTGACGCAAGTAGTAGGTCTGTGCGGATTACTTTTGCTTTCATTGGCTCATCCCCTCGTCTTCAGCGAATGCGGGACCTGCCAGGTCTCAGAAGTACTAATTCGCCACCCACAGGTCGTAATTGGTCGATCCGCCATCCGACTACCAGCGGAAAATACGCAACGATTACGATCGTTGTGCCCAGCCGCCAACTCAGGATTGAAACTCCATCTCCCAGGCAGCAGTATTGTTATTGCTGCAAGCGTTTGACAGCTTCGTCCGTCGTCCAGACCGCATTGGCCATAAACCGGAAATTAATCAAGGCGGACAAGTAGCCGTCGCCCTCAGGGATCTTTGCGGCAGCCGTTGCATCTTTCACTACCGCGATTTCGAAGCCTTGCTCCAGAAGCTCGCGCATATGGGATTCGACGCAGAGGTTAGCCGACATGCCTGCAAGAATCACCTGATCAATCCCGTTCTTCCGGAGTTGCAGCACCAGATCATTTTGTTCCGGGCCATAAACCTTGTGCGGCGACGTGATTACCGTTTTACCGTCAAAAAGGTAGGTCTTGTACTGGGGCATAAAATCGGCACCCGAACCCTCGAATCCCTCCATCGAGTAAGGAGACACGCGATTAAACATGCCAAGGTTGTGCATGACCTTCTCCAGCGCTCCCTCGAATTTCCATCCCTTGTCAGTGGGAAAGTAGTAATGCGGAGAAACCATCACGGTCACGCCAGCCTTTTTTGCCGTTTTGAACAAGCGTTCTATGTTTTCGACCGTGTTCTGCTCGGTAACGCTTTCGCCGACTAGACCCCACGTCACTCCATCCTCACTGAGAAAGTCGATTTGCGGATCGGTAACTACAAGCGCCGTGCGTGGCAGGTTCAGCTCCATGGTGCTTGGCGGCAATCCAGGCTTCGCTGGCTCGGCGTAAGGATCATCTGCCGCTATGGCCGGGGTTACGAATAGGAAAATGGCGAGACAGGTTGCGATTCGGCTTGAATCAAACATGACTACTCCCCCAGGTTTTTTCCATTTGCCTAATCAGTCTCCACCTCGATGTACGACCTGTCAACCAGTTTGGAAAGTCCGTTTTGGAAACTTGCCTTTCTCGATGCTATCGACTCTCGTCTGCATGATGGCTTAATTGGATTTCTTGTGACAGATCCCCTACTAGGAATTGCGAAACTCACTACTCACGCAATTCCCCGAACTCCCTTGCCGAACTGATGTCTTAGTCTCCGGGAAATCTGCTGGTAGAATTCTGTAAGGGTCATACCTCGAATTTCCACGATAATTCCACCGATTTCCGAGGAGGAGAGTCATCCCTTCATTGAGCGGCTCATTGGCTCGGTACGGCGCGAGTTCCTCGATCACGTTCTATTCTGGAACCGCCTTGATCTCGAACTAAAGCTCGAATCGTTCCAGGCATACTTCAACGACCATCGAGTGCACAGCGCTCTCGGCGGCGATACGCCGACCGAAGTCAACGAAGAGCGCGTCAGTCAACAGGTGACGCGTCGAGATTTCCGTTGGCAGACTCATTGTCGGGGACTCTACCAACTACCGATCGCAGCGTGAGCAGGAATTCGCCACGCACAAGAATCGGCCAAAAGCACCGACATTCAAGCCTTGCTATTGGGACGACTAGCGTTCGATCTCGTAGCTCATCGCTTCCGTGGTGGTCTTCGTCAGTTAAAGATCGCTGCCATGATGCGAAGGCAGTCTCCATCGAGACTGCTTCACATTGCTGACGCTTGCCCGGCTTTAAAAACTCTCAGGCATGCGTGCGTGTTTTTTGCGGATCATAGAACGGCAAACTTGCAACGGTGGCAGTCGTTTCAATCCCGCCGCCGGAGACTTGAAGGACGGTCCCTTCAGAAGCGGCTGACGGACTAATATGTCCTAGCGCGAGGGATTTCGCCATCCGGTGGGAATAACACGGGCTATTGACCACACCGACCGCCTCTCCATTTAGAGACAGCGTCTCCCCGCCATTCACCATGTCACTATAGTCGATCACCAGTCCAACATTGAGAATTTTCTCCTTTCCTTCGGCAAGGTAGAGCGCCTCTTTTCCGCGGAAGTCGCCTTTATTGCGGCTGATGGTAAAACCAAGGTCAACTTCCCACGGCGTATGATCGGTCGTCATGTCATACCCGTAAAACAGCAGACCTGCTTCGATCCGCAATTTGTCAAGCGCAGTAAAAGAACATGACATCACGCTATTGCCCACAAGATTGTCCCAGATGTCACAGACAACGGCCGCGTCGGCAAATATCTCATAACCACGCTCACCGGAATAACCGGTGCGAGAGACCCGGCATGTGTGCCCGAATAGTTCAGCGGGGCTGTGATGGAAGTATTTCATTGGCGCGAGGTCGATCGAGCAGTGCGCGTTGAGGATTTCCAGCGCCTTCGGACCTTGAACGGAGATATCATGCAATTCGTCTGTGAAGGCGATATCCACATTCTTGCCTTCGGCTGATGCCTGCAGGCAGGACATCGCGTCGCCTGAACCATGGACCATCATCCATTCGCCGTCGCCATTGTTGGCAACGATGGCGTCATCGCACAGCGTGCCCTGATCGGACAGAACCGACAGATAGGTCGATTGCCCGGGTGCGATTCGGGTGATGTCGCGCGTCGTGGCATGATCGAGCACAGCCAATGCATCCGGCCCTGTCAGGAACACCTTTTTCAGAGGAGACATGTCAAACATGCCGGCAGCTTCGCGAACCGCGTCATGCTCGTCATTGGGGTTAGTGCTGTAGGTCCAGGCGGTGCCCATCCCATTCCAGTCTTCCAGACCCGATCCAAGGTCGCGGTGGCGCGAGGCGAGTGCGGAAGTGCGGCTGAGCTCTTCGGTCATGGCGGTTCTCCTGAGTTTGTTGGGTTTTCGACCGTTGTTCCCGGGACTATTCGCTGACGATTTCGCGCGTGTTGGGATTGACCGACCGTGTGAATGGCATGGGCACAACCTCGGCGTCGACAGGAACCCCGGGGGTGTCTGCATATTCATCGGGAAGATGAACCTTGAATTGCTGACCGATATTGCCCATCGGAAAACCGTGTTTGTTCAATGTGCCGTCAAACGGCACGTAACCCATGGCAATGTTTCTTTTCAAGTCCGGATGATGCCAGGGTGACGTCACGAAACCGCACGGCGGCTCACCTTCCGATCTGGAGATCGGCCAGAAGTCAGGGGCGAAGTCCTCTATCGGGCTGCCGCCCATTTCCAGGCCAACCAGTTGAAGTTTGTAGGGCTTTTTGCCAGCCCTAAGATCATCCCGCATGGCTTCCAGCGCTACCTTTCCAATGTAGGGCGACTGTTTGTCCCACTCCCCTTTGCCGGACAGGGAAACCTGATATCCCAGATTGCACTGAAACGGATTATGTTGGTTGTCCATGTCCTGCCCCCAGGACAGAATGCCGGCCTGGATCCTGCGG
>Ga0255058_10000359_pt1 | contig 27268 bp, 27 predicted proteins | sample Cases_109_9_MG_FD_188637 | JGI IMG/M metagenome (GOLD analysis project Ga0255058, IMG submission 188637) | Seawater microbial communities from Amundsen Gulf, Northwest Territories, Canada - Cases_109_9 | ecosystem: Environmental > Aquatic > Marine > Gulf | place: Canada: Northwest Territories... | reverse complement strand
GAAGCAGCAGTCCCATCGACTGGAAAGGCTCACCCTCTGGCCCACCCACCCAGACGGTTGCATCGTCGAGTGCGGTGAGTGGGACCAGTCCGCACCGCACTTCGATCTCGCTCAGCCGTTCTGCCGGGACGAACCAGTCGAAAAGTGCGCGGGCGGACTCGCTATCCGCCAGTGCCGCAGCGTCGATCCGAAGCACGGCACGGGCCGTCTTGGGAAGCTCGTGAAGAGCCCGTTCCGCCCGCGATGTTCTCCCGTGCTGGATGATCGCGTACAATAGGAGGACAGTCGCAATCGCGGCCGCCCCTGCCACTTTCGTCGATCGAGACACACGCCGAGCGTAGGAAGTTCTTTTCACCAAGCAAGCGCTCGTGCTAACGCGTGCCCATGCCATGGCGCCGTATGCGGCTTCGCAACGCCGAGGTGTTAGCTCGCTGCGACGACCAGGGGGAGCTTGCCTCGAGCGGAGGTCGAGTTGAAATCCGCTACAAACCCAACGATGGGCGAGCGTACTTTGCCGGCGTCTCCAATCTGAGCCCAACCGCCGGTCCCGTCCAGATCGAGCCGGACTCGTTCTGCAGCGATGCCGAGCCCGTCAAGCAAGGGCAGAAGCCTTCCAAAAAGAAAGCCGAGACCGTGCATGCGCCCGAGAAACCGGAGAGTGGCGAGCTTCTGGTCTACGCCGACGGAGCGTGCAGCGGGAACCCAGGCCCCGCTGGGGTAGGGGTGGTGGCGCTCTGGGACGACAAACGCCGTGAGCTCAGCGAGTACATCGGCGACGCCACGAACAACATCGCCGAGCTCACTGGTGTCCTCCGCGCGCTCCAGTTGGCGCATGAGCTCGGCAAACCGCTTCGCTTGTACACGGACTCCAAGTACGCGATGGGTGTGCTGACTCAGGGTTGGAAAGCCAAGGCAAACAAAGAGCTCATCGCGGAGATACGAGAGTGGCTCGAGGGTCAACCCGACACGCAGCTGTTTCACGTGCGTGGCCATCAGGGGGTGGCACTCAACGAAGTGGCGGACGAGCTTGCCGTGGAGGCTGTGAAGAATCGCGCGTCTAAGGGCTGGGTTTCTCGCTGAGCCGACGGGCAACCTCTTTCAGCGGAACGAGCTCGTAGCCCGCCCCTTGGATCATGCCGATCACAGTGCGTATCACCGAGACCTTCTCGGTTGCCGGCCTCTTTAGATCCGGTCGATGGGGTGCGAGGGCTTGCAGGCCGTCTAGCTCGACGTCGGCGACGTCGAATCCATGAAGCTCCACGTGGATCAGGTCCTGTCCCAGCATCTGCCGGGTCAGCGCTCTCGCACCCCTATCGCCCCAAAGCACGAGTGAAGTGCCAATGTAGGGGAGGCCCCAGGGTGTGACTCCGATCGGAATCTCGAGGAGACCAGCCCCTTTGCGCCAGTACGGTCGTCCTACTCGATAGGGTTGCTTCGAGGACCGTAAAACCATTGGCGTATCGATGATGCTATGGCTTCGTCGACGCCTAAGCGCCATCAAGCCGAGCATGGACACTTTCGTTGCGTAGTAGCTCGGGCAGGGAAAGACGCTCGAATCGTACTCTGCTCCCGACACTTCGAGTGCATCGAACATCGTGTCGCTGATAGTATAGCCGGGAGCCCGAAAGCCCACAGGACGAGAGCCGCACACTTCGCGAATGGCCGATGCCCCAAGCTCGATGTCTTCACGAATGTCTCCGGCGGATCGGCGAGTCAGATCGTAGTGGTGATGAAACGAGTGGTTTCCGATCTCGTGACCCGACTCGTGCAGAGACGCGATGCGGTCTCGATTGTGCGCGCGGTCGAGGTCGGAGCCGATCGCAAAGAACGTGGCGCGGATCGACTCCTCATCGAAGAGTTCGACCAATCGTGGGACGCAGCGGTCGTAGACGGCATGCAGTGCCGGGCCTTCCGGGATCTCGACACCGTGAACAGCGCCGTAGCAACCCACCTCATCCAAGTCGACCGATATCGATGCCAGTTTTCGCTTCACCTCTTGATCCGAATTGCGATGAATAGTTTAGCGAGGTTTCTCAGAACGTTGGGTACGCGCCACACCAATCCCACCGTCGGAGGGCGCTTTTCGAGCACGCGCACCGGAATCTCGCGAACGTCGAGCCCGGCACGCTCGGCGCGAATCACGAGCTCCGAGGCGAACAGATCTCGATCGACGACGCAGATTCGTGCGATGGGTTGGAGCTTGTGCCGTCGGAACGCTTTGAGCCCGTGAGTGTCGGTCCCCCGGAAGCCGAGCGTCAGACGCAAGAGGCCGTTGATGACGCGAGTCCCGAGTCGGCGGATGAAGGGTCGTTCGTCGCTAGCTCCCCTCATGGCCTTCGAGCCAACGACCAGGTCGACCGGCTCCGTTTCGAGCATGTGGACCGACCGCGTGAGAAAATCGATATCGCAAAGATCGATCTCTTCGCAAATGACGATCTCGCCTTTTGCATCGAGGATCCCGTCGCGGAGAGCCTTGCCGTAGTTGGGTTCGGCGGCGTGTCGAGAACGGACTTGCCCGAATCGCTCGCCGAGCTCCGCGGCCACTTCCACGGTTTCGTCCGTTGACCCGTTTTCGGCGATGATGATCTCGTACGGCTTCCCGAAATCACTGAGCCGATCTACCAAGTCCAGGATTGCGGCGTGGAGAAGTGCCTCCTCGTTGTACACGGGGATGACGATGGAGACGTACGGTTCGGCGCGTGACTCGACCAAGGCAGGCGCGGCAATGTCTTACGCACACAGCCCGACGTCAAGCTAAGTGGCAGACAATCGCGTGGGCGCGGTCGAGCGTCACGGGGAGCGGCCCAAGGCATGGTGGGAGGGCGGCGGTCTGGCCTTGCGGGATATTGAGCTCGGTGTCGTCGCTTCGAACCGTGACGCGCCCTGCGAGCACCGTCAGCGAACGCAGATTATGGCTCGAGGGCAGAGTGGTTTCTCCGCTGCCGGCCAACCGTTTCACGCGAAAAATGGCGGAACGAAGCGGCCTCTCCCCGGAGATCAGAGGCTCGAGAACGGCCTTCCCGTCGATGGCGGCCGGGCCTGCACGGTGGCGAATGGTCTCGAGAAGTGAGTCTCCTCGTGGGGCCTGCCATCGCGTGACGTCGAGTGCGCGCGGTAAGTGAAGAGCGCGTGGCGCTCCTGAGGGATCCGGTTTCCCGTTGGGATCGTATCGACGATTCCAGTCCCAGTAGCGGTAGGTGACTCCGCGCTTCCCGGGAGATACGCGTTGTGGCTCGAGCAGCATGACACCTCGTCCGACCGCGTGTGGTGTCCCGGGCTCGATGACGAACACGTCGCCGATGCAGACTGGGACAAACCGTAGCAGCGCCCCTACGTCATCTTCGTTGTCGATCGCTTCCTGAACGGTTTCGCGCGACACACCCTCTCGGAATCCGAGATAGAGACCGGAATTCGACGCCGCATCGATGATGTACCAGGCCTCCGGCTTTCCACTCTCATCGGCGCCCAACGCCGGATCCGAGTCTTCGGGATGGATCTGAACCGAAAGATCGTCGGCAGCGTCGAGGAGCTTGACGAGCAGAGCCGTCGACCCGAGGGGGGACTCTCCTCCGAGCAGAGCGGACGGGTCGGACCGTAAAACTTCATCAAGAGTCGGCCCGTCGATGAGTCGGCTCGGAAAGTCTGGCTCGACCGAGAGCTCCCATGCCTCGCCCACCACGTCCGCGTGGACCAGCCCGAGCTCACCTTTCAAATCGCGGACGATCCGAGTGCCGCCCCAGGGAGTCCGTCCCGGCGGCGTGAAATTGTCTGGACGCAGCAGAAGAGGCTTCCGCCAGTTTCTTGGACCTACTTTATCCCACATGTAAGGTGACCCTGAATCCTAATGGTAGCGCCCAAGGGAGGTTTGAGATGGGCTATTTGGGCAAGGAACGCCGAATTCATCGTATCTTCGTGACTCGCAACAGCGAATATCACGTTCGCCGGAACGTTTGTGTGGGGGTCCGGGACCGCCGGAGCGGGGAATGGCTGGCAGGCCATTTGGCGCTTCGAAGCACGGTTTCGGGAGGGCTGAAGTTTCACGACAGCGGAGGGATCAGCGCCTCGGAAGGGCTGCCTACGGTTGGCGAGTCGCTCTTCTTCATCGCAGCAGGTCGTGACTTGATCACGAGCCCCGTCCTCAACGTCGAACGACCGGCGCGGCAGGTAGTTTACAACTACCCGATGTAAGCATCGGGAAAAGCGGGGTGCTATATCCCGGAGGGTGTCGTCCGAGTTGAGAACCATTCGTGTCGTGGCCGCCCTCGTGGAGCGTGACGGGCGCTACCTGATCACCCAGCGCCGCGAAACGGCAGTGCTCCCATTGCTTTGGGACTTCCCTGGCGGCCGCGTCGAGGACGGCGAGACCGATGAGGCAGCGCTCGCCCGGGAGGTGATGGAGCGTCTTGGGGTGAGCGTCCAAGTCCGCCAGCTGATCTCGTTCGTCAACCACCCGTACGAGAAGTACGCGGTCGACCTCTACTTGTACGAGTGCGTGCTTCAAAGCGACCCCCTCAGTTGTCGCGCCGTCAAAGACTACGCGTGGGTCACCTCGGAAGAGATGGAAAAGTTCTCCTTCACCCCCGTCGACGAAGCCTCAATGAGCAAACTCCTCGGCGAAGCATAGTGCGTCGCACCCACCGCCCCCCTACAAGACGTAATGTGCGAGAGATTTTCGCTTGTGGTCGAGCGCCCCCGCAGAGAGCGACTGAGAGGTACTAATGTACCTCGCAGGGAGCGAACGAGGAGGTAAGCCGACCACAAGCGAAAAGATCCGCACATTACACGTCGTAGAACATTGGGGGGCGCTGTCGGACAAACCGAAGCGCCAGGTCACGTGCCTCGTCCGAAAGCTCTTCGAATTGGATGCCCATTCCAGGCTCGGATTCTGACGCGAAATCCAGAGGATCGCGTACGAAACGCACGTACCCATCGCACTCGAACTCGAAGCCACCGGGTAGGGTGACGAGCATCGATACGGAGATGTCCTTGGCAAGTGCTTCGTAGGTGGCCAGGAAGACTCCGCCATGGGCGATCTCGCCGGTAAACCCGACGTAGAAGTTCGATTGGGTCGTGGCGCCAAGATTGGCTTCGATGCGGCGACGTTCACCGCTTGGCACGGGGGCTGGCGGAGGCAGCATCGACGTCGGGATGGCGGCCGCCGTCGGTGACCCTGAAGGCGGCGGTGACGATATCGGGGCTCTTGTCGAGGGTCTGTTCGACACGGGGCGATCCAATGAGCGTACGCTTGGTGGCTTCAAAAGGGGCGGCGAGATTGCTGCTCCCGACAAGGGCCTCCTCGAGACAGGGCGATCCAAAGGGTGCACGCTCGCGGGTGGTCGGCTCGACCCTTGTGCCGGTGCGGGCGAGGAACCCTCAGGCCGCGCGCTCGGCCTGTTGGTGAGCGGAAACAGCATGCTGACGACGTCGGCGATGTTTTCCGTCGCGGTCAGGACACCATCGTACTGGCTCTTGACGTCTTGGAGGAGCGCCAGTGTCTGGCTCAGCGTCCCCAGTGCGCTTTTCACGCCGGCCTTGCCGTCCGGTTCGGTCGACGCGTGCTGCGCTTCGAAGAGCGCCCCGATCGCCTGCGCGACGTTCTGGGTGATCGCGAGGACTTCGTCTGGAACGTCGGTTTCCTGTTGCAGTACCTCGAGTGCTTTGCCAAGCGATTCGCGAGCGTTCCGCGCGTCGTCCGCCCCTGAGTAACCCATCGTCGATCTTCCCCCGCTTGCCTCGCTCTCAGGATACCGGGAGTGGTCCCTGGGTCAAAGCTCCTTGATGAATACGATCCGCGACCGCCCGGGGCCTGCGTAGTCGGGGACTTCGGTGCTTTCGAAGCCCATCGACTCGTGAAATCGGACCGGCCCTTCATGGCCCTCAGCCGCGAGGGACTTGATGCGCTTCATTCCCGCGGCCCTGCAGCGCTCGGTGAATTGCTCGTATAGCCTCTTCCCGACGCTTCGCCGACGGTGATCGGGGTGAATCCCCACCAGGTGGACGTATCCGCTGGCAGCGGGGGCAGGAACCATCACACCCAAGAGAAAACCGATCACTTGCCCGTCCTGTTCGGCGACGAGGGCGTGCTCGCCGAACTCGTAAAAAAACATCGGATCGGCACGTCGCCCCGCGGGCCCACCCCACCACTGGTCGAGCACCGAGATGATATAGTCGAAATCGACTTTGGTAAGACCCCTGATCTCCATGACCCGGGGGAGCGGTTATCACGAACACGACAAAAACGCACGAGCCCGATGGTGGCAACTAGGCCGCGCCAGGTAATGTCGGCCGAAAGATGTAGCCCTGCTGTTGCACGACGCACACTCGGTTCGGCCCGGCGACCCTTGCTCGCGCGACCGCGATACTCGCAGCGTCTAGCAATTCGCTATGCGTGCGTACGTTCGCACTGGGGTACAAGCCGACTCCAATCGAAATTTGAAGATTTATGCTTTCGCCAGCCACATCGAACGGCTTGAAGGCTACTTCCGTAACGATGCGGTCGGCGAGAGTCAATGCGCGTGCCGGGCTCGTGTTGCCCATCAAAAGACCGAACTCTGCTGTGCGAAACTGCGTCGCGGTGTCCGTCTCGCGAATCGTGCGCTCCAGCCGTTCCGAGACTCCGTCGAGAACTTCGGTCGCGAAATCTGGGCCCCGCTCTTCGGCGAGCTTACGGAATTCGTCAACGGCAATGATGCAACAAGCTAGAGGTTCCAGGTGTCGCTGCGCGGTCTCGAATGCGCCTTCTAGACTCCTGTGGAAATGGCGATGGTCGGGCAGAGCCCTCAGCTGTTCGTGCATGGACGTATATCGGAGCTTGCTTCGAGCGACTCGCACGTCGTCGTGGGCGCGCTTGACGCGCAGCATGTTCTCGACGCTCGCCACGAGCTCTGCGTCTTCGAGCGGCTTCGCAATCTGGTCGTCTGCATCGGTTCGAAGACCCTGCACCCGCCCGCCACGATCGTCAGGAGCTGTCAACAGGATGACCGGCAGGAATCGGTCCTCGGCGATGGTCTTCACGACTCGGCACGCGTCGATTCCGCCGAGCCCTGGCATTCCTACGTCGAGAACCAACAGGTCGACGGAACGTGCGCGAACCGCGTCGACAGCCTTCTGACCGCCGTAGACGGGCACGACCTCCAGGCCACGGGCCCGAAGCAATCTGGCGATGTGATCACACGTGGCTCGATCGTCGTCGGCAACGACTACAAGCGCCGTTGGAAATGGTCGAGCGTCAACCACCTCCACAGCGTAGCGGAACGATAGATGATCCGCGACTCTTCCCGTCGAGTTTCCCCTCGACCATTAGACGTCTATACTGGCAATCAAGAAACCGCAAGGACGCCAGGCCTGAATGGAGCTCAAGCAGCAACTCAAACTGACGCAGCAACTGATCATGACGCCGCAATTGCAGCAGGCGATCAAGCTGCTGCAGATGTCGAGGATGGAGCTCAGCGAGCTCGTGCAGGAGGAGTTGCTCGAAAATCCCATGCTGGAGGAAGGTGCCGAAGCGCGTGACTCTCGAACCTCGCCTTCGGAAGAGATGGAATCCGCTCCACTAGAGCCGGGCGAGGTCAAGAAGGCTGAGATCGACTGGGAGCGCTATGTCGAGAACTACACCCAGCAAGCTCCCATGCCCTCGATGCGTCGCAACGACGACGACATGCCGGGTCTCGAGTCGACTCTATCGATCGCCGAAGACCTGACCGATCATCTAGGGTGGCAACTTCGAATGGGCGAGTTCATGGACGACGAGAGACGCTTTGCCGCGCTCGTCATCGGTAACCTGGACGACAACGGCTACCTCAAGATCGACGGAGTGGAAGAGCGCGAGGTCGTTCCTCGTCTCTCGGCAGAGGCAGGGTTGGACCCAGAGGACGCCGAAGAGGTCCTCAAGATGATCCAGCAATTCGATCCGATCGCGGTTGCGGCCAGATCGCTCGAAGAATGCCTCACCATCCAGGCCAAGCACCACGGAATGGACGACTTGGTCCTCACCGTGATTGCTGACCATCTGCACGATCTCGAAACGAGGCGTTATCCGGCGATAGCCAAGACGCTCGATTGCCCGCTCGAAGAGGTGTACGACGTTGCGCAGATCATTGCGGAGCTCGAACCGCGTCCAGCGAGTCGCTTTCAGACCGAAGAGCCGCGCTACATCGTTCCCGATGTCTACGTCCACCGGGTGGGCGACGAGTACTTCGTGGTCACCAACGACGACGGGATGCCCAAGCTCAAGATCAGCGGTTTTTATCGATCGGCCATGGCCGGCAACCCGAAGGCAAAAGAGTACATTCAGGATAAGCTCCGGAGCGCCCAATGGCTGATTCGAAGCATCGATCAGCGCCGGAAGACCATCGTTCGGGTGACGGAATGCATCGTCGAGAAGCAACAGGACTTTTTCGAGAAAGGCATCGAACATCTCAAGCCGATGATCTTGCGCGATATCGCCGAAACGGTCGGCATGCACGAGAGCACGATTTCTCGAGTAACCAGCAACAAATACGTCCATACGTCCAGGGGCACGTTCGAGTTGAAGTACTTTTTCAACAGCGCCATAAGGCGGGACCATCACACCGATATCGCCTCGGAAAGTGTGAAACAGGCGATCAAGAACATCATCGGGGATGAGGACGAGAAAGCCCCATTGTCAGATCAGCGAATCGTTGAAATACTAGCTCAAGACGACATCAGGATTGCCCGTCGGACGGTTGCGAAGTACCGTGAGATGCTCGGCATTTTGAGTTCGTCGAAACGCAAAAAATACTTTTAGACGATGGAGGTTCGATGCGTATCAGCTACTCATTTCGCAACATGGAGTCCTCGGACGGAGTCAAAAATTACGCATCGGAGAAAATAGCCAAGATCCAAAAGTACATGAGAGCTCCGCTTCACGCCGAGGTGACCTTTTCGATGGAGCGACGTTTCCATCGGGTTGATCTGACATTGACCGGGGACGGCCATCAGTACGCGGGCCACGGCCAGTCGGAAGACATGTACGCCACCATCGACCTCGTCATAGACAAAATCGATCGGCAAGTGCGTGAGATGAAAGCAACGGAGACCCACCGCAGAAGGAATAGCGGAGAGTCCGTGCGTAACGTCAAGGGCTGACCCGACGGGCCAACCCGCGTTGCGTTCAGCCGGAGGGTGCGGTATCGCCTGCCCTCGATGTTGGCCAATCTGCTTCATCCCGAGCGAGTGAGCATTGCCCTGACGGCTTCCGACAAAGAAGCCGCGCTGCGAGCCGCTGCCGCTTTGCTCGTGATGCCCGAACGGAATGCGAACGAAGAGAGCGTGTATGACGTGTTGATGGAGCGGGAGCGTCTCGCGAGCACGGGAGTGGGAAGCGGCGTTGCGATTCCCCACGGCCGCTTCGATGGAGTGGACGAGCTTCGAGCGGCCGTGGCCGTCTGTGCGGATGGAGTCGACTTCGACGCGGTAGATGGTCTCCCCGTGACCATCCTGGTTGCAATCGTCGGGCCGCGATCGATGCCACAGAAGCATCTGGCCGCATTGGCCGGGGTGTCTCGCGTGCTCCGAAATGACGCGGTTCGCGAAGGGCTGATCGCTGCGAGCGACAACGCTGAAGCATACCGCCTTCTCGTTGAATTCTGACTAGACCGCTTTGGAGTCGACTTGACCCGCCCTCGAGGCCCCAGAGCGGTCTAGCAGACACCAGCGGGTCACTCGCGTATGATGTGAGCGTGACCCAACCCTCTTCTCCGCGACGCGCCGGCGACCTGGCCAGCATGCGCGTCGAACGCGGTATCACGGTCGCGCACTTGCTTGGCGAGCCTCGGTTGAGCGCGATGATGAAGCTCGTTGCGGGAAACGATGGTGTGAACCGTATGCTGAATCACCCCCGCGTCCAGAAGCCCGGTCTCGCATTGGTGGGCCATACTCATGGAGTCGTTCCGGCGCGTGTTCAGATTTTGGGGGAGACCGAGATCACGTACCTCGAAGGATTGTCGCCTGACGAGCAGGTGCGCAGGGCGGCCGGGCTCTTCGAGATTGGCCTCTCGCTCGTGGTAGTGACTCGCGGCGTGGAGCCTCCTGCCGCACTCTTGCAAGCCGCGCAGGAGACGGCCACGCCGCTCGTCGTCGCAGAGCTACGGTCGAGCCGCACGATTCAGGCGATCCACGCAGTCCTGGACTCGCTCCTTGCGCCCTCCGAGACTCGTCAGGGCGTCTTGATGGATGTCCACGGCATCGGAACCCTACTGTTGGGTCCTAGCGGTATCGGCAAGAGCGAATGTGCACTTTTCCTGGTTGAGCGCGGCCATCGATTGGTCGCCGACGATCAGGTGATCTTGTCGTTGCTACCCTCCGAGCAAATCGTCGGGCGGGCCCCTCCATTGCTGCGCAATCATCTCGAGCTCCGCGGTATCGGGATCATCAACGTTCGCGACTTATTCGGGGCGAACGCCGTGCGCGCCGAAAAGACCGTCCAACTCGTCGTCGAGCTGTGCCCTTGGGACTCAGAGGAGCCGTTCGACCGCTTGGGGCTCGATGATTCGGCGCTGGAGATCCTCGGCTTGTCGATTTCAATGCTGCGGATTCCCGTGCGCCCAGGGCGCAACATGGCGGTGATCCTCGAAGTCGCTGCGCGCAATCACATCCTCAAGGCCGCTGGGCAGCATGGCGCGCAGAAGTTCATCGAAAGCCTCATGGAAGAGGTCGAAGATCCGGATACCGGACACGAGCCATGACCGAACAACTCCACATCGTCGTCGTGACGGGACTCTCGGGGGCGGGTCGAAGCACGGCGCTCAGGGTGTTGGAGGACGCTGGTTTTTTCTGCGTGGACAATCTCCCGCCGGCGCTCGTCCAGGAGCTCCTCACGCTCATTGGGCGCGACGGAAACCTCGAGCGGGTAGGGCTCGGGATCGACGTTCGAACTGGGGCGTTCTTGAGCGGCGTCGAAGAGACGCTTCAAGCGCTCGAAGATTCCGGCCAGCGCGTGGAGGTGGTCTTCCTCGATTGCTCCGACGACGTCTTGGTGCGCCGCTTCAGTGAAACGCGGCGCCCGCATGCCTTGGCTCCTACGGGCGACTTGCAAGCCGCGATCAGCAGCGAACGACAACGGCTTGCCGGCCTTCGTGACCGCGCTGATGTCGTGATCGATACGACGGAGCTCAGTGTCCACGACCTCAGGCGTCGCCTAATCGAGTACATCGGTCGCGATCCGACCGGCGCATCGATGGTAGTTCGACTGGTTTCGTTCGGGTTCAAGTACGGAATCCCCACGCACGCGGATTTGGTCTTCGATCTACGCTTTCTCCCGAATCCCCACTTCGTCGACACCCTTCGACCACAAACGGGCATGGACCCAGACGTGGCCACCTACGTATTGGAGGCAGCCGAAACGCGCGAGCTTCTTTTGCATCTGGGACCGTTGCTCGACTATGCGTTGCCCCGGTATGCGCTTGAGGGGAAGGCGTACTTGACGATTGCGCTTGGCTGTACAGGTGGGCGGCATCGGTCGGTCGCGTTGGCGGAAGAGCTCGGTCGTCAGCTGAAGAACAAGCATGAAGTGGTGGTTTCCCATCGCGACGTGGATCGAACCGGCTCGTGAACGGTGCCTTCGTTGCAACGGTTGAGGTTCCAAACAGGCTCGGCCTCCATGCGCGGGCTGCGGCGAAGCTCGTCGACCTCGCCAACCGTTACGAGGCTCATATCGAAGTGAGTAAGGACGGACAGGTTGCCGACGCGAAGAGCATCATGGGAGTTCTGCTGTTGTGCGGGCAGCGCGGCGCCAAGCTCACGATTCGGGCGCTCGGCGCCGATGCCGAGGACGCACTCGAGGCCCTTTGCGACCTCGTGGCCAAGGGGTTCGGAGAGGCGTAGTGACTCGTCCAGCCCGAATCAGGGGTATCGCTGCTTCGATCGGGGTCGGGGTGGGTCCCGCGCGGCTGTCGGTTTGGGGACGCCGGGGGCTTACGTACCGTCGCATTTCGGATGACGAAGTGGCGGAGGAGCTGAGCCGGTTCGAACGTGCCGTTGCCGCGTCGCGGGATGAAATCGAGCTCGCCAAACAGGAGCTCACCCAACAACACGGGTCGGCGTACGCCCCGATTTTGGATGTGTATCTATTGATGCACACGGATGCTCTCTTGATCGACGCAATTGCGAATGAGATTCGTAGCGACAAGATCAATGCGCAGTGGGCCCTTGGCCGCGTCGTCGAACGGCTCAAAGGGCCACTCCTCAACGACGCGTCGTCGTACTTCCGGGAACGAGCGAGAGATATCGATCACGTCAAAGAGCATCTACTCCGCCACCTCTCAGGGGAGGGTCGCGGCGAGACGCCGGCGTGCAGCCCTGCGGTTCTAGTCGCGCACGACCTGACGCCCGCCGACGCGGTTCACATGCTGGCGCCGCCCACCGTGGGCCTCGTTACCGAGATGGGTGGCCCGAATAGTCACACGGCGATCTTGGCACGAACGTTTGGGGTTCCAGCCGTAGTAGGGACCGGCCCGCTTCCAGTGACGGTCGCCGAGGATGAAATGATTGTCGTAGACGGTTTCTCCGGAGACGTTACGATCGGCGCGCCCCTCGACGAACAGCGCGTCGCGGAGACACGCAGAGATCGCTTTATCTCGTTTCTCCAATCTGAGCGCTCCACCAATGCCGTCACGCGCGATGGGGTTTCGATCTCGGTAGCAGCGAACATCGAATTACCGAGCGAGATCGAAGCCGCGATCGAGAGCGGCGCCGAGGGCATCGGCCTCTACCGGACGGAGTTCATGTGCCTCGACCGCTCGGAACCCCCAACGGAGGAAGAACAAGTCGAGCTCTATCGGGTGGTCGTGACGGCGGTCGCACCGAAATCCGTGATCTTCCGAACGTTCGACTGGCGAGGTGACAAACGGCTTCGCACGTCCCGTAAAACGACTTCGTCACCACGGGGCAGTACGTCCCAAGACCGCCAACTCGGCTGGTTGAAGACCCAGATCAGGGCCATCTTTCGAGCCAGCACTGAGGGATCGGTGGCGCTGATGTTTCCGATGGTCGCGACTCTCGAGGATCTCGAAAAAGCCCGCTCGTTGGTGGACGAGTGCAGGGGTGAGCTCGAGGACGACGGCACGCGTCTGGCGTCTCTTCCGATCGGAATGATGGTCGAGGTTCCATCCGCAGCGCTTCTGGCGGAGCAGTTCGCAGCGCGCGCCGACTTCTTTGCCGTGGGGACTAACGATCTCGTTCAATACACCCTCGGACTCGATCGCGACGATCATCGAATGGCCGCGGCCGCCGATCCGTTGGACCCCGCCGTATTGCGGTTGCTGAGCCAGACGCTCATCGCCGCTAGTAACGCCGAGATTCCGTGTTCGATGTGTGGCGACATGGCCACCGACCCCGTTGGGCTCGGCCTAGCGCTCGGGCTCGGATATCGGAAGGTTTCCGTGCCAGCAAGCGTGGTGCCTTTGGCGCGAGCAGTCATTCGCAATCTCGACCTCGCAACCACGACCGAAGCCGCCGCAGAGGCGCTCGGCTGCGCATCCTCGAAGGAGGTCCGCGCCCTAGCGCTCGACCGCTTCGGCCAAGAGCTCGGAACACTATGGTAGGCGATAGCGTGGGGGCGGTGGGGCGGGACAAACTGACGGGCCATAGGCCCGACCGGGATCAAACGCTACCTACTGAGAGGCCTCACCATTGCCTCGAGCTCGCCCTCACTCCGGTAGCCCGTGACACGCTCCAGCTCGTAGCCTTCGCTGTTGTACAAGATGTAGGTCGGGACGATTTCGATCCTGCCTAGTGAGCTCTGTCCATTTTCGACCTTGCCATAGGGATTGGACCCGACGACGAACGGAGGGTCGAGGGCATGGGCCCACGCTTCTACCAATTGCGTCGCTCGGGGTTCGGCCGCGACCCCGATCACGAGCACCTCGGGATGCTGTTGTACGAAGGGCCGAAGCGCTTTTAGGGACGCCTGACTCACCATATCGAAGGTCGCGAATACGAAGAGGAGCACAGGCGTCCCGCGGACGTCACTGAGTTCGAGCCAACGTCCATCCGACAGACGGATCCCGAGTTGCAAGCGAGGCCCTTGCGACTGGGACGCCGTCTCGACGCCCCTGGACGAATCGCCCGCGCAGCCGGTGGCCACTGCCAGTGCAATGCTGATTCCGCAGATGCTGGTTTTGAAGAGACTCCTCGTGTTCATTGCGGCTGGGTGGACAATATAGCAAGAACCCGAGGAAATGGATCCTATCGGTGAACGCTTGGAAGTGCTGCTCCGCGCCTGCGATTCAGCGCTGCGCCGCCGGCAGGATCCGGTCGACTTCATCCATCAATACGACGACCCCATTGACCAGGAGGTCGTCGGGTTGATAGCGGCGAGCCTTGCATTCGGCAATGCCGTGGCCGCAAGGCGCAGCGTCGAACGCGTGCTTTCAGCTCTTGGGGAAAGGCCAGCAACGACGATCGTGGAGGCCGACCAGGACGAGATCTTCGAACGGCTCCGAGGCTTCGTCCATCGAATCTATCGAGATGAACACCTTGCTGTGATGTTGGGGTGTGCCGCCGCTCTGATTGCCCGGCACGGGAGCCTAGGTCGGGCGTTTCTCGGTTTCTACGAAGGTGCGGGTGGCGATTTTCGCGAGTCGATGGCCCGCTTTGCCGATGCGCTTCGCTCCGATTCACGCTCGCGCAGTTTGCGGCATCTCGTCAGCGATCCTCGCGCAGGAAGCGCTTGTAAGCGACTCCTGCTCTACGCACGCTGGATGGTTCGCCCGGCCGACGGCGTTGACCTAGGGCTTTGGCCGATCGCCCCGTCGGAACTCGTGATCCCGGTCGACACGCACATTCATCGAATCAGCAGAAACCTGGGGCTTACCAAACGGCGGACTGCAACGTGGGCGACTGCGGAGGAAATCACCGCTGCGTTGCGGCGCTATGATCCCGACGACCCGGTCAAATACGACTTCGCGCTGTGTCATCTCGGCGTCTCGCGGCAGTGTCCGAGTCGGCCAGACCCAACCAAGTGCGAGCGCTGCGTGCTTCAGGACGTTTGCAGCGTGTGGACTCGCGGCGCCGAGACTTCAAAGGACGCGCGGATCAGCGCAAGAAGCCAGTGAGCTTCGGCTCTAGGGCCTGCAGGTCGGCAACACTTTCGACGTCGATGCCACGCTCGAGAGTATCCCCGGTGATCTGGAGGAGCTTGTAGTCTTGGAGCGCCTTGAGGGCGGTTTCGAGCTTGAGCTTCGAGAGCGATTCGCGCCTCTCGATTTCACCGGCGAGGTACATCTGCTGGCCGAGGGCAAGCGTGCGCTTGTACCAGTCCTTCTTGGGAATCGGGCCATCGATCACGATCTCCGCGCCGCGAAGTGCGAGAAGATAGCTCTCGAAGAACGTCTGTAGCATGAGGGCATATCGCTCGAGGCGCTGGCGGCGGACACCTTCCGTGGCCTGCACTTTCCCATCTCGGATCTCGATTTCGCCCGCGTCTTCCATGGCCTTCAGAGCATCGTCGAAGATCTGATCGAAAGTCGCATCGGTGCGGAAAATGAACTCGTGTTTGAAGAGTCGAGAGAGCTGCTGCACCCGGTCGTTGAGGCGAGGAATGTCGACCCATTCCTCTCGGTCCACCAAGAGCGCCGATGCGATCAGCGCGCTCGGAACGAAGAAATGAATGGTCGTGTTCTGATAGTACTCGAGGGCAATGCGGCGCTCGGAGTCGATCGTGTAGATCGGTTCGGTGCCAGTGTCGTGCGTGACGATTAGACGCGCGTCGATGAAGAGTCGAAGGGCTTCCTCGACTGTGTCCTCGCGAATACGGCCGTCGGCAATTCGGAGCTGGTTTGCGATTCGTGCACCCATCGTCGAAAGCGTCGACAGCAAATCCTCGCACGTCGCAATCAGGGCAGACCTCGTCATGCCTCGTTTCCGATGGCTCAACAGCGCCGTCGCTACGAGAGCGGCTGGGGTAACGATCGTAACCTCGTTGATCGAGTGCATCACCTTGTGGGCGAGGGCTCGGACTGCGGCGCGCTCTTGGTTGGGGCTGAGCTCTTCGATGCTATGAAGCCCGCTCGCCGACCGTTGAAGCGTGCTTTCGAGAAACTCGTCGAAGTCGATGATCTCTCCGAACTGCACGTAGAGCCGACCCCACTTCGAGCGAAGGATGCTCGAGCTCTTGAGGAGATCGCCCATGTTTTCCGACTGCTTCTCGCCGCCCCCGAGCTCATGCACGAAGGAGCGCTCTTCGATGATCCGTTCGTATCCGATCGAGATCGGGACGAGACACACTTTAGTCGCGGGAAGCTTCCTGGCGGATGCGAAAACCATCGAGAGCAGCCCGTACTTCGGCGGCAACGGCTTGCCTGTGCGCGAGCGTCCGCCCTCGAGGAAGAATTCGGTGGTGAACCCCTCGGCAAGGAGCTTGCGCATATACGCCTCGACGAGCGCAGGGTAGAGCCGGTCTCCCGTGAAGTCGCGGCGAATGAAGAACGCGCCGGCGTGCCTCAGCACTGGGCCCATCGGCCAGAAACTGAGGTTCTCCCCAGCAGCGATCAGCGGCGCCATGAGTGCGTTGCCATAGAGCAGGACACTGAGGATCAAGTAGTCGATGTGGCTCTTGTGGCTCGGCAGGAGGACGATGGACGAATCTCGCGCGGCACGGCGAACCCGCTCTAACCCTTCCTTGTCCACCACCACGCCGTCGTACATCCGGGCCCACACCCAGCTGAGGAACCGATACAACAGGTCGACGACGAAGGGGGCCTGCTTGGCGCACAAATGGCGCAGGTGTTTTCGGGCGATGCGCTCGGCCTTGGCCCGGGAGATCCCCTTGTGAGTCGCGTAGTTCTGAATTTCGGCCCGGACCCGCGGTCCTCGCAGAAGCTCCTCCTGGATCCGGGCAGTGGCCTTTTTCATCGGGCCTAGGACGACGGCTCGGTCTCTCTCCATGCGGCGGAGGAGGGCGTATCTGACCTTGTCCGCGGCCTGGCTGTCCGTGAGGTCCCCGTGTCGATCCAGGAAGGCCCTCAGGTCGAACGGCTCGCCCGAACGAAGCTTGGCGTTCCGGTAGTTGAGCAGGAACTGGCAAAAAACGCGGACGCGCCCTGGCCATTGGACCGGCCCAAACAGGAGGTCGAGCAAGCTCGGGCTCGCGCTGCCGGGCTGCTTGCTCCACACGAACGTCTGAGGAACCAAGAGAATCGGCTGCTCCGAGGAGCGCTGCTTGTGGACGAGCGTCTGAATGAGATCTACTTCGAGCTTTCGCCCACGTCTCGATTGGCGCCCGAGCTGGGGAGGCCGACGCAAGAAGAGGAGCGCGCTGTACCCATCGCCCACGGCGCGCTCGAGTGCTTCGGCCTCGGGGATCTGCCGGCGCAGACTGAGTCGCCGCTCGCCCTTGCCAAAAGGCTCGAGGATCCAGAGCCCGAGGTCGTTCACGAACCGGACCAGCGGCAGCCCGAACTTCTTGAGCAAGAAGTCGAGGCACAGGAAGTCGAGAAACGAGAGCGACCGCATCACGTAGACGACCACGCCCTTGCTCGCAGCCTCTCGAACGCCTCGGCTCCAGTTTTCATCCACTAGGATGTGGGAGAAGAACCGACGGTAGAGCCATCGCAGAAACGCATTGGGGGCGTATGGCGCAGGCGTCGGTGAGCGCCGCGCAAGCTCCGGCATATCGGTCATCGGACTGTCAGACACTAGCAGCGGCCCCGATCCGGTCGAGTATACACCGCGCCCCCACGCTAGCGCCTAGAACTGGGCCCTCACCAGGCGGCGCTGCCCTGGGCGGAGGTCGACTGTATAGCGCCGTTCCTTACCCCCGTACCGAACTACCACCTCGTAGTTTCCCGCGCTGAGCCGAGCGGCGACGCCGGCACCGAGCGTGCCGATCCGTTTCGAGCCCCGGTTGACGGTCACCATTCCCGTTCCCGAGCCTCCTCTCGCCTCAATTCGAACCTCGAGGACCCCTGTCTGAAAATCGACGCGGACAGGCGTAGCTTTTCCGGTCGTCACGATCACGTCGACCTGTTTCGAGGGGTTATCTAGGGTGCCGTCCAGCCGAACAGTCGCGCGCCATTTCCCTGCTGGAACGGAGATGGCGGCTCGGCACGATCCGCCGGCGACCTCCCGACCATCGCGCTCGACCACGATCGTGCCACTGGCAGGCGTTCCGTTGGTTGTCACCGAGCAAGAGATCTGCCCGGTCTGTGCATCCGCCGACATGGGAGCCCATGAGAGGGCGGTTGCAGCGATCATGGGGCCGAGCACGCTCGCGGTGACCGCGACATGGCGGTGCCCAGCTGTTTGGGTAAAGATTCTCACCTGTTACCCTTTTAGCCCAATTCGAAGCCGCGATGGTCGGTCGATTGAAATCCAGGGTGAAAACCGGGCTTTCCGGACTTCACTATCGGGCTATGCCCGCTTGACACTGTAGGGGTCGGCGGCTACGAAACGCGCCCCGAAACAGGGGCTTAGGAGCGAATCATGGCCACCCAGAGTGCCAAAGCGTCAGAAATAGAGCGCAAGTGGTACGTCGTCGATGCGGCGGGACAACCGCTTGGGCGGCTTGCGTCCAAAGTGGCGCACGTCCTGCGGGGCAAGCATCGACCGGAATACACCCCGCACATCGACACTGGCGACTTCGTCATCATCACGAACGCGGCTCAGGTGCATCTCTCGGGCAAGAAGCGCACGGACAAGCAATACCACCGCCACTCTGGCTATCCTGGCGGACTCAAGTCCGAAAGCTATGGTCAACTCCTCGAGCGGAAACCTTCGTTCATCGTCGAGCGGGCCGTCAAAGGAATGCTACCTAAGAACAGCCTCGGCAGACAGATGTTCCGCAAACTAAAAGTATACCCGGAAGGGACCCACCCACACACGGCTCAGAAGCCTGAGCCCTTTCCGTATTGATCTCGAGAGATATTTTGCATGACACATTCTAAAGTCATCGACGGACGCCACTACGGCACAGGTAAGCGCAAGAACGCGATCGCTCGCGTTTTCTTGAGCTCGGGAGCGGGTACCGTGACCGTGAACGGTCGCACCTTCGAGAATTACTTCCCGCGCGAGATTCTTCGAATCATCGCGATGCAACCATTCGCGACGCTTGCCAAGCAGGGTCAGTACGACGTCGAGGTGAACGTGATTGGCGGCGGGGTCTCTGCGCAAGCTCAAGCGGTTCGCCACGGCATCGCGAGGGCGCTCGTCGGTGTGGATGAAAGCAACAAGCCGGCCCTCAAGCGTGCTGGTTACCTGACGCGCGACGCCCGTAAGAAGGAGCGTAAGAAGCCAGGCCAGCCCGGCGCGCGCAAAAAGTTCCAGTACTCTAAGCGCTGAGACTTTCGATTTGCGATTTCGAGCCGCGGCGCCAGGTGTGTCGCGGCTTTTTTGCTTAAGTTTGGACCTCGATACGTAGACAATGGACCCACCACCCCGATGAGGAAGTCGACACAATGACCTCGAAGACAATACGCGTGATCGTCGTAGGCGGAACCGGATACACCGGAGCGGAGCTGTTGCGTCTCGTGCTCGGGCATCCGTCGATCGAGCTCGTGGCAGTCGTCGGTGACACGACGGCGGGGCGTTCGATTGCGGAGGTTCTTCCGGCTCTGCGAGGTGTCTTCGAAGGAACGGTCGAGCCGTTCGACGCCGATTCGATCGCGGCCCGCGCCGATGTTGCGTTCTGCGCGCTTCCGCACGCGGCGAGCGCAGAGGCCGTGAGCGCTTTGCGCCAGCGCGGCCTCAAGGTTTTCGATCTCTCGGCAGACCTTCGTTTCGACGACCAGGCCGTATACGAACGCCTGTACGGCGCGCATCCTGTTCCCGAGCTGTTGTCGGAGGCCGTCTACGGGCTCGTGGAGCTTCATCGCGAAGAGTTGAAAACGGCCGATCTCGTCGCGGTGCCCGGTTGCTATCCTACGGCCTCGACGCTCGCGCTTGCCCCTCTCGTAGAGGCGGGTCTCATTCGCACGGACGGAATCATCGTCGACGCCAAGTCGGGTGTTTCCGGCGCGGGGCGAGGCTTGTCGAACACGACGCACTATCCTGAAACCGCCGAAGGCGTTCGTGCGTACGAAGCAGGGGTGCATCGCCACGGTCCTGAGATCGAGCAGGAGCTGAGCCGCCTTGCGGGGGCTGCGATTCGGATCACCTTCGTTCCGCATCTCCTTCCCATGACGCGAGGCATTCTCGCGACCTGCTATGCCGAGGCCATCGGCCCCCGGTCGACCCCGGCGATCTGCACCGAAGCCGCACGCGTGCTGTACTCTGGCTCGCCGTCGGTACAGGTGCTCGACCCTGGGGCTCATCCCGACACGCTGTGGGTCCGCGGCTCGAACCGTGTGCACGTGGCGTACACCCAGGACCCTGGTACCGGAAAGATCATCGCGATGAGCGCGATCGACAACTTGGTCAAAGGCGCGGCCGGCCAGGCGCTGCAATGCCTGAACGTGCGCTTCGGCTTGGACGAGGGTGCAGGATTGGGCGCTCCAGCCGAGTGGCCGTGACCCGCGTCTTACACATCAGCGACCTTCATCTCGAGGACGGCTTTCCGGGCGTCCCTTGGACGAGCTTCGCCAACAAACGACTCGTGGGGCTGGCCAACTTGCAGCTTCGGCGGCGACGGCTTTTCGCTCGAGCTTCGCAGAAGGTTGATGCGCTGGCGGACTTCGCAAAAGACCAGAGGGTGGACCTCGTCGTCTGCACGGGCGACTACACAGCGCTCGGAACCCACGCCGAGATCGCGTACGCGAGGCGCGTGATCGAGCCGCTCACGCATGCTCCGCTAGGGTTCTTCACGGTTCCCGGAAATCATGATCTCTATCTCGAAGACACTGTGCGCGCGGGCTGGTTCGACGACCATTTCGGAGAGTTTCTGCGAACGGACCTCCCCGAGTGCGCCGTCGACGGACCATGGCCGCAAGTTCGGCTTCCGGTCGATGGATTAGCCCTCATTGCGGTCAACAGCGCGCGACCGAATCCGAAGCCCTCATTCTCGAACGGCCGTATCCCGGACGCGCAACTAGACGCGTTGGCACGCATCCTCGACGACCGGCGCGTTCGAGATCGCTTCATCATCATCGCGACTCATTACGCACCCCGACTGGAAAGCGGTCGAGCCGACAGACGTCATCATGGGCTCGAGAACGCTGACGCGTTTCTCCAGATCAGTGGTGCGGCGCAGCGAGGGCTGATCCTGCACGGGCATGTCCACTGGCGCTATCGCGTCCGGGTCGCGGAATCACGATTGCCGCTCTTCTGTGCGGGCAGCACGACGCATGAGGGTCGCGAAGGGCTCTGGGTGTTCGACGTCGAAGAGCATCGTGCGGTGGCCACTCCGGGTCGCTGGGATCAATCGCGCTACATTCTCGAGTCGGACGAGGCCTACGAGATCGTCGGGTAACTTGCCGTTCGAAGGCACGCTCGCTTACAAGCGAGGCATGGCATTGCGCCAGTTCGGGGCCAAGCGCGAGGCGCGGCAGGCGGTTCGACGCCTCATAGACCTGGAGTGCGGGGTTTTCTCGGATATCTGGGGTGAAGCGATCATGCACCGGGTGACCGATGTGAGCGAGGATGGGCTCTGGATTGAAACCGACTTGCTGCTCGAGGTGGGAAGCGAGGTCACCCTCACATTCTATCCCCCGGATTGGGAAGAACCGCTCTACGCCGCAGGCCGCGTAAAGAGGGTGGAGCTAGAGCGTAGCGCGAGGCAAGCGACCTCCATCGGCATGGGGATCGAGTTCGACGCGCTGCGAACCGACGAACGTCGTCAGTTGACGCAGAGTATGCGGTGCTTGAGAGCCGACGCCTCGTACATTCTAGATCAGCGCACGCTCGTTGGGGTCCCCGTCGGACCTGACGAACCTCTGGAACCTTTGGGGCCGGTGCCGGACCCGGCGAGAACCGTCGTGGGTTGGTCCGCCCCTGCGCAACCGCTCTCGAGCAGGCCGGTACGAAAGGCTCCGGAGCGTGAGCGGCCGAAGCCCGATCCCGACTCGCCGGCGTTCCAGGGTGGCCTCGACCTCGCGACGTCGGTGTTCGGCGGAACGGACTCCCCCTAGCGCACCTGAAGCATGCCTGCGCGAACACGGTTCGCTCCGTCCTGCGGCCCGGACACGACATCGAGACGCTCGTCCCCTTTGAATAGTCCGACATAGATCTCGTAGTCGCCGACTGGGTAGTTCGCGGGAACCGTAAGCTCTTGCGGGTCCACGATCAGATCTCCCTTTTCCCAATATTTGATCGGGTACTGGCCGTCGACCGGAACGTGGTCGCCATTCATCCGCTGTCCGTACCCGTCGATGTGGACAAAGACCTTGTAGCCCTTGGGCGGGGTTCCGGTGACCCGCCAAAACCACGTCAGCGAGAAGCGTTGCCCGGCGCCAACGTAGTCTCCCTCGGGCAAGTCGAGGTCGTAGCCGAGAAGCTCGACCTGGTCGGCGAAGCTCACGTCGAGTGGACGCTGAATCTCGGGGGCTTCGGTTAGCACATGGTCGGCGATGAAGTTCTTGTTGGGCCGTCCGTCCACGGGTTTGGCTGCGACGAGAAGAAGACGCGCGTTTCGTCCGTCAGCAACGTAGAGATGACGCCCCGTCCGGCGGCGGTACTCGCGATTTAGCCTCGCCAGTTCCTCGGACGGAATCACCGCCCAACGCTGTCCCTCGTCCTCGAGGTAGTCGATCAGCTTGGATCGCTCCTCGATCTCCTCAGTGGGTGCCTCGGTGTAGTACCGCGCGGCGGTCGACGACGATCGATACGAGGCGAGTGGCTCGCCACTGTCCCCGGCGAGCTCTTCATACGCGTCATAGACGGCCTTCGGCGAAAAGTGTTGGCTCAGCACGGGTTGAAGGGACGTGGTGACGTATGCGGCGATCACGAGTCCACTGAAGAGTACGGGCAGCCCCCGGGCGGCTCCAAGTCGACTGTAAGCGTATTGCAACCACGGAGCGCCGAACAGCAGCATCAGCAGCAGAATCGGCAGGAAGAACAAGACGCGCCCGACACGCACCACGACAGAAGCGAGTCGGAGGTCCGCCACGAGACACAGGAAGCCAAACACCAAGCAGGCGAGGAGAAGAAGCGCGGTGATGAGCAACCAGCCCCGCTCCACCGGTCCTCGCGTCCATTGATGCCGTACCCATGCTTCGACGGCGTGTGCGTCCGGTTTCTTGGTGGTCGCAGGGCTGACAAGCAGGAGGCATAACGTCAGGGCGGCGAACCCAAACACCGCCGCCCAGGGACCGGCCGTCCGGACGACCCCGGGAACGTCGAGCCCCTCCACGGGGAGGCCTCGAAGCGCACTCTCCGGGTAGAGCGCATAGTCCCGGGCCAGCAACGCCATCAGAAGCACGACGGCCACGGCCGCGGGCCACCTAGACAAGGGCTCGTCGATGATCTCGAACAACCAAAGCGCCACGACGCCGGCAAGCGGAACCACCGCGAGGTACGCTGGGATGCCGTAGCGCGACGCGAAAAGGGTCCACGCGACGTAAGCGAATGCCGCCCATAGCATCAACATCCATCCAAGGTCTTGCGCGTCGGTGTTTCTGTTCGCTCGAGGCGCCAACACCCACAGAGCCGCTACTGGAAGCGTCGCACTCCAGGGTGCAAAGCCATGAAAAATCAACTCGAGTGCCTTCTCGTAGGTCGGAGGATTCCCGCCAACAGCGCCGGCTCCAATCCAGATGCTGAAGTCCGTGGCGTCGCGGATCACCGCTCGGATCACTCCGGCGACTAGGGCCGCGCTGGTTGCAACGATCACCCAGCGTCCCAGGGGATCGCCGCGCCTCTCATCTGTGTCCCCGGCAAGTATGCTCCACACCCCAACCGCGAGAAGGGGAGGCAAAGGGCCCAGCAGCGCGCCGCTCGCTAGCATGCTGGCGCCGATACCTCCGCCGAGCCACGCGTACGACGTCAGTCGCTCTCGACTGCTCGCGACCTTCGTGCAGGCATGAAACGCAGCGAGCCCCACCCATGTTTGGGCGGCAAAGCCGATGCCTTCGCCCATCATCAAACGGACATTCAATAAGAAGAGCGGTGAAGTGCCGAGAACGACGACCGCGATAACGGCCGCGCGACGACCGGCGTACCGGCGTACCAACGAGAACGCCAGAAGGAAGGTCAAGAGCCCCCCGAGAACTCCGGGAAGCCGCCCAGCCCACGCGTGGACCCCGACCGCCTCGAAGCCCACGCCGATCAACCAGGTTCGGAGGATCGAGCGGTAGGAGGTTTCCGTACCGGCGTCCCGAAAGGTACGCGCGGCCTCGGCTGTCTCGAGCTCCCAAGGGTTCCAGATGCCGAACGACCAAATCCCCCAAACGAGCAGCAGCGGGATGAGCGCAACCACCAACCGTTCGAATGCGACGGATCGGTTCAACACCGCGCGCAGCTTAACCCTGGCCTATGGCTCAGTCCATGATTTCGTCGACTTGCTCGACGAGCGGTTCATCGTCGCCAGCCACGAGCTCGGGCACCTCGGCGATGCTGCTCAGCTCAGCCTTTCGTTGGGCGATCACCTCTTGGAACGCCGGGAGGTCACGCGCAGCCATGCGCAGACCGGGTCCGTTCAACTCGGTGATCGGATCGATGTACCGCCTGTACTTCTTGAGGCCAAAGTGCAGATGCGGCCCTGTTGAACGACCGGTCGAGCCCACGAACCCGATCAGCTCACGCTGCTTCACGCGCGTACCGGGGCGGATTCCTCCTTTGATGCGGTGCAAGTGCGCATAGTAACTTTCGAAGCCCCCGCTGTGACGGATAGCGACCAGATTCCCGTTCGGACCCATGCGTCCGGCGAACTTCACTCGGCCGTTTGCGGCAGCCCACACAGGGGTGCCGGGGTCCGCGGCGTAGTCGATCCCGAGGTGCGGCATCGTTCGTTTCAGGATCGGATGAAAGCGTCGCGGGTTGAAGCGAGACGAAAGACGGTCGTAACGAAGCGGCGTGCGCAGCCAACCACCCTGTATCGCGCGTCCGGTGTCGTCGTAGAACTGCCCGGGTACGTTGGGCGCTTCGTAGTAGAAGGCCTGTGCCCTACCCGTTCGCTGGCCGTCGTATTCGAGTGCGTGTATCCGGCCGTAGCGTAGAAACTCCCCGTCTACCCGCTCTTCGTCGACGATGACTCGAAAGACATCCCCTTTGCGCGCTTGCAGTGGGAAGTTGATTTGGCCCTCGAATGCCTCGGTGAAGAAGGCGGCGAGACCGGCGGGAAGCCCGATCCCCACCAGGCCATCACCGATCGACGTTTGCACCGAGGCGGCCCGCGCGATCGGCGTTCGTTCGACCTTGATACGGATCTGTTCGGCACGAAAGAGTCCGTTTTCGCCCCGAGAGACTTCGACGAACTCCGTGGCCGAAGGGTGATACTCGAAATGCTTCAGCGCTGCGTTTTCGTCGCGCTCGACCACCAGCTTGTGCTCGGGACGACACCGCCGGAAGTCGACGATGTGTTTCAAGGCTTGCTCGATCTGATTGCATTCCTCCACCTCGAGTCCAGCATTGAGAAGCGCGCCGCGGAAGCTTGGTACGCTACCAAACAAAGTCTCGTAGCGAGCGTTGGGACGTGAGCGTTGGAGGGCGAGGCTCTCCTCCAGACTGAGCTCTTCTTCGATGCCGCCGTCGGAATCCGTCAACGAGGTGCGGTCGGTGGCTGCTATTGCGAGCGCTGCCGCTTCCCCCTCCGGGTCGAGGCCGGTTTCCACCCATGCCCATGCTTCCGGCAACACACTCCGGACGAGCCAGACGAACACGAACCCGAGAACGACGGCGCCAACGACCCCGCTCACGACCAGCCGCTTGATACGCTGGGCACGAAGCTCATTCGGCAAGAGCGCCATCTCCACCGAGGGCAAAGGCCGCAGGGCGGGCTTCTTCTCACTGCTCGGATCCGCACTCATCGGACGCTCGACTTATCAGCGGCTAGGCGAATACGCAAAGCCACCTTTAGGGGCCAGAGCCCCATGACTGGCGCGAAGCGCTGTTTTTACAGGGTTGACACCCCTGAGGGTCAGGGTTAAGACGCCGCTTCCACATGGAAACTAGCGCCTTGTAATACATACGAAATACGACATCAACGACAGTACCGATCGTGATAAAAAGTGCGGATATGTAGTTCCACCGCACGAGCGCGGGAGTAACTCAGGGGTAGAGTGCCGTCTTGACAAGGCGGAAGTCGGCGGTTCAAACCCGCCCTCCCGCACCCCGACTAGGGGTTTGTATTGCAACACAATGGGCTACCTTGACACGGTAGGGGTCCGGGGTTCGAAACCCCGCGTGCCTACCAAGTGATTGCGGGGACTTGGCGCGGTTTCTGTCTCTCCGCCATTTGCGTTTTCTGAATCGGTGTGTCGTTCGGTGTGTCGCGGTCTCTCAGCCCATTGGGCGGCCGAAGATCAACCCGAGCGCGTCGCTCGCGAGATCGGGGAATTCATTCGAAAGGGAGCCGCCCAGATCGCTCAGCCAAGCATGAACTAGCCGGGCTTCCCCGTGGCCCTACTCGCACGCGAAGTCGATAGTGAGAACCGATCGGGTTTGCTCGCCCATGACGAGGGTGACGGTTGCCACATCGGGCTCATAGGAAAACGTAAATCTTCCTCTCTCTGTGGAGTCCTCGGGATCGATCATAGTCACGACCCCTGGTGATCCATTCGGGTTGTAGCTGTACTCGAGACGCGTTTGCACCTCGTAGGCCTCGAGCTTGCCGTTGTCCCACATCATCGTCCCGCTCGATGCGAACATATCTCCGGGGTCGATCCGCGTTTCGAACGACGTGGGCTGCTGCGGCTTGTCGTAGGTCGTCGTATTGGTTTGAACGGGCATACCGTCCGCATCATAAAAGGTGAGCGTGGTCTCGTTGCCTGCGCTATCGAGCTCGTGCACGAGTCTGCTAAACAGAATGCCGTTCATGAACGTGGTCGTTTCCGCCAGCGATAGGAACGTGAAGTCAAAGTGATTTCCTGCCCCGTGCTGGAACGCCCGCCCTGCGACGCATGGCATTCCACATCGAGTGGGATCGGGGTCGTATGCGGAGAGGATTCGGGTGCCGCTTTGAAACGTGCAGTCCCGCGTCGGTGGATCCGCATCGAGGTCGTAGGTGCATTCGTGCGACCGAATCGGCATGCCGGGAGGCTCTTCCCACTTGGACGCGCAGGGGCGAGGGAGAGCAGCCGGTCCACCTGTTCCCCCTGAACCGGCCCCGCCTGCGGAGCCGCCGGTCCCGCTTCCACCGTTGCCCGAGGCTTCTTCTCCGCACCCTGCGGCAAACGCCGCGCAAACGCTCGCCAACAGCAATAGACCGGCCTTGGACATGGTG
>Ga0255058_10000357_pt1 | contig 27284 bp, 28 predicted proteins | sample Cases_109_9_MG_FD_188637 | JGI IMG/M metagenome (GOLD analysis project Ga0255058, IMG submission 188637) | Seawater microbial communities from Amundsen Gulf, Northwest Territories, Canada - Cases_109_9 | ecosystem: Environmental > Aquatic > Marine > Gulf | place: Canada: Northwest Territories... | reverse complement strand
GCTCCGCAAGTTGTTCGCCACCGGGCACCCGCACCGACGTGATGCCGTATGCGAGAAAGGCCTCCAGAAAGGTGACCCAGCGGGGGGACACGACGTGTACGTGCATATCGAACAGGCCGGGGATGGCAAACCGGCCGCTGGCATCGATCGTGACAGTTCCACTGGGAAGCGGGCGATCCGGCTCGGGACCGACCCAGCGTATCCGACCCTGATCAATGAATAGAGAAGTCTCGGGGCCAAACTCGCCCGCCCCGAAATCGAGGAGCCGAACCCGCCGCAACAGCACAGGTGGTGGCTTCGCGCGTGTCAGTTCAAGCTGGACGGGAATCGCCTCTGGCTCGCCGTCTTCGAGAGGGTGGCGCCAGACGTGACCGCCCACGGCATAGATCAAACCCGAGCCGTCCGGAGTGAACGCAAAGGTGTCGCCCCCTTCCGGGCTGAGTTGCCGGACATCTTCCTCGCGCACCCGTTCTTTCCCCCCCAGAGGCGCCGCCCAGATTTCGACGTTCCGCCGGAAGGCCAACCACCTCCCATCAGGCGAGATGAGCCCGTCGCTCACATGGCGCACCAAATCGGTGATGGGCTCCGGCTCCGCCCCGGCTTTTTCTGTGAACGGCCTGCTGTAGACCGTGCCCTTGTCCGACCAGTAGAGCCACTCACCGTCTTCCGACAGGTGCGGTCGCGCGGACCAAGGGCCAGCCGAACCGAGGGAATCTCTCCTACCGTCGGTTGGGCTGACGGCTACGAGGAGAAAACTGCGGCCTTCTCGCTCCGCGAAGAGCACCCGCTCTCCGTCGGGACTCCAGCTCAAGCCCAGATAAACAAGCCCTGAAGCCAGCGTGCGCGTTTGCCTGCTCTCAAAATCGAACACGCTGACTTCCTGTGTCCCATTCTGGTCGCGGACGAACGCAAGCTGTTTTCCGTCCGGCGAAAAAACGGGCTCCCGCTCTAACGCATGTCCCTCGAACAGCCGGTGGGCCGAGCCGCCGTTCAGCGGCTGTTCCCAGATGTAGCCAGCTGCCACGAAAACCAGGGTGCGGCCGTCGGGAGAGAGCCGCGGGCTCAAGACGTTGCGCAGCCGCCTCGAGCTCCCTGGCTCGACTGCCAGCTTCGGTGGGGCAGTCGGGGCTCGAACCTCCAAGCTGACTTGGACGTGGAAAGAGATCGGTTCACGTGAGCCCGCCGCCAGCGAGATCTTCCAGAGCCTGCCGACCTCGCCCACGTAAAGGCTCTTATGGTTGGGAGCGATGGCGAACAGCGGACCTCTCGGAGCGAAGCCCGATTGGCTCGACACGTGGGCCACCTCTCGCTCCGCACCCTCGGGGAGCGCAAGGAATACAAGCCCTTCCGAGCCCGGGACAAAACCGCTTTGCGAGCAGTGGAGGTACAGCCCATCCCCTATCGGACTCGCGACCAGTCGATCCGCGTAGCACGGGACCGTGCCGAGCGTATCGAGCGTGCCCTCGCGATTCCTTAGCACGATGCGAGTCGTCAAGCGCGGTGATCCCTCCCCGCGTTCGATCACGCTCCAGGCCAGGCGGCCGTCCGGGAGGTGGGCGACTGAACGGAAGAGGCGCGGCGTCGAACTGAGGGTTTCTGTCTCCCCCGTTGCCCAGCGCACTCGGCGTACCAGAGCCGGCATCGAATGCCAGGGGTCGGCCTTGAATGCCTCGCGGACGAAGCGCAGATAGACGATCGCCTCACCATCGGGAGTCCAGCTAGGCCGCCCGGCCCAGGGTTCGTGCGTTACCTGCGTGATCTCCGCGCTGTCTAGCTTCAGCATGAAGACGTTGCCCTCGCTTCCGTCTCTGTCTGAAATGAAGGCGACGCGCTGGCCGTTGGGTGAGATCGCCGGGTCAGCGTCGTAGTAGGGCCCGAAGGTGAGCTGCTCAGCCGTGCCGCCCGCGACCGACAACCGGAACAGATGGCCCAGCATTGTGAAGATCAGCCACTTGCCGTCGGGTGAGATGGCGATGTCGGGGTCGGTGACCTCGGTGGTCGCGAACTCGAGCGTCCGCCAACCCTCGTTGTCCTGGGCCGTCAGCGGACAGACCAGGAGCGACAAGAACGCGGAGAGCATGAGCGGAAGCCCGACACATTGAAGGAACGGAGCGCATCTGAAGTTCAGCATAGTAGCTCGGATACTCCCTTACGATGGTTGACAGCCGTACCTGTCCTGTTCAACGGACAATGCACAGCAATCACTCCGCCCGATGGGGGCCGCGACGGAATACACCTACGTCTGAGTCGTCTCTTGGGGCCGAAACGTGACCTGCTGGGCGTGAGCCAGAAGGGTAGCTCCGGCAATTCGTGGGGCGCAGTCTACCATCACTACGAGTAACGGATTCTGTCAACTGTGGCCGAGCCGCGACGCACCTCAGACGGACTCAAAGAGCGCCGGTCGGGGGACCGTGCGAGCAAAGCGAAGCGCCCGCAGTCCCTCAGAACCTGACAGCGCCTGTCTGCCCGTCAGGGTTGGTAGTGCTGCTTCTTTGAGAGGTTTCGCGCCTGACTACCTGGCAGAAGTTCACCCCTGCCATCCGCATCGATCCGCCGAACAGTGCCAGGCGCAGTGACAGAGCGTCGGTGATCCGGTGGCCACCTCAGAGTCATCTTCACCCGGCGCCTCCGTCACTCCACTTCTTGAAAGTCCGGTCGATGCTCTCCCATGTGTCCTTCCAGAGCCCGGTCAACGCTCTGATGGTCTCCTGCGCGAAGCCGTCCATATCTTCCCAGTATCGTGGTTGAGAGGGAGGTACATACTTCCAGCCGATCCAGTACGGAGTTCGTTTGAAACCTTCCAGGGACAGCGCGTCGATCAGCTGACCGCGCAGAGACTCCAGTTCGCTTCTGCGCATGTCGATCCACAAGCCGATGTAGGCAAATCCGAATCCGTGCTTGTTGGCATTCCACTCAAACGCCACGCCGACAATCGGCTCCTCCGGCTGATCGTACTTCCACCCCGGCATATGCAGAAGGAGCTTCTTCCACGGTGACTCATATCGCCTCCACAACTCAGGTGATCCGGGAAGTTCTGAGGCGACTTCCTCCAGTGGATCGGCCAGCGACCGAAAGAAAACGTCGGCTGCTTGACGCTCCAGCTCCGGGAGTTTCAGCCATTCATCAATCTGGTCCCTGTGCTCCAGGTAGAATGTGAGCCTCGGATCCAGCGGATCTCGATCCAACATCACAGAAACTCCTTTCGGAGGGTCGCCAGATAGTTGTGCACGCTTGCACGAGCGATCTCATCCACTCCGATGCCGGAGGATCGATTCATCGAATCCTCAATCAGGCGGATGATCTCCAGCAGTGAGACTGTTCGGAAGGATTCCAGTGCATCTCCCGTTGCCGTTACCGGAGGACGCCCACGTGGAGACAGGAACACGAAATGGGGATCGGGCTCTTCCGCAAAATCCTCGTAGAGCCTGTCGCACTGGTGCCGACCTTCAATCGCATCCGTCTTGGCCTCGATCACAACCGTGGCCTGTGGCATCCAGATCACGATGTCCGCACGGGAGTGGGCTCTCACAACTTCACACACGACTGTGGCCCGCCGAAGGTCCGTCGGCTCGAACATCGCATCCAATACACAGGACTCGAGGAATCCGGCCAGAAAACTCACACCGAGACCGTGGCGTCCAGTGGGGTCCATGAGCCACGCGATCACGCGACAATGGTAGGTTTCGCGACGGGACTGACCGATGATCGATAGAAGAGTCGATGGTCCGGAAACCCACTGGCCTTGTACTACAAGTTGCTCCTGTTTGTGTGCGATGTCCGCGAGTGCTGTTTCCCAGTGGTCGACGACCGCTCGCCTCTGCTCCCTGATCTGGAGTCCGCGGGCTTCCTTCGCCTCGGTCCAGCGGCTCCACAGGCCGGGGAAAGAGGCGGCCCCAAGATGTGCCGAAAGACCTACTTCGGGATCAAACATACTCTATGTGATCTCGCTGCCCTTAGTCTCAACTGCTCCAGCGCGGTTACTGATCTCCAAGATCAAAGGCATGCATCCACCCTGTGACTGCCCTTCCCCGTACCGTGGCGCGTACCCTGTATCTCGTCAGCACATACTCTGGTGTGATCACTTCCGACTTGTTGTCGAGCACAACGACCAAGGCCCCAGCAGGCAGCTCGGCGATGATGCGCCCAGCACCCCAGTCCTCATAACTGTCGGATAGGACCGCAGTTTCTTCACCCTCTGGCTGTACCTTCACTGTCTCACCGCTGGCGTACAGCCTTGGCGTGTCCTGGAAGTACAGTTCGCCCAGCTTGACGCTAACGGACTTGGCACCACCCTGGCGGGCGTTCTCCCAGAGTCCCCCGGGAGCCCAAATCGCCTGACCTACCGAGTAGACGCCTGAGGCTGGCTCCCCTTGCCTGTAAGCGTTGACGATCAATGCATCGGGTTGTTCTCGCCGACCGATGGTCTCAGCGGCGTGCCGTAACGTTGCCTCTACCTCAGCCCTGGTGCGCCCACTCGGGATCGTGATCGCGTACTCATATCTCGTCACCCTGCCATACGAGACGTCCCGCGTGCGGCCAGCTTCGTTGAAAAAGGTGGATCCGACCGTTGGAGGACTGTAGGAGCTACCGGAATCTCTACTAACAGCGTAGGCGCCGATTGCCGCAACAAGAAGGAGGATTGCAATCCATCGGAGACTCCCCCTGCTGGCACCACTGGACGACTCAGACTCCTCAGTGCTTATCTTGATGACCGGTATGTTTGGCTGCATGCTATCGGCAGGTCGGTTTCCCGGTGCGCAGGAGTAGTGGTACTCCCTGCCGGCCTCCTTGCAGACCGACTCATTCCAGCCAATATGCGCCCCGCAGCCGCTACAGGTTCGAGCCATCTTGTCGTCCTCGTCATACGACAGAGCGAGTCAGAGTCGAGCCCGCTCTTCTCCGTTCTCTGCGGACAGCCAGAGAGTGGTATCCCTCGATCCGTCTATCTTGATATTCCAAGTTCGTTCGCCGACCGGCACCCGAATGCGCACCTTCACCCACCAGTCCCCGGGCGGCAAGAACCTTGATACGTAACCCGAGTTGTCTGTAGTGTCTTCGATTACCTGTAGACCAAGCCCCTCCGTTAGCGAATGCTCAAGATCGAAGTAGCCCGCGTAAACCTCATCTTCCCAGGTGTCACGAGTCTCTCTGTAGGAGTCAACCAAGGGCATGGCGGCTTCCTGCAGTGCGGTGAACTGGTTGAAGATGGCTTCTTTGTCACGAGCTTGTCGCCGCTCCAGGGACTCCAACTGCTCAAATCGTTCGTAGAGAGTCATATACTCTCGGGTACCGCGGGCCCTAGCGTACATTGCGAGCATTCGATTTGAGAGTGCTTGCATCTCCTCTCGAGTGGTCGTCCATTCGCCTTCTTTCTCACGCCAGTCATTCTGAAGCGACCGGATCTCTCCAAACCTCTCGATGAGCTCCTGCGGTATTTCGGGTCTTGGATCTGCCGCCTGTTCATCCAGCTGTTTGAAGACTGAATCGCGATCGAACGGATAGAAGAACACGGAGACGTATGCCTGCGGGACCGGTCCCTTGCTTCCGTCTGCCTCGACCCGAACCGTAGCCAGTCCTCCGCTCTCCCATGGCCCTATCGAATCCACGACGTCGCCGTAGACAGGTATTGGCCGAGCAGCCCACACCTCTACTTCATCGGATAGTCCCGTCGGTAGCAGCCAAGAGCCGTTGGAGTACGTGAGCTCCTCGGGAGGCCTAGCATCGATTACGCCGTGGCAGGACTCCCAGCCTACTCTGAGTCGAAACTCCGTTCCGGCGGGTCTGCCGGCGAAGCGGCCCAAGCAACGAGCTGCCTTGTCTCCTCGCTTCGAGTGCCTGACCCAAGTCGCTTCCGACTCCCCGACCATGAGCCGAACAGTGAGAGCCTCCGATCCGCGTGCGCTGCCACTCACCTCCCCCTCGAAAGTGCCCTGCCATTCGGGCTCGGAGCAGGCTGCTAGAGCGACGAGAAGGCAGGTAGAGGCGACGGCGAAGTTGCTCGTTCCTCTCATACTGGCTCCTAGGCTTGCACGAACGGCTGACCGCACACTGGACAAGTGGATCGACTCTTGGGGATGTTCCCTTGCCCACAGCTGGAGCACGAAAGCCATAGCACTCCGTCGGTCTTTGGAACGACGAGAGGAGGAGAGGGGGGTGCTACTTCCGGCTCAACATCGCTGTGGCAGTGCTTACACAGGCTGGCCTCCACTTGGATCAGCTCGGCGCAGAAAGGACACTTCCTCAGGTTTCTTGTTGTGAGTGGCTCCGGCCGCGCGGGAGTAGCCTGCTGGTCCCTCCGAATGGCGCTCCTGCGAAGACTCTCGCCGATCCCGGCCACCACCAGACCCGGCAAAATGAAGAAACCCATGCTGACCATCAGATTCAGAGAGGCCCACTCAGCCTCAAAACCGCTGGTGCCAAATCCCGTGTTCTGAAGCCCCATGACGATGTTGGCGACGCCCATGGCAGCCCAGCCGAGTCCGATGACGATCAGGAATACACCCATCGGAAGTAAGCTCCTTGCTCTTCAGGATCCGTCCTGCGTGTATTGTCTCCTGCTTACCTCACAGGTGTTCCGCATTACGAACAAATAACTTAGCGCCGGCAGTGTCAGAGACAGTGCCAGGCTCTATGAATCCGGGGGCGGGATTCGGTGCGAAGCGTTCTGCAGGTGGGGCCTGCGGAAGACACCCGCGATCTCCTGAACCCCAATCGCGTGGCGGTACATGCACTCACCTGCATATAGTTGCAGTCACGTGCATTTCGGCGATTTCACTTGCGTACAGTTGCGTACACTCCTCCTCATTTCGTTACAGCTACGGTTACAGATCTCAAACGGTCCATCGTCACACCTCTGCCGCTTGATGCAGCGCCCACCACCCTCTCGCTCTTTCCTCGGTCCACTCCACTTTCAACTCGACCGTACCCAACAGACGTGCCAACTCGCGAGCCGTCTGCGGCCGCTCGGCCGGGTTCTTGGCCAGGCATGCCAGAACGATCTCATCGAGTGCCGCCGGGATGGCCAACTCGGTTCGGGCCGAGGGGGGGGCGGGAGTGCTCTGGACGTGGTGCACGAGAAGCGCGACGGGCGTGTCCGCGCTGAACACGTGCTGCGCGGTCAGGAGCCAATACGCCAGGCAGCCTGTGGCGTAGATGTCGCATCGCCCATCGAGGTCCATGGTTCCCAGCGCTTGCTCGGGGGCCACGAAGGCGGGGGTGCCCTGTATCGCATTCGCGTCTGTGAGACCGGGGTCGCCAGCCTCTCGCTCGGATTCCTTTACGATTCCGAAGTCCAGGACCTTCACGAAGTCCAGCTCCTCACCGTAGCGACAGACAAACACGTTGGCGGGTTTGACGTCCCGGTGAACCAATCCGCGGGAGTGAGCTTCGGAAAGAGAGTGGCACACCTGGCTGAGAAGGTGAATGGCTCGCTCGGCCGGAACTGGACCGAACCGCCGCACCAGGGTGTCGGCGTCGAGTCCGTCGAGCAGTTCCATTGCGAAGTAGAAGGCTCCGTTGTCTGCGGTACCGAAATCGAATAGCTCGACTGTGTGGGGCGAGCGGAGACTGGCGATCGCCTGAGCCTCACGCTCGAATCGCTGCACCGCGTCTGTCGCGATCTTCTGGTCGGTGCCTCCGGTCACATCTTGCTTGATAAGCTTGATGGCAGCGGGCCGGGCCAGCATTCGGTGTCGGGCGCGCCATACTTCGCCCATCCCGCCCTGGCCCAGCAATTCTTCCAACTGATAGCTCCCTGCTCTGCGCGCGGCAGTAACCTCGCGACCCAGCCCGTAGACAACCCTGGCACTGACGTACGCAAACGCGACCGCGAACGCGGAAGACATCACTGCAGTCCGATAGCTGTTCGGATCGGCAACGACTCTCCCCGATACGTCAAGCAGCACCAGAACGATGGGCACGGTGGACCCGGCTGCGATCGAGCCCACAAGCATCTTCCGGGGCGGTCCCGGAAGAAGCACCGGGAAGAGGATGACGACCACCGGAACCCATGTCAGGTTTGGAAGGAATCCGGTCTCGAGATAGTGCCCCCACAAGGTGGCGATCGCGATAATGAAGCACACCAGGATCTCGTACCCCAGTCCCAGCGTGAGCAGGCGTGACGGTGATACACGGCCGCTGCCCGCTGCCCACCACAGAATCAGGGAGGCAGCGACGCCGATGACATTACCAATGAGAAGGGCCCCGCGCTCGACCAGCACCGCTAGGACTGATCCATCGTTCAGTAACAGCGAGATCGCCGTCCCGATAGCAAAGACGAGGTCCGAGGCGAAAGCGGCAAGAAGAAGCAGGGCCAGGATTCGAACCCGTTTGCGGACCTGCTCCAGGAGGTCTGGAGGAAGAGCCGACGAGAGTGAGGAACCCGTCGGGCCTTCAGCGACCTGGAAGACTGTCGCGCGCTCGGACATAAGAAACGCTTGTGACTCCTGATGGTCGTCCGCGTGCTCTCGGATCGTGATCGCCTGAGACTAGACTACCGGATGGTGTCCGCGTCCCGAAAGCTGCCTCCGTATGATCGGTGCGTCCAGTATCTTGGGTTGTTCGGTCGGTTGCAGGCGTCACGGTCGTGGTCCGCCGCCTCAGTCCCCCTCAGACGGGCGCGACTGCGTTTGTTACAGTATGCGTGACAAGGCCTCCACAACGAAGAAAACGGCCCTGCCGTAACTACCGACAGGACCGTCTCTTACCAAATCGGGGCGGCGAGATTCGAACTCGCGACCTCCTGAACCCCATGCCAAATCCGTGCGCTGACTGGCGCTGGAAGGCGCTGGTTTATGCGGGTATCGGGGTGGGTAACGCTGGCCAGCAGCAGCCAGCAGCAGTGGGCGCTGTCACTGACGCTGACACTGTTCAGCAGGCCTGAAAGGGCGTAGGACGTGCCCGTCGACCACGCGCTCACGCAGGCCGTGTAATCCCGAGCTTCTTCATCCGTGACTGCAGGCTGCTCGGCGTCACGCCGAGGCCAGGTTTAGGGGCACGCGGTCTTCGGGCGCGCGCGGTTCCCCTTCGATCTTGAGCAGGGCTCTCAGCAGCCAGCCGCCGTCGGCGACGGGCTCGTGGTCCAGCAGGATCTTGGTCTTCATGTCGGCCTCCTCGTATGGATCCGGAGACCCGGCCACGGGCGTGGTGCGATAGGCCACGCGGCGCGGACCGTCCGGCGCCGGGCCACAAGCGGAAGGCGAGCGTGGGGGGCTCGACCGTCCGCCGAGCCCGGGCGGTCACTTGGTGCTTCGGCTATCGGATGGAAAGATCGGGAGGGGTGTGACAGTGGGGGCGGATGACGTCTCGATGAGGATCGGGCTCATACAGCCGGTTCCGGCCTTACTGTAGCGGTCGGTCCCCGAGCCTGCGCAGAGTGCCGTGACGCCGCGCAGCCTTGAGCCACCCGATCGTCCCCAGCGCCGTGTAGAGCCGGGACGGGATCCCCGAGCGGGCGAGTAGCGCCTGCGCTTCCTCGGGAACTACGCGGCCGGCCAGCAGTGCTTCGGCCGCGAGATCGAGACCGCGGCGCAGATAGCGCGTTTGACCGCCGAGTTCCTTGAGCGGGCGCCCCCCTATCGCCTCCCCTCCCCCGAGCCCCAGTCCGCCCGTCCACTCGAAGCCCGCCTCGCGAGCAAAAACCCGGCAGATATCGAGGGCGGTGCGCGTGTGCTCCCACTCCGGGAAGCCGCAGTTCACAAGGGCGAGGAACCGGACCGCGGACCCCTCGGGCTGCTCTGCCCGGTGTGCGGCGATCCGCTCGGCGAAGCGGGTCACCAGGTAAGGCAGGGCGTCCACGTACAGGGGCGTCGAGAGCACGAACAGGTCGGCCCCGTCTACCGCCTCGAGCAGGAGCCGCTCCTTCTCCGGCCGCAGGCACCGGCCCACGTGAAACACCTCGGTGTTCATGCTGCCCTCGGCCAGTCGCGCCAGGAGGTAGCTGCCGAGAGCTTCCGAGTTGCCGGTGCCGCGGGGCCGGGCGCTCCCCACCAGGAGCACGGCCCGCCGGGCGCTCACGCAGCCCTGCCGGCGAGACGGCCGAGCACCGGTTCGAGGCTGGTGGCGAGGCGGTCTCGCACGACCGGCGACGGAGCGCCTGCCGGCAGGACGCACACCGCGGTAGCGGGGCTATAGAGATTCAGCGCGTTTCGCTCGACGAGTGTCCGGAAGATCCGCTCCTGCTCCTCGTCCGGCTCGTGCAGGACGCCCACAGCCGCGAGCGCCGGGTACCGCCGGTACCGTCGCCGGTGGTGCACCTCGCCGCCCACGCGGCGGAAGAACGGCGACACCATGCAGATCGAACGGTCCATCGCCTTCTTGATCTCCGAAGAGTAGCCGCCGAAGGTGATCGGCGTGAGGAGCACCATCAGGTCACTCCCGATCATGGCGCCGGTGATCCGGCGGCCGGCATCGCCGTCGGTCTTGCACAGACCGGGCGTATTGATCCAGCACTCGAAGCACCCTTGGCAGTACGCCAACGGAACGTCGCGGAGCTGGAAGTCACGGACGAGCGTTCCCGTCTCCCGAAGCAGCGCGAGCAGCTCGTCCTCTACGGGCGCCAGGGCCTCGTCGCCCTTGAGCGCTCCGTTTAGGACGACGGTGCGGGATCCCGGGCGCATGGCCCCGGGATCGACAACGACATCGGTGACGTACCTACGGTCGTCCATGGCCAGACTCGGTCGGAGTGGCAGAGGGGTAGGTTCAATGTCCGATTGGAGGAGGCGGGCGGCAAGCGGGAGGGCGATGCGGGCTCACGCCTGCGGCTGCCCCTAAGGCCAGTTCACCGTCTTCGTCACCGGATCGTAGCCGTTCGGCAAGCCAAGGTCCCGCACGATAGCGATGAACCGGAGATCCCCGCGCAGCGGGTCGTACCGCGGCCGCACCCCGAGCTGGATCAGGTCGGCGGCGCAGGCCTTCCACTCCTGTTCGAGCCACAGCAGAAAGGTCTCGTGATCGCCGAGCGCAAGCCGCAGCTGGTGCTCCTTGAAGTCATCCAGTTCTTCGGCCTGCTTGTGAGCGGTGCAGCCCACCTGACTGGGCGTCAGGAGGGCGGTGCAAGTCCTACAGGCGCCACGACTACTCGGAACGCCTTAATACCAGTCAGCTGGCCCGCCTCACGAGCGAGCGTTGGCCCGGTGATGCCATGAGCATTTATGAAGATCGCTTTCTGCCGCACCTGGTCAATTTTGCATGCTCGGCGAAACCCAATCGGAAGCAACGTGAAAAGATCATGCCGCTTGCCGAGGGCGATGTCCTGGAGATCGGCTTCGGCAGTGGACTGAACCTGCCGTTCTACGATGCGCAGAAGGTCCGCAAGGTATGGGGCCTCGAACCGGCAGAGGGCATGCGTCGCAAGGCGCGACCGATGGTCGATGCATCAGAGCTGGACGTCGAGTTCATCGACCTGCCGGGCGAGGAAGTTCCGCTGGAAGCGAACAGCGTGGATACGGTGCTGATGACTTACACGCTGTGCACGATACAGGATGCCATCGCCGCGCTGGAGGGCATGCGGCGGGTGCTCAAACCGGGCGGGAGCCTGCTTTTTTGCGAGCACGGCATCGCGCCGGACGAGAGTGTGCGCCGCTGGCAACACCGGCTGAACCCGGCCTGGAGCCGGGTTGCCGGTGGCTGCAACATGAATCGTGACATACCGGATCTGATCACGAAGGGCGGTTTCCGAGTTTTGGCTGACGAACGCATGTACATCCCCGGGATCAAGATGCTCTGCTACAACTACTGGGGCAGGGCCAGGGCCGTGTGACGGCCGCTCAACCCGCAGCTCTGCGGCGCAAAGCCCTCAACCCACGAATCTGCTGGATCGCGAAGTAGAGAACGGCAATTGCGACAGCATCGACGAGCAGCAATCCGGCCGTGGTCAATGACGGGTAGAAGAGCGCGACGAGGATTACGCTGCCGGCGACCCAGGCAATGTCACCGCCGATAATGCCGGCGATCTCCATGGCCCGAATTTCCCGGGTACGAACGATATTGCCCAGTTGCAGAGCGAACATCGCCAGCAGTCCCGCGGTTACATAAACCGGTACTACACTGGCCAGACCGAGCTGCGCCGCGACCCACGGGCCACCGAGTAGTAGCAACAGGGCCGAGGATGCCGAGAAGAACGCGTTCAGGCGCAGCGCACGAAGAAGAAGAGTACTGTTGGCCATGGTTGTTATCTCACTTTAAAAATATATAGTACTTTAAAAGGATATAGCGAAGTGTTAGATTAGTCAACCATGAGCAAGCGGAGCTACAAGCAGAACTGTGCCCTGGCGCGCGCCAACGATGTGATCGGCGAGCGCTGGACCATGCTGCTGCTGCGCGACCTGTTGATTTCACCCCGTAGATTCAACGAGTTACTGGAGTCGCTCAAGGGCATGGGCACGAATCTGCTGGCGTCGCGCCTGAAGGATCTCGAAGCCGCCGACATCATCGAGCGCTGCGAAGGCGACGGTGGCGCGGGCGGGTATGCGATGACCGAGCGGGGCCGCGCGCTGGAACCAGCCGTACTTGCCTTGATCCGATGGGGCCTCAGCTACGGTCCCGAGAATAAGGCGGGTGACCATCATCGGGATGACTGGGACCTGCTGGCGCTCAAATCCCTGTTTCGGCCCGATCGCGCCGGGGATCTGTCGGTCTGTGTCCAGTTTCGCGCGCCCGAATTCGAAGGCTGGGCGCGGGTGGAGGAGCAGCAGATGAGTGTGGGTGTCGGCACGGCGCAACAGGCCGATATCGGCATCGATGGCACGATCCCGAATCTCTTCGTCGATGCAGAAAATCCGCCGGACTTGTTGGTGCATGGCGAAGCGTCGGTGTTGCAGGGTTTCATGTCCGCGTTCGCGCTGAGACATCGTTCGGGCCACCTGCTCGTCTGGTAGGAACTTCCGCAGACGCCTGCGAAAAGACCGACCTCAGCGAGCCGAGCCACGCCATCGCAAGGCTACGAAGTTGCCATCCTCAGGCCGCTACAGCTACGGTTACAGTTGGGCAAGAGAGGCGTTCTAGAGGCAGTGCCTGGATGCACGAAAGCCCGCCATTTGACGGGCTTTCTGCCAATCGGGGCGGCGAGATTCGAACTCGCGATCTCCTGAACCCCATGCCGATTCGAAGCGCTGGCCAGCGCTGACTGGCGCTGATTTATGCGGGTTTCGGGGTGGTTGCCGCTGACCAGCAGCAGCCAGCAGCAGTGGGCGCTGTCACTGACGCTGACACTGTTCGGAACGCCTGAACGGGTGTCAGGTGGCCGCGTGCAGCAACCCCGCGGTAACCAGGATCGTGGTCGGCTCAATTTTCTACTCCGCCCCGAACGCCGCAAGCTGCGCCCGTGCCCGCTGCTCCAAGTTCGCCCGCGCCTCCGGCGAGGTGTCCGCGTCGAGCGGGATCGTCTGGAGCACCGTTCGGTAGGCCACTATCGCGGCCGCCGTGTCGCCCACGGCCAGGTACCCGTCCGCTAGGCTGTCCCACGGGTTCGCATGCCCGGCGTGCTTTCGGGTGTTGAGCTCAAACACAGCCACCGCCTGCTCCGGGCGGCCCGCGCCGAGGAGCGCGTATCCGAGCTGGTTGACCATCCCCTCGGGCGCGTTCCCGCTGTCCAGTGCCGCCACTGCTTCGTCGGTGCGGCGGGCGTCGAGTAGCTCGGCCGGGAACTGTGCCGTGCCCTCGAGGCGCGCGAAAGACTCACCGTCGACGATCTCCACCCCCGTCGCCGCCCCGTCCGTACCGCGCAGGATCTGGAATTGCAGGCCCGACTCCTCGCGCAGGAACACGTCCTGGCCGATCGGGAACACGCGGGACGAGGCGTTCTCGAGGGTGACGCGCGAGACGAGCACGCCGTTTTCCACCGAGATCGTCACTACGTTCGGGCCGGTCCACCGGTACCGGCCCGCGACTTCGGCGAGCTGATCCGCCGACAATTCGATCGCGGAGACCGGGTCGTCCAGGATACCGCGCCAATCATACTCGAGCGCGACCGCGCGCAGGATCTCCATCGCGATGCGGCTACCGTTGTCCGAGTTCGCCATCACGGCGATGCCATACCCGTCGTTCTGGCTCGCGAGGAGCAGGGCCTGGAAGCCCTCGTCTGCCCCGTTGTGGCCGAAGTAGACCGTCCCGCCCTCGTCGTTCATGAAGAACCCGAGCCCTGAGCCTTCCATGACCGGGGTCGTCATCTCCTGGGCCGTCGCCGGCCGGAGCACGCCGCCCGCCTCCCCGCGAAGCGAGTTCTGCATCGCGATCGCGAACCGCGCGAGGTCGCTGGCGGTGGTCCACAGGCCGGCCGCATGCATCTCCGGATACGTGTGCCGCTTGCCGGGTACCGCGGAGCCATCGCGGCGGTACCCCGCCGCCGCCTCAGACAGGCGCTCGGCCGGCAGCGGGTTCTCGTACGTGCTGTGCGCCATCCCGGCCGGCTCGAGGACGAGCCGTTCCAGGAGGTCGGGGTAAGCCTCACCGGTCACGTCCGTCATCGCGAGCTGGACGATCGTTATCCCACCGCCGGAGTAACGGAGCTGCGTGCCGGGCTCGAGGTCCACGCGCACCGGTGCCGTGTTCCCTTCCCCGTCGAGCACCTGCTGGGTCGTCGGCACGCCCTCCCACGGTGGGTAGCCGGGAAACCCGTGCACCGTCGTTCCCGCCGTGTGACTCAGCAGCCGGCGGATCGTTACGGGGCTCTCCGCGGTGAGCTCGTTCTCGGGCAGCTGCCAGGTCTGCAGGATCTCGTTGATCGGCTTGTCCAGGGTGAGCTTCCCTTCCTCGACCAGGCGGAGCGCGCCCGTCGCGCCGACCGGCTTGCTGATCGAACCGGCCTGGAACAGGGTCTCGGTCGTGACCGGGATGCCTTCCTCCCGGTCGGCCAAGCCGTACGCCCTCGCCCACACGACATCGAATTCCTGGATCACCGCGACGCTCACCCCCTCGACGTTCCACCGGTCCATCCGCTCCTCGATCGTCCACCCGGACTCGCCCACGACGCGAACGCGCGGCAGCAAGCCGTTCTCGACCCGGTTGATTTCCTCCAGGGTCATCTCGCCGTAGCCGGTGGCGGCCGGACTGCCGGTGTCTCCGGCGCAGGCGGTGAGCGCGAGGCTGCCGAGAGCGAAAGCGGCGGCGAGAGTTCGGGTCGATGAGAGATGCTGAATCGGCGACATCATGAGAGCCTCTGCTGGAGGCCTAGGGTGCCCTTCATTTCTTCGCGTGTCAGAGGTTGTCGTGAGGATTCACTCATACCTGGCTCCCTTGAAGTGACAAACTCACCATGTCGGCTAGAAACTGAAGGTGTGAATCTAGCGGTGATCCCTTGGTCTCGCTTCGATTAGCGGTCACTCCGCGTTGGAACCAAGTGGTACACAGATTAGGTTGCCGAAGGTGGGCGAGTACGGCCAGGGGCTCCCGAGGGGACCAGTGCCAAGCTCAGTGTCCTGTCACTGTTTCTGTCACTATCTCGCAAGCTGACCTGTCCTAGCGAGGAGCCCATCTGACCGGGCGTCAGGTGGGCGCCGGTGCAGGTTCACGGATCCCCTTCAGTACATCGTGTTTCCGTTCTTGGACTCATCTGGTATCTGCTGCATCGAGTCCCAGTGCTCCACGATCTTGCCGTTCTGGTCGAATCGGAAGAAGTCCATGGTCACGTATTGTTCATCGCCCGGCCACGTCTGATGCGTATGAACGGCGACCAGGTCTCCCTCCGCCACGACACGGACGAACTCGATGTCCTTGCCCGGATACTCCTTGGCCATCCTCTCGAAATACTCGATGAACGGGCCGGTTCCGTCGCCGACCAGAGGATTGTGCTGGATGTACTCCGCCCCGACGTATCTCTCCACCGCCTCCCGCGGATTGCCCAGATATGCCATGCGATAGAAGGCGATCGCGTTCTGCTTGTTGGCCTTGAGGTCGTGTTCCATTCGTACGTTCCTGTTCATCAGTCCCAGCCTTCGAGGACGATTTTGCCTACCGTTTGGATGGCACCGCACATCTGACACGGTGTCAGGTGGGCTAGCTAACTCTGATCGCCGTCCAAGTCTGTGGAGACCTGGGGCGTGTTGCCGTCCACAATCAGAGTGGCAGGCAATCCCTCCACACTGGATAGTCGCGCCGGAGCGCCTCAAGCGTAGGTCGTAGGACCTCGGCATGTTGCTCGATTCCGTACTCGACAACTTCCGAGCGGTGGCGATTCTGTCCAAGGTGCCCATAGACACGTTCTACCATCGCCCGGCCTCCGTGACCCAACTCACGCGACACCGTGAACGGAGCTACTGCAGCTCCCCGATCCGTCGTTTGAAGCCTCGCTGTACAGTAGGTATGACGGAAGATCTTGGTGCGGATTTCACCCCTTTGGCGGCCGGCTAGTTCAGCTATGCCGTCAAGTGACTTGCGGATATCGGTGACGACACGTTCAGAGCTCGATTGGCTTGATGGAAACAGCAGCGAGCCCAAAGGTCGATCCACGCTGAAGACGTGCGCCCTGAGGATGCCCTCTAGTTGAGGCCACAGAGGAATGGTCCTATGGCTCGTGTGTGTTTTGAGTCGGCGCCACTTGTTCGGGCGAAAGGTGACCGTGCCGCGATTGAAGCTGACATCGTCCAACTCGAGTCCAAGGACTTCGCTCTTCCGCCCGCCTGTCAGTAGGAACGTCGCAACCAGAGGATACATGAATGGCAGCGCATCAGCGCCGGGCTGATAGATGCGGGCCGCTTCCAAGAAAAGCGCCGCGTCGGGTACCTCCAGCCACTGGGCCTCCTCCCGGCGAGCGACCGGCTTCTCCATGAGCGCGCTGACTGGATTGTAGCCGGGCTGCACGCGGCCTTCGCTTTGAGCCCGTGCATAGAGGTTGCTGAGGCTGGCGAGGTAGTGCCTGATCGTACCGTCCGTACGTCGACGCCCCTTGGCATTGGGCGTATCGCGGAGATAGTTGGTGAATCCCTGAACATCGCGAACCGTTATGGACCCGAGTGGCCGGTTCGGGCCAAGGTACGCAATTACTTCCCTCAGCTGGGTCTCCGTTTGGGCGATCCAGGCGTCCGTCACCCGACCCGCCTTCGCCTTCTGGATGAGGTGGTAGCGCGCGAACTCGGCCAGTCCCCGCTCCCTATCTAGTCCAAGCAGGTTGCGGTTTCGGTGGTGAGCCTTGAGCACTTGGAGACGTTCCGCGAGTAGCGTTTGAGCGACGTCGAGATCGGACGTCGCCCTTGATTGACCAGGCTCAATGAGCGCCTCACGACCTCCGCCGACGTGCGCAAAGTCACGAAAATCGGCGTAGGCACGGGCAACACCGCCTTGGTTCCGCCAATACAGCCTGCTCTTCCGTCTTTTTCTTGACACTGTTCGCGCCATTGACACTGTAGAAGCGACAGTCGTTTGAGGTACTTATAAGATAAGCCGGCGGGGTCGCTTTGTCACTGTTTCTTGACACTGTTTCTACTCGACAAGAAACGGCCCCGCCGTAATTCACGACAGGACCGTCTCTTACGCAATCGGGGCGGCGAGATTCGAACTCGCGACCTCCTGAACCCCATTCAGGCGCGCTACCGGGCTGCGCCACGCCCCGATGCGGAAATATGCGGGCTACTCCGGGGTTCCCCCGGATTCAAAACTGCAAATCCGGGGCTGATTCCTCCAAACCTCGCACACAATGTCGCACACTTGGGTGCTGGAGGAGCCCTCACGTTTCCGGCGGCGAAGATACGCGAGTGGGTTGGGGAATGCTACTACGCTCAAGTAATGAATGGGCGACAGCTTCTCGTGAGGCTCCCGTGCGTCGCTATGCGATGCGGTTACAAGGGCCGGCATGCTCGTTCGGACTACTCAGCTAGCCTCTTGGTTGTCCTCGAAGGAAAGCCCGGCGCGTCGGTAGTCCTCACTCTTGGTGGCCTGAAATGATCTCGTTTGGGCTGCGAGTCCCTCAGCGCACGGCATCCATCAGGATGTCGTGCACGATACTTGTCGCGACCTCCACAAGCAGGACGTCAAGGCCCACCTCGACGATCTGGTAGCCGTCCGGCAGGCGGATTCGGGAGCGAAGACCGGCCGGAGCGACCTTTTTCGCAATGCCCGGCGGCAGCGGCTTGCCACGGGCCAGGCGCTTCCGGATGCCTGGGGGCAGTGCTTCGACGTTTCCGACCGGATGGAGCGAATACCAGCTCCGGATCTCGGCCTGCATGTCCTTCGTCAGCGTGATCGACGCCGAAGCGGTAAGCACCGGGTCGTTCCCCTTCTGGCTCTTATCCTGGGCGAAGGCGCCGGCAGGAGTGGCAGCGCATACGGCGGCTCCCAGGATCAGACTGACGAACAAGCAACGTTTTGCACGCATTACGGTGCCTCCCTGCGAAAAGTCCGCGACGAACAGGCCGTGGTTCGCCCTCCATCGCTGGTTCGCGCAGCATCCGTGCCGTTGTGCGAAAACACGACGTGAGCGAGTGGAAGCCTTCAAGGCTTGGGGTACGAACGTGGTCGACTACGTGGCCGCTGACGGAAGCGGCCGGGTCATCGTCGGCGTCGTCGTCTACGACATGGATGGCATGCGCGCCTCGCTGGCGAGCCCGGAGATCGACGCGGCCAAGCGTGCCATGGTGATCGACCCGGTGGTCCTCTACCTGGCCGGGGACTAGCCGAGAGTGCGAGAGCTTTCAGGAGCGTGCCGGGCGGGACCGCGCTGCAGGCCAGCCGGCGCACTGCACTATTGCCTCTGGCCACTCTGCCGTGCGCCTCTGGCCGCGACAGTACGCTGTCACGGTCAGACTCGTTCGGCCCCGTGTGTTGGGACGGAGTCTCCTGGTCGGCCGTGACAGCGGCCTCTAGACGGTGGAAGCCGTTCGTTCGCACACCTGATGTAGTTGACAGGATGAGGCGTTCTGTCATTCGTGGACGGTGGACCGACAGCACCCAGGTGGCTGCGCGACAGTCATTGAATAGAACAGGGGGGAGAGAGATGAGACGAGGCGGAGGCACGGTGGCCATCGGGGCGATCCTCGGCACTTCGCTCCTGTTGGCGTTCACCGTGGGACGCGCATTCGCACAGCAGGAGGCCCACAGCGAGGCTATCGACAACGCGTACCGGGATTGGGTTGATGCCACGAACGCTAAGGACTTGAATCGCTGGGCGTCCTTCCTGGCCCCGGACCCACTCTTCCTCCCGCCGAATCATCCTGCGCTGCGTGGTGAGCAGGCGATTCGTGACTTCTACGCGCGCTCATTCGCCGATGACCGCTTCTCTTTGAACTGCCGCCAAGAGAGGGTAAGAGTGGCAGAAGCCCAGGACATGGCTTGGTCAACGGGAAGTTGTGAGGCGACCTTCACAGGGCCCGACGGGGACGCGGCCAGGGGCTCGAGCAAGTGGGCCAAGGTGTGGGTGAGACTGCCGAATGGCGACTGGAAATGTGCCCTCAACAGCTGGAGCTTGAACGGTCCGAGTAAGGCGGATCCCGTCAGTACTGAACTCTGACTCCGTTCGCCCCCGCTCCGTCCGGTTCATGCCGTGATCCACGCATCCCCTATCGAGAGCGCGACCGTTGGCGCGACTTGCCGTTCGCGCACCAGGGTCCGAAGGAATTGCGATCCACTAGAGTCGGAGCACAGCGTAGCGAATTCAGGAGATAGACAATGACAAATCTCGATATGGTGGCGACCCATTACAGCCGTGGGGGACTGCTACGCGCTATTCGTGAGGGCGTCCAGCGCTTAGGAAAATCGCCCGATACCGTGAGCGTCGAAGACCTTGGATCCGTGGATGAATTTCATATTGGCGGTCGGGTCGCCACAGAGATCTTCTTGGATCAACTTGATATAACCGCTGACGATCATGTTCTGGACATTGGATGCGGCTTGGGAGGGGCAAGCCGATTCGCGGCACAGCAGTATGGATGTCGAGTGACCGGCATCGATCTGACCGATGAATACGTCAAGACAGGGAACGTGTTGTGTGCGTGGGTCGGTCTTGACAACCTCATCACGCTCGAAAAAGGTGACGCGACCGCCACACCCTACCCGGATGGCGCGTTCGATACGTCGTACATGATGCATGTTGGGATGAACATCTTGGACAAACAATCCCTCGCATCGGAGCTTCACCGGATTCTGCGGCCAGGCGGGAGGCTAGGGATCTATGACGTGATGCGCGTAGGCAATGGCGCCCTTCGATTCCCAGTGCCATGGGCGACGAATCCTGAGGAGAGCGATGTCGCATCGCCCGATGAGTACAAGGTCGCATTGGAGGCGGCAGGATTCCGTGTCATCGCGGAAAGCGATAGGAGCGAGTTCGCCCTGGAGTTCTTCTCACAGCTCCAAGCGCGGACAGAAGGTGCAGAAAGTGCGCCGTTGGGGCTTCATGTTCTCATGGGCGATTCGGCTCCAGAGAAAGTGAGGAACATGATTGAGAACGTGGCGCAGCATCGTGTCGCTCCGGTCGAGATCATCGTCGAGAGACCGGCGTAGCAGTTGCAGCGCGGATCTGGAGTGAGGGCTCTCCGAGACGCGAAGACACGCGACTGCTCCGGGGAGCGCTAGCGGGCTCAGACTCCTCTCCGTCAGTGGGTCACAGGCCCTACAGGGGAGTCCGTCTTGAGAACCGGCGCAGCTTACCAGCCCCACGACTAGGGTCGGCACCTCACGACGTTCCAGTTGCCGTTCACCTCTGGCCGTGACAGGACACTCTCTCGGCCAGCCTCGGATGGTCCCGTGTGTCGATACGGAGTCTGCTGGTCGGCCGTGACATGAGTGCACCCGATGTAGTTGACAGGAATAGCCGTTTTGTCGTCTGTAGACTGTATCCCCATCGCATTCTGGTGGGACTCCTCTATCGATGGTGGGGGCTCGATCACCACAAACAAGACAGGGAAAACGCACCATGGCAGACAAAGGCAAGATCCAACTGTTGTTCGTCATCGTTGCACCGCCGGATCTGGCGGAGGAGGGCGATCGTCTCTTTCGTAGCCACGCTCCCTGGATGGAGGCCACGCATCTTCGACAGGGGGAGAAGGCGCTTCTCAGCTACAACGTTTCCAAAGCGCCGGAGCTCTCCAACCCGATGGATCCCAGCTCTGCTCCGACAGGAAACACCTGCTTCATCCTGAGCGAGATCTATGAAACGGATGCTGGCGTGGCCGACCACTTCCAGCAGGCTGAGTCGAGTTGGCTGGACTTTCCGGCCCTCGTTGCGTGGATAGAAAGATGCTCGGTCACGGGAGTGCCTGTGGCGCCGATCATCAACTCGCTCTGGTGAACGTCGGACGGGAGAGGCTGGAGTACTTCCGTGAGCAGTACGATCGAGGGAGATCGGAGGTGGCCAGGAAAGTCGAGCAGCTGGCCCTCGGGCAAGACGTGGGTGGCAACGGGTACACCACCGTAGCCCAAGCTCAGCAATTGTCCGAAGCGCTCGAGCTGTCCACTGAATCGCTCTTGCTGGATCTTGGCGCAGGCCGCGGCTGGCCCGGAACGTACCTCGGATGGTCTAGCGGGTGCCGGTTCGTGTTGTCGGACCTTCCAGCGGAAGCGCTGCATCAGGCCCTGGTTTACGCCGAGGCCCGAGGCGTCTCGAGTCAAATGAGCGCTGTCCGCGCTGACGGCACCGCCCTGCCTTTTGCGCTTCACAGCTTCGACGCGGTGGTGCATGCGGATGTGCTCTGCTGAATACGCGACAAGCTCTCCGTGCTGAGAGCATGCTACGAAATCCTGAGGCCTGGTGGGCGGATTGCCGGGTATGCGATCCACGTACCACCCGGTCTAAGTGAGGCTCAGGCGAGAAGGGCTGCGGAACTTGGGCCCAGCGAAGTTCTCGCAGAGTCGCCAATCGGGGACCTGCTCCGGGAGGCCGGCTTCCGGGTGATCGTTGATGAGGACGTGACAGAGGATTTCCAGGCGACCTGCGAGGCCATCCTGCGAGCAAGGCGCGATCTGGAAGAAGAGCTACGCGGCGAAGAAGGGGATGTTGTCTTCGAGGAAGAGCTGGAGAAGAAGGCTCTCACGCTCCAGGGAATATCAGAGGATTTGTTGAGGCGATCACTACTGGTGGCGTCCAAAAGCTAACGGACTACCATTCGCCTCTGGCGCCCCCAGTACACTCTCTCGGTCAGTCTCGGTCGGTCCCGTGTCTTGATACGGAGTATGCTGGGCGGCTGTGACAGCGGCCTCTCCGCGGTGGAAGCTGCCTGCTGCGCGAGGCGGGGTCGGACGGACATGGCCCGTTCCAAGTCGACCGCCGCGATATGCGTGTAACGCTGCGTGGTCGAGACGCTGGAATGCCCGAGCGCAAGCCGCCCCTTTGGCCTACCAGCAATTCGATTATACTTATTGAAAGAAGCGGGCTGGCACGGGGCCGCATAGCGTTGAGTCTGTGGGGCCGGACCGCTGCGAAACTGACAGGAGTACAGATGCGCTGGCTGGCACAGTCCACGAGCCGCCTCTTCCTGGGTTTGCTTCTGTCGGCGCTTGCCTGCGACGGTGTCGGGCAGCCGGTGAGCGTCGAGATCGTCGAGCCCGCTGACGCGGCGCTGTTGACAGGTCCGGAGGTCAGAGTCCTCCTCGCTGCGCGTGGTGTCGAGATCGCTCCAGCCTCCGACGAGCGAGACGGTACAGCACACCATCACCTGTTCGTCGACCGCGACCTCACACCGCTGGGCGACACGATTCCCTCGGGGGTCACCGGAATCCTGCATCTTGGGCGGGGTCAGACCGAGTTCCTGCTCCAAGGGCTTGGTGCCGGACAGCACACGGTGATTGCCGTCCTTGCGGACCGGGCGCATGTGCCCATCGATCCGCCCGCGCTCGACACCGTCCGCTTTGTGGTGGGGCCCTAGATACTTCGGCTGGAGGTCGGATGAGTAACCGCAAGGTTCAGCGATCTCTTTGGCAGATACTGGGCCTCTACGCGGCGGGATCCTGGGTTTGCCTCCAGGTGGTCGATGTCCTCGGCCAGAACATCCGGCTCCCATCGTGGGCGTTCTTGCTGACCCTGATCCTTCTATTGATTGGGTTTCCGATCACGGTGGCGACGGCATACCTGCAATCCCGCCCCGTACAGGCTGCTGAGGAGAGAGGTCGACGTCGGGGCCTCGAACATAGGCTGCTCACCTGGCGGAACGTTCTCAGGGGCGGGATCGGCGCGATGGCGGTTTGGGGCGTCGCCGTGACCGGATGGTTGCTGGTTGGACAGGACGAGCCGTCGGAGGGAGAAGTGCTGGCCGAGGTGGAGGAGATCGATCGGCTCACCACGGCTTCGGACTTCGCACAGGCCTACGACCGGGTCGCGGAACTCGACCCGCAGATCCGCGACGATTCGTTCCGAGAGGAGCTCTGGGCCAGGGTGGCCCTCTCGGTCTCCCTCGAGAGCGATCCGCCGGGGGCCCTCGTTTCCCGACGGGACTACGCACCGGCGCACGCCGCGTGGGAGGAACTCGGGAGCACGCCCGTGCGTGTCGAGCGTTTCCCGCTGGGGCAATCGCGGGTTCGGTTCGAGCTCGCGGGATACCGAACGAGAGAGATCGCTGCCGGGGCCGGGACGCTCGCGGACATGGCACCGTTCGAGCTCGATCCCGAGGAGGCCGTTCCAAAGGGGATGGTGTCGGTGATCGCGAGTTCGGGGAGTGATGCCTACGGGCTCTTTGCTCCCGGTCTGGAGCAGGTCCCGAACCTGACCTTGGGCGAGTTCCTGATGGCGGAGCACGAGGTCACGAACCGTGAGTACGCGATGTTCGTGGAGGCTGGCGGTTACGCCGATCCCGCCTGCTGGGAACATCCCTTCGTCGAGAACGGCGACACAGTGTCTTTCGAAGCGGCGAGGGCGCGCTTTGCGGATGCGACGGGGCGTCCCGGCCCGGCGACCTGGGATGCGGGCACGTACCCAGCGGGGGCGGAGGACCTCCCCGTTGGTGGTGTGAGCTGGTACGAGGCGGCCGCCTACGCCTGCTTCGCGGGCATGGCGCTCCCGACCGTCTACCACTGGTATGCGGCCGCGAACCCGTTCAGCAGCCACCACGTGGTGCCGCTCAGCAACTACGGCGAGGGACCGGCGCCCGTCGGACAGTATCAGGGCGTGAGCCGAAACGGGGTGTACGACCTGGCTGGGAACATCAGGGAGTGGACACGGAACGCGAACGGGGAGAGTCGCTTCATACTCGGGGGTGGCTGGGCCGACCTGGAGTACTCGTTCAACGATGCCGTCACGGCGCCGGCGTTCGATCGCTCTCCACTGAACGGGATTCGTCTGGTCCGATACACGGACACGACGAACGTGGCCGCGGCGAGCGCACCGCTCCCGCTCGCGTTCCGAGACTACCGCGCCGAGCGACCGGTCTCTGACGAGGTGTTCGAGGTCTACCGCCAAGCGTACGCGTACGACGACGCGCCGCTGAACGCTCGCCTCGTGAGCGCCGACACCACCGATTTGTGGATTCGGGAGCGGGTCGATATGGACGCGGGGTACGGGGGTGAGCGGCTGACGACGTTCGTTTTCCTCCCCAAGGGGCTCGAGGCGCCCCATCAGACGATCGTGTACTTCCCGGGGTCGGGTGCGATCTACCGCCGTTCCTACGACCAGTTGTCGATTGGCAGTCTAGATTTCCTGCTCCGCAGCGGGCGTGCACTCGTATTCCCCGTGTACAAGGGCACGTTCGAGCGTGGGACGGACCTCCGGTCCGACATCCAGGACGAGAGCAACCATTGGCGCGACCATGTCATCGCCTGGACGAAGGACCTCCGACGCTCTGTCGACTATCTGGACACCCGGGGCGATATCGACTTGGACCGTCTCGCGTACTTGGGCATCAGCTGGGGAGGGGCTGTTGCGCCGATGATGGTGGCCCTCGAGGACCGGATTCGAGCCGTGGTAATCGTCGTCGGGGGGCTGCTGATGCAGGACGTCCAACCGATGGCCGACCCGTTCCACTTCCTGTCGCGCGTGCGGCAGCCGACCGTGATGATCAACGCCCGCTGGGATTCCTTCTATCCGCTCGAAACGGCCGGGCGACCGTTCTTCGACAACCTCGGTACCCCTCAGGACCAGCGAAAGCTGGTCATCATTGATGCCAACCACGGCGTTCTGTCTTACGCCCGCGACCAGGTCGTGGGCGAAGTACTGGGTTGGCTGGACGAGTACCTGGGGCCGGCGCGGTGAGCCTCATAACCTAGCTCCATCGGTTTGAACCCGGTTGTGTCAGACTCGTTCGGCCCCGTGTGTTGGGACGGAGTCTCCTGGTCGGCCGTGACAGCGGCCTCTAGACGGTGGAAGCCGTTCGTTCGCACACCTGATGTAGTTGACAGGATGAGGCGATCTATCGTCTGTGGACCACTGACACACAGGCTTCTCGTTGGCCGCGCTGGAGGGTTCGGCCATCACCGAGGAGTCGGGCATCCCTGAAAGGAAGCCATGAGGAACAGCCACCCTGCACTCGCCGCAACCGCGGTGCTCGCCTGCGCCCTCGCGGGACCGGCTGCCGCGCAGACCACTTCCCCATATCTCCCTGCGGGGTCCATCAGCGGACTCCCTCTGGTGCAGCCCAACGACAATGAGGTCTCGGCGGGTACGCTGCACGGCGGCGTGTTTGACCTCGCGTTGGAGGTGCTGCGAGCGGACTGGCGAGTGGAGACACCGAATGGCCCTGGCCTTCGCGTGGCCGCTGTGGCGGAGGAAGGTGGGGTTCCCACGATTCCGGCACCTCTGATTCGGGTGAAGACCGGCACCCGCCTCAGGATTCGGGTCCGCAATCGACTCGATGGCGCGCCCATCACGGTCTTCGGGCTCCACACACGGCCGGTGGGGAATGCCGACCCCATCGAGGTGGACCCGGGGGAGGTGCGGACGCTGGAGTTCGAGGCGGGAACACCGGGGACCTATCTGTACTGGATTCGCGAGGGACCTGAGCCAGACCCCGAGTCGGAGGAGGCTGAGTTTGAACAAGAGCAGCTCGCTGGGGCCTTCGTCGTAGATCCCGTTGGCGGCTCGCCTCCCGACCGGATCCTGGTGATTAACATCTTCTCGCAGGCGGTGGATGAGGCCGTTTCTCCAACGGGTGGGGTCGAGGGGCTAGCCATCAACGGCCTTTCGTGGCCCTTCACGGAACGGATGGAGCTCACGGTAGGAGACGAGCTCCGCTGGCGGGTCGTGAATGCGAGTAACCGTGAGCACCCGATGCACCTCCATGGCTTCTTCTACTCCGTCTTGTCGCGCGGGACCGCCACAGCGGACACGATCTATTCGCCGGAGGACCGTCGGCTCGTGGTGACGGAGTCGATGCTGCCGCGAACCACCATGTCGATGGAGTGGACGCCGACGCGGCCCGGCCGCTGGCTCTTTCACTGCCACCTCTCGTTCCACGTCACCTCGGAGATCCGGCTTCCCGGGGCGGTGGAGGCGGATCCCGAACACGCGCATTCGCACCTGGCGGGCCTGGTGATCGGGATCGAGGTGGCGCCCGGCCCTTCCGACCTGGTTTCTCACGGGACGCCCATCGACGTGGACCTCTTCGCCAATGAGTACGGGGATCGAACCGGTTACCGATACGGCTTCGCCCTCGATCCGGACTTCGTGGCGGACAGCCTGACCGATGTACCGGGCCCGCCCCTCGTGTTCCATCAGTACGAAGCCGTGAACGTCACGGTCCACAACCGCCTGGCGGTCCCGACTGGAATCCACTGGCACGGACTCGAGCTCGATGCCTGGGCCGACGGTGTTCCGAACTGGAGTGCCTCCGATGGACGTGTCTCGCCCGCCATCGCCCCCGGGGACTCGTTCACCTATCGCCTTTCACTCATGCGGCCCGGCACCTTCATCTACCACTCCCACCTCGACGACATCCACCAGCTCTCGGGCGGACTCTATGGACCGCTGCTGGTCCTTCCCGAGGGTGAAGAGTTCGATTCCCGTACGGACCACGTCCTGTCCTGGGGGTGGAACCACCCGGACGGAGCGAGCATGGACCAGAGGGACCTGAACGGACGGCACGATCAACCGGATGCGACCGGTCAGGTCGGAGAGGAGCACCGTTTCCGGGTCATCAACATTGCTCCGGCGGACCGTGTCTCCGCCTGGTTCACCCTCGACGGCGAGATCGTTCCGATCACACTGCACGCTAAGGACGGCGCCGACCTGCCACCGAACCAGCGAGTTCCAGCAGACCGACTCCCTCCGCTTAGCGTGGGAGAGACCGCCGACTTCACGTGGACGCCGCCCACACCGGGGACCTATGAGCTGCACGTGGGCTTCGCGCCGGACCCGGGCGCGAATCTGGTGCAACGCTGGGTGGTGGAGCGCTAGCAGCACCGCGGACTCCCCGATCCGACCGTGAGCGCGAAATGGTGGC
>Ga0255058_10000356_pt1 | contig 27286 bp, 25 predicted proteins | sample Cases_109_9_MG_FD_188637 | JGI IMG/M metagenome (GOLD analysis project Ga0255058, IMG submission 188637) | Seawater microbial communities from Amundsen Gulf, Northwest Territories, Canada - Cases_109_9 | ecosystem: Environmental > Aquatic > Marine > Gulf | place: Canada: Northwest Territories... | reverse complement strand
TGCCGTCCCGTGGCGGCCCCCCACTCATGATATCATCGACCGGAATTGAGCTCGACGAGATGTCGAACCCGTTCAGTTGTTGTCCGCTGACCGCGTCGTGACCGACGATCAGAAACATCAGGCAAATCGACGTGACGCCCGTGCCGGCCCTCAGTCTCACGTAACTAGTTGCCACCGCATGGATTACCACCGCACGGGTTGGCGGCTGATTTCGGCGCGTTGAACTCGCGCCCGAGCTTGGGGTCTACGGAGCTCTCGAGTGCAGCGGGATTCGCGGTCCCCTCGACCAGCTCGACGTTGCGCACGATGACCGCACGGTTGGGTCCTTTCTCGATCAAGGTTCCGCTCGCCCGTACACGCTGCTCCGCGAACTGGATGACGGTCGGGTTCTGATCCTTCCCGGGCATGTCGTCATCGACTAGCTGCCACAGGTGGCCATCATCATCCATGATGTTGAGGGGGATGTTCAAGTTGTTGGCGCAGATCTCGGCGCACTGACGGTGCGAGTCGCCCTTGAGGCCTTGGGCCAGGTAGCACGATACATCGACGACCTGACCGACGATCTCTCCGTCCCGGGTTTGGTCGCCAGCGGTCGCGACGCTGGGGGTCGAATGGTCGCTGGTGATCCCTGGCGTAGTGGATTCCGCCTGACCGCAACCCCACGCGAGCACACCGACCGTCGCGGCGATGGCGGTGTTTTGTATGGCTTTTCGCAAGTCCATCCTGGTTCTCCTAGGTGAGGGCATTGGTTTCTGGGTCTGCCTTAGGGACGCCCGAGCGTATCTCCGTATTCCGGAATGTGAGGAGGGGAATTAGTGGACCGCCATCCTACGTTGAATTGAGGGCATGAAGGGAATACATCGACTCGGGTTAGATCCTGCGCTGATCATGATCACGGCGATGGCCGCTCTGGTCTCCGGCTGCGGACGGACCGAACCATCGCTCGAGGCGGCGGACACGGCGGCGGCCCAAACTCACGGTCCCTCTCCAGAGGTCGCCGCTGTCGCCGCGTTCGAAGGTCCACGCGTGCTCGGCGTCCCCCGATACCCGAGCGCCGACGAGGCGAGCGCGCTCGAATCGTCCATGCGGCGCGCGTGGATCGGTAACGGCGAGCCCGAGGCACTCTTCGACGTTCGGCTCGGAGAGCAGATCTGGGCCACGGATGGGTCCTTCGACTCGGTGCGCGAGTTCTACCTGCCGTTTGTCCACAAGGTTTTCATGGACCACGAGATGGAGATCCCGGAGGCAGGACCGCAACGAATGTTCACTGGGCTCATGATCAATACGGACGGTGAGCTGGTGAAGTTCACCGTTACGCGTCCGTTCTTCCGCTACCCAGATCGGAAACCGCTCGATCGCACCGTTATCCAGATGGGTCGTGTCGGAGGCGCGCTTTAGGGGCGATATTCGCCTACATGACACGTGCGCTGGACCCGGACCGATCTCAGCCGACAGGGATTCGCAGGGTCGCAATGGTGACCGCGTTTTGTGGCATGGTAATCGGTTGTCGCGGAGAGGTTGTTGAATCCACACGGATCGCCCCCGCGGACAGTGCGGCAGCCAACTTTGTAACTGGCCACTGGGAGCGGCCGATCGCGCCTCAAGGACTACCTCCCAACGGATGGGCGCCTATAACCGCCGACCTGTCGCCACAGGCCTGCGCCACCTGTCATCCCGCACAGTTCCGCGATTGGGAGGCCACCCTTCACGCGCACGCATACTCACCTGGACTCGAAGGTCAGCTAGTCGCGTGGTTCGAATCGTCGCCGGCCTCGGTGGCGCAGTGTATGGTGTGCCACGGTCCTCTTTCGGAACAATTGCGACAGGTCGAGGCGGGCGGAAGCTACGTGCGAAACGCGGAATACGATGCCGACCTAGAACGCGGCGGTGTCGTCTGTGCGGCATGTCACGTCCGCGCCTGGCAACGTCATGGTCCGCCGCGCCGCGACGGGACGACGACCGCTGCTCCAGCCGGAACGCCACACGCCGGGGCTATTCGGAATCCAGCGTTCGAATCGAGCCAATTCTGCGGCGCCTGCCATCAGTTCGAGGAGCCGGCACCAAACGGGAAGTCACTCGAGAACACGCTCCGCGAGTGGGAGGCGACGGACTTTGCAACCCGTGGCACCACCTGCCAGGTGTGTCACATGCCAGATCGCCGTCACCTATGGCGGGGCATCCACGATCCCGAGATGACGCGCTCGGGCGTGACACCCCAGTGGCGGGTCGAAGGCGATCCCAGAAGCGGAGAGTTCGAGGTCCGGTTGGCGCTCACCAACACCGGAACCGGTCACCATTTCCCAACCTACGTCACACCTGCGGTGGACCTCGAGATCGCGTTTGTGGGCACCAATGGGGACACGCTCACAACTCGGCGACGAACGCTGCAGCGTGAGGTCTACTTCGATGGCTCCCAGTGGATCGAGCGTGAGGATGATCGGATCCCCGCCGGTGAAACCCGAGCACTCGAGTGGACCGGTGCAGCGCCGAGCGGTGCAGCCAGAGTCGTCGGTCGCGTGATCGTTCGCCCGGATGCGTTCTACGCGGCGATGTTCACTGGCTTGGTACCGCGGACTCCGACCGATAGCCCCGCCCGCCCGATTCTCGAAGGAGCCCTTGCACGGGCAAAAGAGAGCCCGTACGTCTTGTTCGACTGGGAACACGAGCTCGACGCCGAGAGCTGAACACCTGTCGCCACTAACGGCACACCCACGTGGTTGGCGATATAATCAAGCTTTGTTGTGGTAATCTGCCGTTTGGGTCTCGTCTCTAGTGCCAGGTCAGGAGTCTGAATGCGGATAATCGTCGTCGGCGCCGGGGAAGTGGGATACCACCTCGCAGAGCGGCTCTCGGAAGAGCACGACGTGGTGGTGATTGAGCACGATGCCGATTTGGCGAGTCGCATCCAATCACAACTCGATGTGCTGGTGGTGGTGGGAAACGGTGCCAGTCTGGCGATCCTCGAGAAGGCCGGAATCGAAAACACAGATCTACTGCTGGCAGTCACCAACTTCGACGAAGCCAACCTGATCGCCTGCTTGATCGCCTCCCAATTCGACGTCGGATTGAAAGTCGCACGGGTGAGCAACCCGGAGTATTACGATCGCCACGTCGTTCTCGGCGCGGAGAAATCCGGAGCCGACCTGCTCATCAACCCCGAGAAGGAGTGCGCGCGGGAGATCCTGAAGCTCCTGCTCCGTAGTGAGGCCAGCGACGTCGCTGAGTTCGCAGACGGTAGAATCGTCCTCCTCGGACTGTCCGTGGAGGCGGAGGCGCCGGCAGCTGGTCTGACCCTGAGCGAGATCGGCGACAGAGTCCATGGAGACCACTTTCTCACCCTGGCAATCGATCGAAACGGCACGTCGATTATCCCCGATGGTTCGACCAAGCTGCTGCCCGGCGACGAGATCTATCTCCTGGCTGAAGCGCCCTATCTCGCCGACGCGTACAGTCTGCTCGGACTCGAGCGCAAGCAGATTCACCATGTCATGTTGCTGGGTGGTGGACGAGTGGGAACGAGCCTGGCCCAGATGCTAGAGCTCGAGGGGATCCAGGTGACGATCATCGAACGGAGCCGTGAACGTTGTGTCAAGTTGGCGGAGCTGCTCGACACAGCGCTTGTTTTGCACGGCGATGCCACCGACCTCGATCTCCTGGCCCAAGAAGGCGTCGCCGAAACGGACGGGCTGGTTTCGGTCACCAGCGAAGACGAAACCAACCTGCTGGCATCGCTTCTCGCCAAGGAGATGGGCGCCCGTAAGGTGATTACGTTGCTCAAGCGAAGCGAGTACATCCCGCTGGTGACCAAGGTTGGCGTCGATTCGGCGGTCAGCCCGCGTCTTTCGACCGCCAACCGGATTCTCCAGCACGTACGTGGCGGCAAGATTCTCTCGATGGCGATCATGGAGCGGAATCAGTCGGAAGCGATGGAGATAGAGATCGAACCCGGATCCCGGGCCGCTGGGCGACGGGTGCGCGAGCTCAACCTTCCGGAAGGAGCCATCCTGGGCTCGGTGCAGCGCGAGGGAGAAATCGTGATTCCGCGGGGCGACACCGAAATACGAGCTGGTGATCGTGTCGTCGTTTTCGCGCTTTCCAATGCGATCGACCAGACCGCAGACTTCTTCGATTGATGCACGGTCGAGTCGTCCTGCACGTCGTCGGCCTGCTGACGGCGTTCGCGGGTCTCACCATGTTGGTACCAGCCGCGGTTTCTTTCGGTTTCGGTGAGCCCGCCGCGATTCGACTTCTAGCCGCAAGCGGGATTACTGCAGCAGCCGGACTGCTGGCGCTGCGATCGAGTGGTGGCGTCGAAGACATCTCGATACGTGATGGATTTGCGATCGTCACGCTCGGTTGGCTCGCAGTGGCGCTTTTCGGGAGTCTCCCCTACCTGCTCACCGGCGCCGTCCCCTCCTTCACCCGGGCGTTCTTCGAGTCGATGTCCGGGCTTACTACCACTGGTGCGACGATTGTCGGCGATATCGATACGCTCCCCCGCGGGCTCGTGTTGTGGCGCAGTCAGACGCAATGGATGGGTGGAATGGGGATCATCGTGCTGTCGGTGGCGATTCTACCGCTGTTGGGAGTGGGCGGGATGCAACTGCTTCAGGCCGAGATTCCTGGCCTGGCCCCTGACCGGTTGAGCCCTCGGGTACGCCGCACGGCGGCGCTGCTGTGGGGGGTCTACGTCGTGCTGACCGGTGCCGAGGTGCTGCTCCTGTTGATCGGCGGGATGACGATTTTCGAAGCGGTCAACCACGCCATGACGACGATGGCAACGGGTGGATTCTCGACACAGAATGGATCGATCGGCGCTTTTGAATCGCCGTTCATCCAATACGTAATCGCAATATTCGTTGTAATGGCCGGTGTCAACTTCACCCTCCACTACAGCTGGATGACCGGCAACTCCAGAGTGGCGTTCAGGAACCGCGAGCTGAGGGTCTACTTGACGCTGATCGCGATCGCCACCTTCGCGCTTACGTTGTTGGTCTATATCCCGGGAACGATCAAGGGGCTTGAAGCGAGCTTCCGCGCCGGCCTGTTCCAAGCGGCGTCGATCATGACCACTACCGGTTTTGCGACCCATGACTACCAGGATTGGATCGCCCCGGCTCAGGTCCTCATTCTGCTCCTCATGCTGATCGGTGGCTCGACCGGATCGACGGCCGGATCGGTCAAAGTGTTGCGGTACATGTTGGTGGCAAAGGAGGCACGCGTCAGCCTGCGGCGGCTGCTCCATCCACAAGGTGTTTTCGTCTACAAACACGACGGCAAGACTGTTTCCGAAGACGTGCTCGCTAACGTAAGCGGTTTCCTGCTGTTGTACTTGGGCGCACTCGGCCTGGGAGTTTTTGGGCTGACCCTTATAGGGCTCGACATCGGTACCGCGGTCGGAGCGACGGCCGCCACGGTGGGCAATATTGGACCAGGCTTCGGGCTGGTGGGTCCCGCTGGAACCTACGCCCCACTGCCGGATGTGGCGTTGTGGGTGTTGTCGTTTCTCATGCTTCTCGGCCGGTTGGAGTTGTTCACCGTGCTGGTGCTTTTTACGCGTGGGTACTGGCGCTAACGAGCGGCTATTAGCACGATGGCCCGAATCGCATTCGCGACGTGGCGCGCACAGCCCGAGATGACTGCCGATGACCGATTGGCGATTGAGCCACTCCGCGACAGAGGTATCGACGTCGAATCGATAACGTGGAGTTCAACGGCCGCCAGTGGACGCAGTTTGATGCGGTGGTTCTGAGATCGTGTTGGGATTACCACGTCCGCGTACCAGCGTTCGTCGATTGGCTGGAGGAGCTCGAGGCGAACGAAGTTCAAGTCGTGAATCCGGTTCCGATTGTTCGATGGAACCTGGACAAGCGGTATCTGCAGGAACTCGGGCAGCACGGGTTCTCGATCGAGCCCACAGTTTGGCTGGAGCCTGGAAGACCGCTAGAGCTGGGCCTGCTGCTCGATCGTCAGGGGTGGGACGAGGCGGTGATCAAACCAGTCGTCTCCGCGAGCGCCTACGGTACGTGGCGTGTGACGCGTCTGAGCGGAGCGGATGATCAGTGTCGGCTAGAGCGCATGCTCGATCGCGGCGTGGTCATGGCACAGCGGCTGAACCCTGCCGTCCGAACCACCGGTGAGTGGTCGTTTGTTTTCCTCGGAGGTGAGTACAGCCATGCAGTCCTCAAGACGCCGGCGCCGAACGAGTTTCGGGTTCAAGAGAAGCTCGGTGGGATGGTGTGCGCCGCTGAACCGCCGAGCCAGTTGGTACACGAGGCGGAGCAGGTGATCACGGCGATGGCTGGAGATGCGGTCTATGCACGGGTCGACGGCGTCGCCGATTGCACTCGACTGACGGTCATGGAAATCGAGCTCATCGAACCATCGCTCTTCTTGGGTTTCTCACCAGATTCGCCGATCCGCTTTGCGGATGGTCTGGTGGCGGCGCTTTCTAGCGGAGCATGACCGCCTCGAAGCGTCTCTGGGTCGTGCCGCTCGCGATGCTGCTGACCGTTTTGTCGGTGACAACGTCGCGAGCGCAGACGATCGCGGGCGTGGTGGTAGAGGGGAGTTCCGGGGAAGGGTTGGCGGGAGCGATCGTCCTGCTGTTCGATAACGAAAACACCGAGCGCGGGGCTGTGCTAACGCAGCCTGACGGGCGGTTCGAAATCCAGGCCCCGGAGCCCGGAACCTATCGACTGCGTGTCGAACGAATCGGGCACGCCAGTACCACTTCGGCTCCGCTCACCGTGGTCGACGGCCAGCGCCTTGAAACGAGCCTGCAAGCACCGATCGAAGCGATCGAGTTAACCGGGATCGAGGTGGTCTTGGATCACCCCTGCGAAGTACGGCCGGAGACCAGCCGACATATCACCGTAGTGTGGGAAGAGGCACGCAAGGCGCTGGTGGCGGCATATCTGACGCAGAACCAGCGGCTCTATCGGTTCGAGCTGTCAGAACACCGACGACTGCGCGACCCGCGTTCGTTCAGAATCGAGGACGAGGCGCTGTGGATCCGATCGGACCGGCGCCCTGATAGCCCTTACATCAGCCGTTCGGCTAGGGAGTTCTCGCAGCTCGGGTACGCTGACGTACACGAAGATCATGTTCAGTATTATGGTCCGGACGCCGCAGCGCTTGTGTCAGACTCGTTTCTCGACCTCCACTGTTTTCGGTTGGTCGAGAAGCACGGCCCACGCGGATTGCTGGGGATCGCCTTCTCGCCTCTCCGTGGGCACGACAAAGTCGACATCGAAGGTGTGTTGTGGGTTGACCGCGTGTCAGGTGAGCTCGATCACCTGGAATTTCGTTACGTCGGTTTGCCGTGGCGTCACCGAGCCGCGGCCGCCACTGGTCGGGTGGACTATCGACGTCTCGCCGAGGGTGGTTGGATCATAGGTGGTTGGTGGTTAAGGGCGCCGCTATTCCGAGACTCGCTGGGGCACGGTCCGGTGGTTGCGATCAAAGAGGTCGGTGGCGAGGTAACCGCGGTCACAGGGCCCGAGGTTCGACCAGAGCCGGATGACCGGTCACAGACATGAGATCGCATTGAACGAGGGTCTCCGCCGTGGGCCCTGATACTGCAAATTTGAGCATCGTGTTCGACAGAATGGTAGATATTACCGGTGTATCAACGCAGACTTCGCTGAGGCCCTGACGATGACCGAAAGCCCTCCCGCACCGCGAATGAATGGTTGCGAGCTGACCATTTTGATGCCTTGCCTGAATGAAGCTGAAACAGTCGGGGTTTGCATCCAAAAGGCGAATGATTACCTAACCAGCCGCAGGATTGAGGGCGAGGTCCTGATTGCCGACAATGGGAGCACCGATGGATCCAGAGAGATCGCGAAAGATCTGGGGGCACGAGTCATTCCAGTTGAGGAGCGGGGCTATGGCAACGCGTTGATCGCCGGCATCAGTGAGGCGCGAGGCAGGTACGTGATCATGGGAGACGCGGATGACAGTTACGATTTCACGAACCTGGATCCCTTTGTTGACCGATTGAGGTGTGGCGTCCAGCTCGTGATGGGGAATCGTTTCAGGGGCGGTATCGAGAAGGGGGCGATGCCATTCCTAAACCGTTACTTGGGGAATCCCGTACTGTCTTTCGTGGGCCGACTTTTCTTCGGCAGCAATACCGGCGACTTCCATTGTGGTCTGAGAGGCTTTGACAAACAAGTCATTCAGCATTTGGGGCTCAATAGTGGTGGCATGGAGTTCGCCAGTGAGATGGTCGTGAAAGCGACGCTGAAGAATCTGAGAATCAGCGAGGTTCCGACGATGCTATCGCCAGACGGCAGGAGTCGTCGACCTCATCTGCGCCGCTGGCGCGACGGCTGGCGCCACCTACGGTTCCTTCTTCTGTTCAGCCCCGAGTGGCTCTTTCTCTACCCCGGGTTGTTCTTCATGGGGCTCGGTTTGGTGTCGATGATTCGCATCCTCATGCGGCCCGTGGTGATCGGATCGCTCTCGTTCGACGTAAACACGCTGGTCTATTGCGCTGCTGCGATTGCCGGAGGTTTTCAGCTCGTCGTGTTCTCGATCTTTGCCAAGGTCCTGGCGATGAACTTCGATTTGTTGCCGGAGGACCATGGCATGAGGCGATTTCAGAATGTGTTGCGACTCGAGGTCGGTGTAATCTCTGGGTTCTCGCTCATCGTGGTCGGATTGATTGTTTCCCTGTACGCCGTCCGCTTCTGGGGCGAGGCCTCGTTCGGCAATCTCGACCCACAAGTCTCGCTCAGAATCGTTGTCCCGGCGGCCACCGCGATGGTCCTCGGAGTACAGGTCGCGTCATCGAGTTTCTTCCTGAGCGTTTTGAATCTCAATCGCTCCTCTTGAGTACCGTCTTCCCTCGGAGCACCCCCGTGGCTGCAGGACGCGGCACATGGCTTGCAGCAGGCTGTTCAAAGCTTGCCGGACTGCCATCTGCACGCTCAGGCAATTATCATGGGCAGCCGGGAGCTGTGAACCCGAAGACCCGCGAATCGCGTTGTGGAGGCGGTATGTTGCGCTCAGTCTGGTATACGATCCCGGTCGCCCTTCTGGTCTGGCATTCGGAGGCACTGGGTTTCTACATCGATCCCGGTTCTGGGGCCCTCCTGTGGCAGGCGGTCCTGTCGGCGTTCTTTGGTGCCCTCTTCTTCGGACGCCGGTTCGTGCAGTTCGTTCGTTCGAAGCTCCCCGGGGCCCAGGTCACAGAAGCAGATCCAACCACGCACCCTGCAGGTGGACCGCCCGGCGACGGAAAGTCGTAGGGTCTGGGTACCGCCATTCAGGCCTGATCTAAACCGCATGAACGGGTGACGATGACCCCCCGATTAGCATCGTCATTTCGAGATCCGTCGGGACGGCTCGTTCTTCTTGACGGCCGAGCGATTCGTTTCGTGAATCCTGAGGGCCGTGAGACGTTCCAAGCGGCGTGGGAATCGCCCACCGTCGGTGAGTTCATGAAACGCGGTCGCATCGTGCGGAGTCGGATCGTCGAGGCCGGCGAGGCGCAAGAACTGCAAGCGTTGGCCGCGACGCGTGGTCTCGACCTCGATCACGACGTCGACGTTGTTCTCGAGCACGAGCACCTCTTCGTGCCGAGCTATCCGTACGAGTGGCCTCCCGAGATGCTCTACGAGGCCGGCGTTCTGACGCTGGATCTCTCCGAAGCTTTGTTGGGGGAGGGGTTAGGTCTCAAGGACGCGACACCGTACAACGTACTGTATCGCGGTCCCGAACCGGTCTTCATCGATTTTCTGTCGATTGAGCGCCGCAATCCACATGACGCTACCTGGCTTCCGTACGCACAGTTCGTGCGGACGTTTCTTCTCCCTTTGCTCGCCAATCGTAAGTTCGGCATCTCACTGAATCAGATCTTCAGCGTGCACCGAGACGGTCTCGAGCCCGACGAGCTGTATCGACTCTGCGGGCCTCTCCAGCGACTTGGCAGGCCGTACCTAACGCTGGTCACGATTCCACACTTGCTGTCGGGTTCCGACGACGCTGGAGGCAAGCGTTCAGCGAGGACCAAGGAAGCCAAGGACCCGGAGCGTGCGCGATACGTTCTGGACCGTCTGTTCCGCCATCTCCGGAAACAGCTGGACCGCGCAAAACCCATCAGCCGTTCGCCATCGGCATGGTCGGACTACACGTCGTCGGGTGTTCACTCAGAGGAGTACGTGAAGCAGAAGCTGGAGACGGTCGAGAAGATGATCGCCAAGCTCCGGCCCGATTCGGTGCTCGATGTCGGCTGCAATACGGGCGATTTCACCATTGTGGCGGCTCATCAGGGGGCGCGTGTCGTGGCCGTCGACGCCGATCCTGCCGTCGTGGGAAGCGTGTGGACGAGAGCGCGCGAGGAGGAACTCGATGTCCAGCCGCTGGTCGCAGATGTGTCACGCCCGAGTCCGTGGCTGGGGTGGCGGAACAGTGAGTGCGTTTCACTCCTCGACCGGCTGTCCAGTTCGGTCGATTTGGTGCTCATGTTGGCTGTCATCCACCACCTACTGGTCAGCGAGCGGATTCCGCTAGACGAGATCCTGGAGTTAACTGCGGATCTGACTACGCGGTGGGCGATCGTCGAGTACGTGAGCCCGGAAGACCACATGTTCCGGCATCTTGCCCGGGGTCGGGACGCACTTCACGCGAGCCTCGATCAGACCCTATTCGAAGAGGTTTGCAAGCGGCATTTCACGATCCTCGATAGTCAGCCCCAGCCAGGCGGGCACCGTCGCGTGTACGCGTTAGAGAAGAAGAGAGGCTGAGCGTTGGGCTCCTCCAATCGTGACCACCTGATCATCGGGATCTCGCTTGCCAATCTCGCCTTTCTGTGGGTTTGGCAGATGAACAAGGCGATCACCAGGGGTGACAGTTACTTCTTGCGGGTTGCGGCTGACGATTATCTGGCATTCGTGTTGAATGTTCTCGGCCTGGGGATTCTGTTCGCCGTTGGAGCGATGACGGTCAAGCGCGTCGACAATCGGTACATCACGGCGGTCAGCAAGACGATCTTCGTAGTGGTCACGTTTTTTGCCCTCAATCACATCCGGGCGATGAGGCGCATGATCGCAGACCCGTCAACGCTGTATGCGCACAGCGACCAAATCCGCGAGTCGCCCCCAATAACGGACTCGACAGTGGCCGTTATCCTGATCGGATTCGCGGTGGCCATTGGTGTTGTGGTGGCCTACAAGGCCTTCGGTGTGATCGTGACGGCGACCAAGGTGATCGTCATGATTCTGTTCCCCTGGGCTGTGTTCACGCTGCTGGGGTCGATCTGGTTCGCGCTGCGATACGAGCCGACCACGGTGTTTGCCGACCTGCCACCGGCCGGCCGCGTTCCGGAGCCGTCGCCGATCGGGCAACGCGTGGTGTTTCTCTTGTTTGACGAGTTGGACCAAGGAGTCGCAATCGAGGAGAGACCGGCTGACGTGCCCCTTCCGGAGCTGGACCGGTTCCGGCAAGAGGCTCTCGAAGCGAACCAATTCTACCCCAACGGTGGCTACACGCAGCTGGCGATTCCCGGAATTCTGAGTGGCCGCAAGGTGGTTGGGACCCGCCCCGCCGGGGCGACCCAGCTCCTGGTCCGGTACGAGGGGGATGAGGAAGAGCGCGACTGGATTGCTCAGCCCAATCTGTTCGCGTCAGCCAGGGAGTTGGGCGTCGGGACCGCCGTGTCTGGTTGGTACCATCCCTACTGTCGGTTGTTCAGCAAGTCGCTCACAGAGTGCTTTTGGATGCCGATTTGGTGGACGTCACGCAGTCACGATCGCGGGATACTTCAGAGTGCGCGAGATCAATGGCCCTACCTGCTGCCCGGGTTAGGTATCAAGTGGCAGCGAGTGATTTCCTATGCCGAGATCAAACGTCACGCGGAGTCGATGGCTGTGGACAAGGATGTCGGCCTGCTGTTCGTGCATTACCCGATCCCTCATCGGCCGATCATCTACGACAGAAAGCGACAACGGCTGACGGCATTTCGGAACACGGAGGCGGACTATTACGACAACCTCGTTCTCGTCGATCGTACCTTGGGTGATCTGCGGGCCGCGATGGAAGAGAATGGCGCGTGGGACGGTGCGACGGTGATTGTGACTGCGGACCACGGTGTCTGGGATGAGAACTACGGACTCCCACCGGCCCCACTTAATCGCAACGATATCGGAGTCCGCAGGGTCCCCTTGCTCATGAAGCTCCCACGGCAGCGGACGCGAGTCGTGGTGTCAGACTCACTGCATGCGAGCGTGCTGCACGACCTGATGCTTGCATTGTTGCAGGGACATATTGAGGATCCCGAGCAGGCTCGTGACTGGCTTGTGGGAGCCGCCCGCTAGAGTCTGCTAGTTGCCGCTCCCGACCGCGAAGCGGTACAGCGCGTAGGCCTCGTTTTCCCGGAAGACGGTCAAGCAACGGTCACGGAAAGCCTCCCAGTCTCCCCACCGAACCAGGTCCAAGTCCATGCCTCCATCTACGAGGTATGAGACCGCCCGATTGTTGATTGCGACATGCGTCAACCCGGTCGTCTCCAGACACCGATCGTTCTCAAGCCTAGAGGCGAGCAGGGGCCAGTTCGTCCACAAGTTGTCCTGGAGCACCTCGCGCTCGAAGTAGTAGCTCCTGGCTTCATACAGAAGGAGAATCCGGCTTTCCGCCGGGAGTTCCGAGTTTACCAAGTCGACGAGCCAGGTGTGCTCATCGAGGAAGATGTGGTTCTCGAGAAACTCCTTCTTTGAAGCCGCGCCGACGAGATGTGGTAGCGGGTTGACCTGTGTCGTCCAGATAAACACCGAGAACATGGTGGGGAGAAGTGTGGCTAGAACGACTGGTATCACGATCAAAAAGCTCTTCTCGCGGGCGACAAAGCGTTGTGAGATGAGGACGATCGAGTGGAGCGCGACGATGGTGAACGGGATCAGAGACGGGATCAGATATCGCGGGTTTGAGTAGGGAAAGGGAATGAGGATAAAAGCCAAGCTCAATGCGCCCGGGATCAGGAGCCACCGTATCGTCCGGTCCCGAACAAAGAGCAAGCCCAGAGGTAAGGCGAGGAAGATCGGGTTCATGAAGTAGAGGTTGCCCTCTACCTCAATCGTCAATCGACCCGGGTCCAGGAAAGCCTCGCGCAGGTTGAACGTGTTGCGGAGGTCCCATTCCCAGCCGAACAGGTTGGGGTCTATCGATGTCGGGACGTAGTGGCTACCGAGGATTGGCGCGAGCCAAGGTTGGAGGATTCTGGGAGAGAGAAAAGGGTATGCCGGTGCCCCCAGCAGAAACCAGTTCTTGAACAACCATGGCGCTCCAGCCAGACCCGCCAGGGCCCCAAACCACAGTAGGTTCCTGGCCATCCGGGATGGCGTGGGGTCGAGCGAGCGCGCCGTCCAGACGATCAAAGGGAGTAGGGCGAGGATGTAGGTGCCGGCGGGGAACTTGACGCCGAAGGCGAATCCGAGCAGCGCCCCGGCGGTCAAGAAGTGGCCGCGACGCGAGGAGTCCAGCAGCGCCAGCAGCAGGGCGTAGTGGGCGAAGAATAGGAAGAGCGCCAATGTCAGGTCGATGCGCGGTGTAATTGCTACCAGCAGGAACATCGTGGTGCCCCAGAAGCTGGCTAGCGAAGCGGCGGCCGTTTGCTGAATCAAGAATCGTGAACAAAAAGCGAACACCGCGACAGCAAGAAGCAGTGCCGTGGCGGCGCTCAACAGGGCCGGGGCCGCCAGGCTCTGCACTGCCAGCAAATGGAGATACAGAAAATGGAACAGGCCTGTGCGGGTCACGTGGAGGTTGTCCTCGGGGACGTGGAGCCGGCCGAGGCTCAAGAAATCGGACGGAATCGGGATGTGATAGGTAAGCGCGTCCCAGTCGGTGGGTGGGGGCGCCGCGTACAGAAAGAGAAAACCGGCGGCCCCGGCAAATACTACCCAACCGAACAACATCAGCGGATCGCGATCCGCGCGGATCAGGCGGCGGCCTGATTCGAGCGCCAGGCCCATGCCTTTGTCAAGCTCGCGTGCGAGACCAAGCGTCAACGCGATCATCATCAGCCACAGAACCCATGGCCGCGACCCGATCGTGAGGCTGACGGCGAGCGTCAGCGTGGCGATGACGCCGGCTCCGACAGCGATGGAGAACAGGAGGGTCTCTAGAGACCGATCGAACTGAACCCGGCAGGCGGTGAGAACGCGGTGCCCAACCGCCGCGGAAAGCGCGACGAGGAAGAAGACGATGGCGGCGTCAAAGAGGTGATCGACCACGAGCAGAGGTCCCGCATAGCGATCGGTCTGCTGCGTTACGTAGATGTGGGCCGCTAGCAGTCCGCCGGCCGCTAGCAGCACGAGGAGTTGGGGGATCGGTTGCGGGAAGCCGTAACGGCGCTTCCGGGAGCGTGTCATCCCGCGGTGACTCGAGACGTCGCCTTGATCCCCTGAAAGTGTTCCAGGACCCTATAGTCCTGCTGGAGGCGATCCACCGGTTCTCCGATCTGCTCGATGACGTCGTCCCCGAGGTTGCCTAGAAAGGCATCCGCCCGTTCGAGATAACCGATCTTCCACGGATCGATGTTCATCAGTCTGGCACAGGTCGCGTCGACCGCCACCGGATCGGCGCCAAAGACCATGACGCCGCTGTGAATCGGTTCGCCTTGGATCGGGCCGTTGCCCTGCATCCCGACGATCCCGTCGACGATGTTGAACCGCGGCACACCGATGCTGGCGTTGATGTCGAGGATGCTGTCCCCGATGCCCGCCCAGTGGAGCAGGTTCTTGGGCCAACCGTAGACGGATCCGGGGACGATCCCGAACAAGTTCTTCATCGATAGCGTCACGCCGGCCCAATGGTGCGTCTTCATCTTGGGGAGCGACACAAAGAGGTCGGCGTCGAGCACCGTTTCGGGCAGGTACAGGTGTCTCAGACCGGAGTAGTCGCTGTCGAGCGCCACTCGCCGCACCGCGTCGTGGTTGAGATCGATAAACGTCGCCCCGGTGTCGGCCAGCACATCCCCGATGCCGGATGCCGACAGCAGGTACTCGTTGTCACGGCGATGCCCGGGACCCTCGGCGACGATGACCTCGCGCGCTCCCAACCGCCGGAACGCTTCGATCGCAGCCGCCAAGACCGCGGGATGGGTGTTGATCACGCCCTGTGGATCGAACTCCACGAAGTTCGGCTTGAGCACCACGTTGCGGTCGTTGACGTCCAACCGGAAGAGCTTGAGACCGGTGAGGATCGTCTCCTCGAGCGGACGCTCATAACTGGCGGCAGGTACGATGGCGACTTGCGAGCGGGGCTGCTTGACGAACGCCGCCGGATGCCACCGCTCGCCCTGCTGGCAGCCCGGGAGCGCGGCCGCGACCGCGGCGCCGCTAGCCGCCTTCAAGAACTCTCTACGATCGATCATGGGAGCCAAAAGCGAACGGATTGGTGGTTTGATCGAGGGCCATCGAGCTGAGCGCGACCGACCGCGTCTCTCCGTAGGCGACGACGTCTTCCAAACGCTCGACGAGCCGCTCCTCGAGTGCTTCCGTAGGTCGGTTGTAGAGCCTAAAGCAGAGGATCGCGAGCGATAGCGCGAGCCCCGACTGGTTGTGCTCGAGCATCTGCTCCAACGCTTCGAGGCTGGTCTCGATCTCCTCGCCGGCCGGCGCGTCTTGAAGCGCGATCAGCGCCAGCGCGGTCGTGTCGGGGTAGGGCCAGAGGTCTTCGTCCAGCACGCGTGAGTTGCCGTAGTTCCAGCCGCCGCCGGGGCATGTGCGATCGAGAATCATCCGTTCGCCTTCATCGATTCTGGCCGCGGTTCGCGGCGGCAGCCGGTCACGAAGTGATTTGAGCGCGATCAGCGCGTACGCCGTCGGCTCGACCCAGCTGAACGTGTCCGGGAGCCACGGCCAACCGGTCAGATCGGCGTCGAGCTCGATGGCCTTACGATCCGGAAAGAGGCGGTAGAAGAGCTTGGTGTACCAGGGATAGCCGCGGCCGCCCTGATCCAATAGCCATTCGGCGCCCGTTTGCGCGGCCGGGGGGTCGATCTTGCTGAGCGCCAGCACGGCCAACGGCGTGGCCCAGCTGGTGAGGTCTACGCTCGGCCATGGGGGCCACGCACCGTCGGGCCGCTGGTGAGCGCTGAGCCACTCGGCTCCGCGCGACGCTGGATCGGTGGACTTGGCGGCCAGGACCGCCAGCGCCGTGGCTTCGGTCTGGCTCTGCCCGGAGCCGTCGACGCTCCATCCGCCGTCGTCGTTCTGAGCTTCCAGCAGCGCGGTTTGCAGTTGGTCCGTCATGTCACCCGGTGTTGGTTGTCGGCTGGACTCCGGGTCCAGTTTGCAAGTTCGAAGCCAGCTTACGCCAGTGCGCGCGCGATCGTCCCTCCGCCGAGCAGCCGCTCGCCGGCGTAAAAGACGGCCGACTGGCCGGGTGCCACCGACCGCTGCGGGTGCTCGAAACGGATCTCGGCCCGGCGGCCAGGTAGCGGCGTGATCTCGGCCTGTGCCGGTTCGGACCGATATCGGATCTGAACCTGGGCCCGGAAAGCGCCCGTCGCTGGTTTGCCAAGCCAGTTCGTCTCCTCGGCCTCGAGCCCGCTCTCGAGAAGCTCATCCTCGGTCCCGACGACCAGCGTGTTCGATCGCTCGATCGCAGTGACGTAGAGCGGCTCCGACGCGGTGACGCCAAGCCCGCGCCGCTGCCCGACGGTGTAGAACCCGCTCCCGGCGTGTGTGCCGACCTGCTCGCCGCTTGCGATCCGGATGTCGCCCGGAGCGAAGCGTTCGCCCGTCGCGACTTCGGGATGGGCTTTCTGGTAGCGCTCGAGAAAGCCCCGCAAGTCGCCGTCGGGGATAAAGCAGATGTCTTGGCTCTCAGGCTTTCCCGCGGTCGCCAACCCGAGCGCTTCGGCGCGTGTTCGGACCTCGTTCTTGGTGAGCTGGCCGAGCGGAAAGAACGCCCGCTCGAGGAGCTGCAAAGACAACCCCCACAGATAGAAGGTCTGGTCCTTGGCCCGGTCGGCCGGGCGTCGGAGCTCGACACCGCCGTGCGCGGTACGAACCGCCCGCGCGTAGTGGCCTGTGGCCACGCCGAGGGCGCCTAGCAGCCGAGCCTTGCGCCACAGGCCGGGGAAGCGCACCAACCGGTTGCATCGGACGCACGGATTTGGGGTCCGGCCGGCTGCGTACTCGGCCACGAACGGGTCCATGACGGCCTTGCGGAACGGGCCCTCGAAGTCGAGCACATGGTGGATAACCCCGAGCGTGCGCGCCACCTCGCGCGCATCCTCGATTGCCGCCAGCGAGCAGCATGCCGCGTCGGCGTACTCCTCGGGAACGTGGCTGTAGCAGAAGTTCTTCATCGTAATCCCGATGACGTCGAGCCCGCGTTCGACCAGCATCGACGCCGCCACGCTCGAATCGACGCCACCGCTCATCGCGACCACCACACGGGTGCCGGGCTTGAGATCTCTCCAGTTGTCCATCGGGCTCAAACCTACCGTTGCCCCCGATCGATCGCATCGGTCGGGGTCGGCTCTCCCGGCGGGGGGGGGTGTGAAGCTGTCGACCCAGATGTGGCAACTTTTTTCACACTCATGGCAAGATAATACATACTTAAATGTAAAGTTTTTCCCCAAATTGAAAAATATTACCATAACTCTTGATCGTCTTTCATAGTTCGGGTACAGTGAGACACCCCCCGAGAAAACTGTTTGAGGCGGTGGTTAACCGGATCGGGAGAACCGGGTAGTGAACCCGCCGCCTGAGGAAACATTGGAGGGAGTAATGAGAGCAGGTCACTTCAACTCTGATCGCGGACAGACCATCATCGAATTCGCGATGGTGATCCCTTTCATCGCACTGCTGTTTATGGGGATCTTCGATTTCTCGCGTTTCTTCTACACTCGCCTGACGCTTCAGCACGCCGTTCACGAGGCGACGCGCTTCGCCGTCACCGGCGGCACGCTCGACGACGCCCAAGGCAACGCCATGACCCGGGCCGAGTCGATCAAGAGCATGATTACGAATAGCGCGACAACGCTCGACCTCGATGTCGATCAACTGATCGTCAATCCGGCCGATGGCGGCGGCCCGGCCCAGATCGTCACCGTGACCGGGAACTTCGAGTTTCAGTTTGTTACCCCCGGTGTCAGCACGTTCTTCCCGGGCGGGAAGTACGACTTCAGCGTCGCGACCTCGATGAAGAACGAGCCGTTCCTAAGTGGTGGCCCGTGAGTGACCTACGCTCGAGTCAGAAATACGGGTCGAATGAGGAAGTCGCAAAGCGGGACGGCGACCGTCGAGACCGCGCTCGTGACGACACTCCTGTTATTGGTCTTCCTCGGCGTCGTCGAGTTTGGGAACGCGATCAGCATCGACCATACGATTACGAGTTTGAGCCGGGAGGGCGCGAACATCGCCGCTCGCGGATCGACGCTGGCGGAGGCGGTTCAGACGGTTTACGGCAACGGCTCGTCGATCAATCTGCCATCACGCGGCGGCGTGGTCTGCACGCGACTGGTGGTCACCGGCGGCACCCCGACGATCCAGGATCAAGCGGTCAGCCCCGGTTATACGGGTGTCAGCCGGATCGGGGGGATCGGGGACCCGGTACCGTCGTTGGCCACATTGGGCCTTCAGGAAGGTCAACAGATCCACATAGTCGAGATCTTCTACAACTATCAGCGGATGACCCCGCTCGGGAACCTGATCACCGTGATCCCGAACACACTTTACACCCGAGCGGTCTTTTAGGCTGTCGGCAAAATGGAGGAAAGAGGAGAGAGCGATGAAGAAGAGTTTCTGGCACCAAGTGATTGGTAACGAGCGGGGGACAGTGTTGGCGTTCGTCGCGGTGAGCCTCGTCGGCCTGCTTGGCATGGCCGGCCTCGCGCTCGACTCGGGGCGTGCCTACGTCGCGCGGGCCGAGCTGTCGCGCGCGGTCGACGCGGCGGCGCTCGGAGGTGCAGCGGCGCTACGGCAAAGCCAGGCCGACGCCGAGCAAAGGATCATAGCGCTCGCGAAGGCAAACGGAGTCGACCCGGCGCTGCTCAACTACTCGTTTAGCGTCAACGCCGAGGGTGAGAACACCGTTTCCGTCAGCGCCACCGAAGTTGTGCCGACGACTTTTATGCGCGTCCTCGGAAGGGAGCGGGTCGATGTCGTGGCGGCGGCCGAGGCCACCGTTCCGCCACTCGATCTCGTGCTCGTATTGGATCAGTCAGGCTCGATCGCGCGTGAAGGGGCGTGGAACGACCTTCAGAACGCGTCCAAGGATTTCGTCGACAACTTCAGTGAATCGATCGACCAGATGGGGTTGGTTTCGTTCCAGGTTCGCGCCGGCCAACACGTCCCACTCAGCCAGCCGTTCCGGAGCAACATGCGGGCGGCGGTCGACGCTATGACGTCGGTGGGCGACACGAACACCGGTGAGGGGTTGAGGCTCGGCAAGGAAACACTCGTCAACGGCCCGACACGGAACCGCTCGGTCCAGGTGGTGGTGTTCTTCACCGACGGCCGGCCGACTGCGTTCCGCGGAATGATCGGCGGACAGGATCGCGCGATGGCGGTGTCGACCGTGATCACGGGCAACGTGCGAGGCTACTTCGACAACCCCGATGCGCTGCCGCTGAATCAGATCGCGAGAGCCGATGGATGCCAGGGCGTATCGTCGTGTTTTGGGATGAACGAGGCTGCTGTCCGCACTCGTGGCAAAGCCAACGGCCGGCAACAAGCAGATCAGATTCGGCAGAACAACATCTATGTGTTCACGATCGGGCTCGGGAACCCCAACAACCCGAATCCGATTCTGACGCCGGACATGGATTACCTCCGCGAGCTGGCGAACGAGGACGGCATCACCGATCCCAGTCAGCCGCAGGGGAGCGCGTACTTCGCGCCGACCGCGGCCGAGCTGGACGCCGTGTTCCAGGCTGTGGCCCGGGACATCCTGGTCCGACTCAGCAAGTAACCCAGACTTCCCCCGTTTCTCCCTCCCTCCGGCGCGGTCGGTCCCCGGGACTGGCCGCGCCGCCCTCCTTGAGGCCTCGGACCAGAGCATGATTCCTCCTGTCGCCTAGCCGGCGGTTTGCCTTTTGCAAAACCGCTTGTAAGAAGCGATGTCGAACCGCGCTCGGGGTCCCACAACCACCCACTCAGCGGCACCGAGTCCCCTCGTTTTGTCCCCAGATCGGCACCGTCAGACCGCGCGAACGGAACTTCCTTTCCACGATTGCAACCCTTTTACGAGAAGTCGGAAAAACGCCTCAAAACGGGGCCGAGTGGTATAGGCTCTGCATACTCAGCAGGCCGTGATCACGGGCGGGGGAGCCGCCCCTAGACGACTCCTACGAAACGAGCTTGGCAAAATGATGGGATTCAGGAATTTTGGCCGTCGCCTCCGCGGGAATCGGGGCAGCACGGTTCTGGAGCTGGCACTCGCCATCCCGATCGTGATGGTCCTGTTCATGGGGATCTTCGAGTTCGGGCGCCTCTTCTACGCTCGAGTGACGATGCAGCACGCGGTCGCCGAGGCGGCGCGGTTCGCGGTCACCGGGGGAACGCTCGATGACGACCTGGGCAACCCGCTGACGCGGGCTGAGTCGATCGTGAAAGTCATCCAGCGGCAAGCGGTGGCGCTCGACATCGACGTCGACAATCTAGTAATCGACCCTGCCGATGGCGGCGGTCCGTCGCAAGTCGTCACCGTCAGCGGACTATTCAGCTATGACTTCGTCACGCCGGGGATTCAGAGTGTCTTCCCCAGCGGCGAGTATGTATTCACCGTTGCCACGTCGTTGAAGAATGAACCGTTTTTTGAGAACTAGAGACGAGCGCGGCAACGCGCTGATCGAGACCGTTTTGGTCTCGATGATCCTGATGGGCATGGTGCTCGGGATCGTCGAGTTCGGGACCGCGCTCAGCCGCGAGCACACGTTGACGAGCCTGAGCCGCGAGGGTGCCAACCTGGCCGCCCGAGGCTCGTCGCTCGGTGAATCCGTCAACGTCGTGATGACCAACGGCAGCAGCATCAACCTCGTCGGCAAGGGGGGCGCAATCGCGACGCGGATCATCGTGACCGCTGGTGCGCCGCTCATCGTCGGGCAGTCGGCGAGCGTCGGTTACGGTGGGTTGAGCCACGTCGGCAACATAGGCGATACCGCCACCGGCATGGACGATTGGGGCCTAGTGGACGGCCAAAGCGTCCACACCATGGAAGTGTTCTACACAAACGATCAAATAACCCCGTTCGGGAACCTGGTGGGTGTGTTTGTGCCGACCCAGCTCTACGAACGTGCCGTCTTTTAATGTCCCTGACGGGTCGCCCCCGCCCCATCCTTGCAGGAGGTAACATGCGAAAACTCATACGAAACCAACGGGGAGCGATCATCGCGATGGTGGCGATCAGCCTGGTCGCGATCCTCGGGATCGCCGGTCTGGCGATCGACGGCGCCCGCGCCTACGTGACGCGTGCCCAGTTGTCGCGGGCGGTCGATGCGGCTGCACTTGCGGGAGCGGCGTCGCTGCGGCTGGGACAAGCCACAGCCCGGCAGCGGATGGAGTCGTTGGCCGCGGCCAACGGCGTCGACCCGGCACTATTGAACATCACTTTTGGAGTCAACGCGGAGGGCGAGAACACGGTATCGGTGTCGGCCAACCGGATCATGCCGACGACGTTCATGCGCGTGCTGGGCCAGACCCAGGTCGACGTCGGGTCGATCGCCGAGGCGACGGTCCCGCCACTCGACATCGTGTTGGTCCTGGACCAGTCGGGCTCACTGAAAGCCATGGGCGCGTGGGATGATTTGCAAAACGCGGCGAGTGGGTTTGTCGACCACTTCGACGACATCATCGATCAGATGGGGTTGGTTTCGTTCCAACTTCGGGCCACCGATCGATTCATGCTGAACCAGCCGTTCGTTGGTGCGGTCAAGGCAGCGATCAACGGAGTCACCTCGGACGGCGATACAAACACCGGCGAGGGGCTGCGGCTAGCACTCAACCAGATTCAAACCGGCCCGGTGCGCGATCGCTCAGTGCGCGTCGTCGTGTTCTTCACCGACGGTCGTCCGACCGCGTTTCGTGGCCAGATCTCCGGCCAAGACCGTATGATGGCGGTCTTTACGACCGTTTCTGGCGGCAAGATGCGGGGCTACTTCGACGATCCCGACGGGTTGCCGAGCGATGGCGTCGTTTGGCCGGCGGATGGATGTCACCTGCAGATCGCACCCCCGCAGTGCTTTGGCTGGGCCGAGCCGACGATCCGGACGGAAGCCAAAGACTCGGGCATTCAGTGGGCCGACGCGATCCGGGATGACGGGATCTTCCTGTTCACCATCGGCCTCGGAAACCCGGCCGCCGGGGATCCGATCCTGGTTCCCGACAACGCGTACCTGGAGTATTTGGCTAACCAGGACGGCGTGGCCGATCCGAGCCAGCCACAAGGTTCGTACTACTTCGCGCCTACAGAAGCCGAGCTCGACGATGTGTTCAACGCGGTCGCCCAAGACATTCTCGTGCGCCTGACCCAGTAAACCAGCCCTTCGGCGCACAGCGCGGCCGCGATTACGGGGCGCGATCGGGTAACCGGTCGCGCCCTCTTTTTTTACCGCTTCGCTAGGAGGCCGAGCCCGCCTCGGCCCGGGTGGGACGCCCCGCATCGCGCTCGATGCGGCCGTCCAACATGTACACTTCGCGGTTGGCGTGGGCGGCGATATCGGTTTCGTGGGTGACGAGCAAGATCGTATTGCCCTCGCTGTGCAGGCGGTCCAAGACCACCATGATCTCGGAGCTCGTCTTCGAGTCTAAGTTCCCGGTCGGTTCGTCGGCGAGGATGATCGAAGGGTGATTGACGAGCGCCCTAGCGATCGCGACGCGCTGTCGCTGTCCGCCCGACAGCTCGCTGGGACGATGATTGGCGCGGTCCTCGAGGTCGACCGCGCGCAGCGCGGCGTGCGCCATCTCGATGCGCTGCTCCGACGGCGTCCCGCCGTACACCAACGGCAGCTCGACATTCCTCAGCGCGCTCGCCCGCGGCAGCAAGTTGAAGGTCTGAAACACGAAACCGATTTCGTGGTTGCGCACGAACGCCAGCTCGTCGTCGTCGAGCTGGCTCACCTCTCGACCGTTGAGCCAATACTGCCCACTGGTAGGCGTGTCGAGACAGCCGATCAGGTTCATGAGCGTCGATTTGCCAGAGCCCGATGGGCCCATGATCGCAAGGTACTCGTTTCGCTCGACCTCGAGATCCACCCCATCCAAAGCTCGGATCTCTTCGGTGCCCATCTGGTAGATTTTGGTCAGGCCCTGCACCCTGATCAGCGACTGATCGGAGCTCCCGGTCACAACTCGTCGTCGTCCTTGCGTTCGATCTTGACGGCATCGCCGTCCGCTAGATCCCGCAGCGCTTGGTAGCTTCCGCTCACGACTTGGTCGTTCTCCTCGAGTCCGCTCCGAATCTCGAAGTAGCGTTCGCCGCTGATTCCAACGCGCACGGGAGTGAAGCGCGCCGTTCTGTCCCGCACCACGAACACGCCTTCACGCTCGACGACGCCATCCGACCCGACCGCGTCGTCGGCCATCGGACGCACGACCAATGACTGGATCGGTATCGTCAGCACGTTCTCACGCTGAGCGGTCACGATCTCGGACGAGCACGACAGCCCCGACTGCGCGCTCGGCAGCTCGCCGTCCAGCGTAACTACGACTTCGAAGTCGGTCGAGTCATCGGACGGGCCGCTCGCAGTCGCGACGATCTTGGGGCTGGTGCCGACCTCGGTCACGTGGCCGATGAATGTCGTGTCCGGGAACGCATCGACGGTGACTTCGGCTCGCTGACCGACCTCGAGATCGACAACATCGGTCTCATCGACATCGATCGTGGCCTCCATGATCCCCAGATCGGCGATGACGAGGAGCACTGTTCCGGGCTGGTTCATCGTGCCGATCATTGCTACCTCGCCGGGCTCGACGTTGACGCGCGTCACGACGCCGTCGATCGGGCTGGTGATCGTGACCTGGCTGAGGTCGTGTTTGGCGCTGCGGAGCATCGCCTCGTTTTGCCGGATGCGGCTCTTGGCGGCTCCCACGGCGGCGCGGCGAGCCCTGAGCTCGGCCCGGGCAGCGTCGAGCTCGGCTCGCGGGACGAGATCGGCATCGGCCAATCGACGCTTGCGATCGAACTCCTCTGTGGCGAAGGCCAGTTGTGCCTCAGCCGAGGCCAGCTCGGCTTGCGCGACACCCACCGCCGCTTCTTGACCGCTGGCGCCGGCAGCGACGTTGACCGGGTCGAGCTGCAACAAAAAGTCACCGGTCGCGACTTGTTGACCTTCGGTGACGTCGACCCTGATGACTTCGCCGGATGTCGTCGCGCTGATCGAAACCGAGTGCTTTGGCTCGAGCGTTCCGCTGGCGCTGACGACGGCGGTCAGGTTGCGCGTAGTGACTGATTCGACCTCGACTGCCGCGTTCTTGTCGCGGCGGCTAAACACCGCCACCGCGATGAGCGCCACTATGACGACACCGCCGGCCAGGATGAGCCACTTCTTCTCCGGTGGCTTCATTCGCTCACTCGCTCGGGGAAGAGGTCCAGCCCAGTGCTGCGCTCGAGCTCGACCAGGGCGACGTAGAAGTCATACGTCGACGCGATCAGGTCGGTCTCCGCTTCCGCCGCGCGGACCTGCGAATCGAGCAGATCGACGAACGATCCGGCGCCGGTCTCGTAGCGCGCTTCGCCGAGTCGCAGGTCTTCGGTCGCCAACTCGACGCTGGTCATATTGGCTTGGTGGGCGGCATAGCTAGTCATGATACGCGAGTGGGCTGTGCGCACGCTCTCATCGATCGACAATTCACGTCGTCGCCGTTCTGCGCGCGTCGACTGGAGTGCAGCGTTGGCCCGGCTCGTCTCGTTGAGACGACTGAACCCATCGAACAGCTGCCAGTTGAGCGAGAACGCCCAAAAGTTGCGCGAGTCGAGGTCCGAGAACTGGAAGTCACTCGTGTCGGCGGCCGACCTGGCCAAGCTGTATTGAAACTGCAAACCGGGAAAGTATGCGCTGCGAGCGATCCAGAGGTTGGCACGGTCGGCGCGTTCTTGGGCCTCGGTCTCACGTACGGATGGGTGCAGGTCGAGCGCCCGATCGACGAGGTTCTCGACGTCGAACGGCGGACGAAACACCTCGAAGTCGGTGGTCAGCTCGATCGGTACCGGCGGTAAGCCGCCGACCAAGCGCCGCAGCGCCAGCTGGGCTTCCTCGGCCGCTTGTTGCGCCTCGAGCGAAGCCACCTGACCCTGGTTCAAGCTGAGCTGGGACTGCAACACGTCGGACTTGGTGACCTCGCCGACGTCGTACCGCGACTCCGCGAGCAAAACGTGGTGCTCGAGGCGTTCGATCTCGCGCGCCGCTTGCGCCACGAGTGCCTGCTGACGGCGGGTGCCCAGGTACTGTTGCTTGATGTCGGCCCGGGTCTGCCACCACTGGGAGTCGTAGGCCGCGACGGCACGCTCGGATTCGGCTCGCGCACCGCGGATGCGAAAGATATCGCGACCGGCATCGAGCAGAGTGTGGGTGAAATCCCATTGGTAGGTCGTGGTGTACGTGAGCGGGCTGATGAACGGCCTCCCGCCGAGATTGAACGAGCCGGCTTCCGAGCGTTGGGCCAAGCCCTGAAAACCAACGTGCGGCATCAGATTGCCGTATGCGTCCCACACTCCGGCGCCGGCGGCAGACCGACTGAAAGCCGACTGAAGAACGACCGGGTTCTCTCGCTGCCCCGCTTCGAGCGCGACCGCCAGCGACAACCGCAACGTGTCGCCGGCTTGAGCCTGGGCTGTGACTCCGGCCGGCGTCGCCAAGAGGCAAAACAGGGTCAGAGCCAGCCGGTGAAACGCGCGCGGGTACAGGGTGGGGGACGACATGTGGCCTCGCTTTATCGACGCTCGTTTAATGCGTGGGATGGGGATCGCGTCAGTCAGTAGTTCTCTAGAATCTGTACCCGATCGCCTGCCCACGTCATCTCCAATGTTCGTTGCTGGGTCTCGAACCGGAACCGGCCGGCGCCCGTGGTCATCTGTGCCGAGCCGCTAAAACGCTGCGTCGTGGCTTGCGCGTAGGCGGTGGCAAAGCGCTGGGCGGCGTCGGCCGAGTCCCACACGAGTGTCCAACCGTAGGCCAACTCTCCCGAGGGCTTCTCGTAGAGCACGTAGCGATCACCGTCCCAGCCGGTGGCTCCGGTTGCCGCCGCCGAGTCGCCGAGCGCCGCCGCCAAGATGAGACCGGTGCCGAATTCGCCCCAGCTGCCTTCGGTAATCTCCCGGCCCAGCTCGGCTCGGTGGGGTGGGGTCGGACTCCGCGGTTGATCGCGCGTTTGCCAGTAGCGGTCGGGGTGAAGGATCTGTTCTGTCGATGCGGGTGGATCACGGTACAGCGCGTCGACCGAGCCCCAGCCACCCTCGCGCAGCGTGGCGATGACGAAGCTGGCCCCCTCGACGTATGGAAACAGCAGCAGCCGCTGGAGCGCTTCGGGTGCCTGGTCGAAGGCCGGATAGGCTTGGGCGATGGCGCCTGAGTTTCCGGCCAGGAGATCGGCGGGATCCGGCAGCCGGTCGATCGAGGCGCCGGTCGGGGCCAACATGTAGGCGAGCATCGCCGCCATCGCATCGCCCTCCGCTACCGCCACGCGGGCCAGCGCGCCGTCCTCGGTGGGCCCGAGCTCGCCGAGCCAGGCCGCGAGGTCGAAGTGCTGATCCTGGAGGGCGTGAGTCACCTCGTGGGCGACGACCGCCCGTTGGAGCAACTGGGGCAACCAATCGGCCAGATAGAACGTTTTCCTGTGCGGATCGTAGTAGCCCGCCACCTGTTCGGTATACAGGCGGACGACGAGATCCTTGAGGTCGGCTCCGACTGGGAGCAGACCGCAGTGCGACAAGAGCGCTGTTTGGGCGGCCCAGTCATCACGCGACATCTCGCGTTCGAGCGATTGGGTCGCGTAGCGCCGAATCGTTTCCCGGTCGCTGACCTGGAAATCGACCGGGCCCTTCCAGTCGAGCCCGCGGATGGAGGCTAGTTCTTGGCCGATGGCTCGGGCGGCAGCAACGAGCGCCGATGGCGCCTCGCGCTGGCCGGCGGCTGGGTCCGGGGATGACAACGACGCACCGGCGATCAACACCGCGATCGTGAGCCGGCGCGAGGAGTTCATGGGCGGGACCACGTGATTTGGCGTGTTAGCTCTTCGATACGGAGCAGGTTATGAGGTGGATCGGTTGCAAACCAGTACCGCTCTTCGAGCCCCGACACGCGCAGGTGGACGGGGTAGGCAGGCACCCG
>Ga0255058_10000355_pt1 | contig 27297 bp, 21 predicted proteins | sample Cases_109_9_MG_FD_188637 | JGI IMG/M metagenome (GOLD analysis project Ga0255058, IMG submission 188637) | Seawater microbial communities from Amundsen Gulf, Northwest Territories, Canada - Cases_109_9 | ecosystem: Environmental > Aquatic > Marine > Gulf | place: Canada: Northwest Territories... | reverse complement strand
ACGGCGAGTCGGAGGATGACGGTGAGTGGGGAGGTGAATGGGATCCAGGTCATCAGCTGGCCTAGGAATCCGTTGGGGTCGTCGAGCAGGACCACCATCACCATCAAAGGGAGGATGGCGAGCATTGCCCAGCCGACAGTGAGCTTTTGGCTTTCGGCGGCGTTGGCGCCGAGCGCAGCGGTGGCGAGCATCAAGCTTCCCATGAAGAGGTAGCCGAGTACGAAGAGCACGGGGGCCACGGCGATTGCCCCCCACGGGATCGCCACGAACGATGCGAGCGCGGCAGATGCGCTCATCGCGACGAAGACCACCATCGATGACCAGACCGCAAATTGCAGAAGCCCTGCCGCCCCGAGGCCGAAGAGCTTCCCAGCGAGGACCTCCTCGGGCGTGACCGACGACAGAAGCACCTCGACGATCTTGCTCTCCTTGTCAGTCGACACGGTTTGAACGAGATAGCCCGATGCGCTCAGGAGCGCCGTGAGCAACAGCACCCCCAAAAAGAGCGGGATCGTCGTGCGAACCAGGAGGTCGATGGTCTCGTCAACGCCCACCACGTCGTCACCACCGGGAGCAAGGCGCGTCCGTACGAAATAGGCTGGGGCGATCACCCGCTCCTGCAGTTCGTTGTCGAGGCGGTCGACCATGAGCGAGCGTCGTAGGAGCGATCGCAGAACCGGCTCGACGGTCATGCCGTGCATGCTCAAAAGCGGTGTCTTCTCAGATTGGACAGCGCGCACCTCTCCGGTTTCCAAATAGTCGGGCTCGACCACGTAGAGCGCGCGGATCCGACCCGCTTCGAGGTCGTCCCGGGCAGCGTCGAGGGAGTCGTAGAGTTCGACTTCGATGGCGTTGACTTTCCAGACCCGTGCGCCGCCGTCGTCTTCGAACACGGATTCGTCGACCACATCCGCCTCGTCGATCAGACCGAAAGCAGAGCTTTCGCTGGCCCGCTGGGTCAGAAAATAGGTTTGCGCGCCGAGGACGGTGCCGGAGATCAGTGCGAGGAAAAGCGGGAGGCCGAATGTCGTGATGAGGTACGACCATCGTTTGACCACCGACAGAAGCTCGAACTTGGCAATGGCAATAATCCGATCCGGTCGCATTACTCGGCCCCTTCGCTCACCAGGTTCACGAAGATGTCGTCCATCCGCGCCACCAAGGGCTCGTAGCGATCGATCAGGACGCCGCTACGAACGAGCTCGTGCAAATAGCCGGCCGCGGTCTCGGTCTGGGGAAGCGACACGCGCCAGCTGCCGTTGGCACCCCGGATCGCGTCGACTCCGAGCTCGCTGAGGTCCATCGAGGTCCAGACGACCACCTCGTGGGGCGAATAGCGGCGACGGATCTCCTCGAGATCGCCGTACACCACGAGGCGCCCACGATGGATGAGCGCCACGCGGTCGCAAAGCGCCTCGACCTGATGCATGAGATGAGTCGACAGCAGGGTCGTCAATCCGCTCGCGCGCCGCTCTTCGATCAGGTCCGTCACCAACGCCACGTTGACCGGGTCGAGCCCGGAAAACGGCTCATCCAACACGCAAAGCTCCGGGTCGCTCATTAGGCACGCAGCGATCTGAACTTTCTGCGTCATCCCCTTCGAAAGGCTTTCGACCCGCTGCTCGGCCACATGCGAAAGACCCACGCGCTCGAGCCAATGCGCCGCGGCGTTTCGCGACTCCGCGGGCTTGAGACCCTTGAGCCGGCCGAGATACGTGAGCAGTTCTCGCACTTTCGCACGTCGGTAGACGCCGCGCTCTTCGGGAAGATACGCGGCGCGGTCGAGCGTGGTGCGGTCGAGAGGGGCGCCGAAGAGGGAGACTTCGCCTTCGTCGGCGCGGAGGATGTCGAGGCCGATCCGGATGAGGGTGGTCTTGCCGGCGCCGTTGGGGCCCATGAGGCCAAAGACTTCGCCCCGAGAAACCCCAAGACTCACATCATCGAGCGCGACCTGCCCCCCAAACCGCTTGGACACTCCGCGAAAAGCGAGAATTTCCACGGAAGGCAGTGTATCCGGGGAATCGGAGGGGGGCCAGGTCACGTACACGATCACGTACACGATCACGTACACGATCACGATCACGACCACGACCACGACCACGATCACGATCACGATCGTGGTCGTGTACGTGAAGCGCCCCCCGTCAGTGGACGCTTGCGCGCTCCAGGATCTTGCGCGTGAGCGTGGATACTCCGATCTGATCGAGCGACCCGGGGGCGAACAATTGGCCGTTCTTGGACACGGTACCCCTCGCTGCAGACGCCAAATACACGTCGATCCGCAAGCGCCGATGCGTGAGCGCGTGTTCGACCTGCCCGATGGACTCGGTTTTAAGACGTGCTTTGAGGCCTGCTTCACGCAGGGCCGCTCGCGCATTGCCTTCGCCCATCGGCACACCCCAAAGGCCGCCGAACAGCGGCCGATCGCCTTTGACGAGCCAGATCTTCTTGTCGGCGCCTCGGCCTCGTGTAGCCACCACCGCCGCGAGCTCTACTTGCTTCGGTGTCTTGCGTGCGCGTTGGACGGGCAGCGAATCGACCTCGTCGCGAGCGAGGGCTTGGCAGTCGGCCGATAGAGGGCACGCCCCACATCGGGGGTTGCGTGGAGTGCACACGGTCGCGCCGAGCTCCATCACCGCTTGGTTGAGATCCCCTGGGCGCTCCCCAACGACGAGTCGCCCGGCTAGTCCCCAAAGGCGCTTCGTCGTTTCGGTGGCCCCAAGAGGAGTATCGATTCGAAAGAAGCGCGATAAGACACGGCTCACGTTCCCGTCGACGACAGGCTCTTCCTTGTCGAACGCGATGCTTCCGATCGCGCCCGCGGTGTACCGACCGACGCCTGGCAATCCGCCTCGCGCTTCTACGTCTTCTGGGACGGCGCCGCCGTACTCGGCCACGACCTCCCTAACGCCGCGATGCAAGAGCCGTGCGCGCCGGTAGTAGCCGAGCCCGCTCCAATGCGAGAGCACGGCATCCTCGTCCGCCTTTGCCAGGGCTTCGGCGGTCGGGAAGCTCGACATGAATCGCTCGTAGTACGGGATGACGGTGTCGACGCGCGTCTGCTGCAGCATCACCTCGGATACCCAAATCGCGTAGGGGTCCCGGGTGCGCCGCCACGGGAGATCGCGACCTTCGCGGTCGTACCAGGTGAGGAGCTTGTCCCGAACAGACGGCATCAAAGGAACTCGTAGGACAACCGCCCGGGGTTTTCCAGAGTCTCGATGATATCGTACGCAAAGGCCGCGCCGATGTGGCCGTCGACGATTCGGTGATCGAACGAAAGCGAGAGCAGCATCACCTTCCCGACGACGATTTCGCCGTCGCGTACGACCGGTCGCTCTTTGATCCTGTGCACACCCAAAATGCCGACTTCGGGATGGTTGAGGATCGGCGTCGCCATCAGGCCGCTTTGCTTGCCAAGCGATGTGATGGTGAAGGTCGAGTTCCGAAGGTCGTCGGGGCCGAGTGAGCCGTCTTTGGCGGCCCGCGAAAGGCGCTCAATTTCGGTCGCGAGCTCGAAAAGCCGAAGGCGGTCGGCGTGTTGCACGACAGGCACCATCAAGCCGGCGTCGGTCGCGGTAGCCACCCCGATGTTGTAATACTTCTTGTAGACGAGCTCGTTGCTTTTCTCGTCGACGGCACTATTCAGCACTGGGTGCCGGTGCAGCGCTTCGGTGACGGCCTTGACGACGAACGGCAGATAGGTGAGTCGGACCCCCTGTCGCTCTGCCTCGGGAATCAATCTCTCCCGCATCTCGACCAAGCGTGACGCATCGCACTCCTCGACGAAGGTGAAGTGTGCGGCAGTCGACTTCGCATGAGCCATGCGCTCGGCGATCTTGCGTCGCATCCCCACGATCGGGGTTCGCTCCTCGAGCGAGTCATGCGGCCGGTCTTCGGCCATGTGATCGCGAAGCGCAGCCCGCACGTCGTCACGGGTCACCCGGCTCTTGTCCCCCGTCGGACGGACGCGGCGGAGATCGACCCCCTTTTCCTTGGCGAGACGACGGGTCGCCGGGGTGGCGAGAGGCTTTGCCTCGAAGTACGCGATCCCGTTTCCATTTCCATGCTCGGGCGCGGGTCGATCCGCGGCTTGCTGAAAGAGGCCCGCCCCCGGAAGCGAGTCTTGGATATCCCCTACTGCGGTCGCGGGAGGTCGGGACGAGCGCTGTGAGCGACCCACATTCGTCGCGCCGGCCGATTCGAGCGTCAAGATCACTTGGCCCACGCGCGCGATTGAGCCGATCTCGAACCGGAGCTCCTCGATCCGCCCATCACAGGGCGCACCGATCGTAACGGTCGCCTTGTCGGTCATGACCTCGACCATCGGGTCGTCTTCTTTCACGGTGTCGCCCGCGCGCACGAACCACTCGACGATCTCACCTTCGGTGACGCCTTCGCCGATGTCTGGAAGCTTGAAGTCGAGTCGTGCCATGGTCCTCAGTAGCGCGCGGTTTCGATCAGCACGGGAACGATGCGATGCGCGAGCGGTAAATACTCGTTCTCATGGGTTTGCGGGAACGGTGTATCCCAGCCAGTCACACGCCGGGGCGGGGCCTCGAGGTGAAGGAACGCGCGCTCGGTCACGAGAGCCACGAGCTCCCCACCAAAGCCGCAGGTTTGAGGCGCTTCGTGAACGACTACCAAACGTCCGGTCTTCTTTACGCTCGATACGATCGTCTCGACATCGAGGGGCCAAAGGGTGCGAAGGTCGATCACCTCAACGTCGATGTCTTGCTTTGCGGCTTCTTCTGCCGCCGAAAACGCTTCGTAGAGCATCGCCCCCCATGCGACGCAGGTGACCTGCTCGCCGGCACGCACGACCTTGGCCTCGCTGAGCGGAATGCGGTACGCCTCTTCCGGCACGTCCATCTTGACCGCGCGATACACGCGCTTCGGCTCGAAGAAGATGACCGGGTCATCGTCGCGGATCGCCTCGATCAGGAGCCCCTTTGCGTCGTAGGGATTGGAAGGGCACACGACTTTGAGGCCCGCGGTGTGAATGAAGAGCGCCTCGGGCGACTGAGAGTGATACTGCCCGCCCCGAATCCCGCCGCCATACGGCGCTCGGACGACCATCGGCACCTGGAATTCCCCGGCGGTTCGGTAGCGATACTTCGCCGCCTCGCTCACGAGCTGGTCGAAGCCCGGGTAGATGAAGTCCACGAATTGGATTTCCGAAACCGGCCGCATCCCGTGAAGGGCCATCCCAATCGCGGTGCCGATGATGCCGGCTTCCGAAAGAGGCGTGTCGATCACCCGGTCGGCGCCGAACTCCTCCAGAAGACCTTGGGTAACCCGGAACACTCCGCCAAGCCGGCCCACATCCTCGCCCATGACGAGCACGTCGTCGTTCTCCCGCATCGCTCCGCGAAGCCCGCTATTGATCGCCTGCACTAGGTTCATCTCGGGCATGGCTACTCGTGCTCCTCCTCGGCGGCGGGTGGGCCCGCAAGACAGCGTGCCTCTTGCTCACGAAGGTGCTCTGGCTGTTCTTTGTAGACGTCGGTGAACATGTCGCGAAGCTCAGGCGCGGGCTTTTCCTCGGCCCGTAGCACGCACTCTTTGACCTCGGCTTTGCACGCGGCGCTCCAGTCGGTGTCGAGGTCGGCGTCCCAGACATCTCGTTGCTCGAGGTGCTTACGTAGACGAACGAGCGGGTCGGCCCGGCCCCAAGACTCGACTTCTTCTTTGCTGCGGTAGATCCGCGGGTCGTCTGAGGTCGAGTGCCCGCCGAGCCTGTAGGTCATGAGCTCGACAAAGGTCGGCCCACCTCCTCGTGAAGCACGCAGCATGGCTTCTCGAACCGCTCGCCAGACCGCGAGCACGTCGTTGCCGTCGACTCGAAGCGCGGGCATTCGATACGCGGCGGCTTTTTCGGCAAGCGTACGGGTGGCGGTTTGCTGATCGGTCGGCAGGCTGATCGCGTAGCCGTTGTTCCGACACAAGAACAACGTTGGCGTTTGATACACGGCTGCGAAGTTCATAGCCGCGTGAAAGTCGTTCGAGCTGGTTGCCCCGTCCCCGAAGAACACGCCAACGCACTCGTCGAGGCCCCGCTTCTTCGCCGCCCACGCCAGGCCGACCGCGTGCGGAAGCTGAGTCCCGATCGGCGCGCTCACGGAAAGATAGCGGTGCTCCCGACTAAACGTGTGATCGGGCATCTGCCGGCCGACAATAGGGTCGTCCGCATTCCCGAACATGTGATCGACGTAACGCTGAAGCGGGTATCCCCTCCATAAGAGTGCGCCAACCTCACGGTAGCAGGGGACGATCCAATCTTGATCTCGCAAGGCTGCCGCCGATCCGATGATCGCCGCCTCTTCCCCGAGTGAGCCGACGTGAAACGCGATTCGCCCCTGTCGCTGCAGTCGCTCCAACCGATCATCAACGATGCGCGTCCGTGTCATCGCCTTGTAAAGAGCGACTATCTCGTCGATCGACAACCCCGGGTCGAGACTTCCGTCCTCGCGAATGACGTGCATGTACCCCCTTACTTGACTACGGAAAGCTTTCGCTTCTTCCCGTAGCGATCCATCATGGGAGGCTCGTCCGATCGTTCCCTTTGAACGAGCGCATCCCGAAGAAATGCCTCCGCCGCGCGATAACTCGACCGAACCAGCGGCCCGGACGCCACGAAGCGGAATCCCATTTGAAGCCCGGCCGCCTCGTACTCTGCGAACTCCTCGGGCTCGACATATCGTTCGATGTTGGCGTGCCGCTTGGTGGGGCGCAGGTACTGTCCGACGGTGAGCACGTCGACGTCGGCGTCTCGCAAGAGCTGCATCGCCTCGAGCATCTCGTCGTGCGTCTCGCCCAAGCCCACCATCAACGACGACTTGGTGATCGCCGACCCCATCTCCTTAGCAGCGCGCAGAACGTAGACCGAGCTATCCCACGAGCAGCGCGCATCTCGAATCGTCCGCTGCAACCGTGGCACGACCTCGACGTTGTGTGCAAAGACATCGGGCCGGCCTTCTTGAACGACCGTGCGGACGTCGTCATCACGACCGAGAAAGTCGCCAACCAAGGTCTCGACGCGAAGGTCTGGGCTGTGATGTTGGATGCGCCGAACCGTCTGAGCGACGTGCGCGGCACCTCCGTCCGGAAGGTCATCCCGATCGACCATCGTCAACACCACGTAAGCGAGCCCCATCTCGGCGAGCGAAAGGGCGGTGTTCTCGGGCTCCTGCGAGTCGATGACACCACCGGGCTTTCCGGTGTTGACCGAGCAGAACCGGCAACCGCGGGTGCACGTCTCCCCGAGGATCATGATGGTCGCAGTGCCCTTGCCCCAGCACTCGAAGATATTCGGGCAACGCGCCTCTTCGCACACAGTATGGAGGCCGCGAGCCCGGAACTTGGCCTTCAGGCTCTCGAATTCTTCGTGTTCAGGCCCCGCTGGGAGCCGCACGCGAAGCCAATCGGGTTTGCGAGCTGGCAGATTCATCGTCCCTCCGTGTGTCCTAAGCCAAGCTCTTAGGTGGACGCGTTAGAAGTGTCAATCGCGCTAACACTACGAATTGTGACGGTTTCTTTAGTCCACTGCAATGTTTCGGCGGACATCGGGCCCCGCGCAAGATTTTCGCGGATCGGCCTTTACCTCGGCCTTGATCGCCCCATAATTCTGCGCCGCGAGCCGCCAACCCCGTTTAGGAGCGAGTCGATGGATGACGAGAGACGACCGAGACGAGCTGGCCCACTGGAGCGACCAGGCGCTCTCGGGGGAAAACGTGACCTCAACAGACGCAAACGCGTGCAGGACCTCGTCGACGCGGGGCTCGAGCTATTTTTGAACAACGGCATCGAGGGAGTAACCATCGACGAGGTTGCACGCGAGGCCGGGATGGCCAAGGGCAACTTCTACAGGTACTTCCGAGACAAAGCGGACCTCGTCGACGCGGTCATCGAGCCGGTCGCCAGTGCGGCACGCAAAGCGATTCGGGAGTGTGACAACAAGCTGCGCGGAGCCACCGGGCGACAAGACACGGTCGACGCGTATCGGCATCTCGGTACGAAGCTCGTCGCTACCCTCGCGATGTATCCAGAAGCCACGTGCGTCTATCTCCAGGAACGCCGGGCGCCGGCCACCCCTGCACGGCATGGGATCTCCGATCTGGCAAAAGAGCTCGACGATCGTGCGATCGCACTGAGCGAAGTGGCTGTGGAGCGTGGTCTGGTCACGATCGATGACCCCCGGGTGAGCGCCCTCGCCGTGAGCGGTGCAGTCGAGTCCTTGGCGCTGGCAGCTCTGAGAAAGCAGTTTCCGATGGATCCCCTCGAGACAGCGAACGCCCTGATCGGCCTCGTTCTCGACGGAATCCGCAAATAGCGCCGGAATTCGCCCCTAAACACCTGTCCAGCGGGAAACTACCGCTCCGACGTCTTCTTCTTCACAATTGGTCGAATATGGCCGGCAAGGCAGAGGCGGGGCGGCGGAGTCGTGTCCTTGGCGTCGTCGTGGGTGCGTTGTGCGCTTGCGGGGGTTTGCCCGGCGTTGCGTTCGCTGCCAGCGGCGACCTACAACGGGGAACCGCGGGCGAACTCGGCACGGTTGTGTTGCTGGTTCTGGTCATTGGAGTCGCTTACGTGCTTGCTCACAACGTCGTCGAACGACTGCAACATCGATTCCTCGTGGTGAGCGGACTCGAGTATCTGCTCCTCGGAGTCATGCTGGGTCCGTTCTTCCCAGCGATTGGCGCATTCGACGACCTGACTGGACTTTTGCCGATCATCGCCCTCGCGGCCGGCTGGGTCGGCCTCCTGAGAGGGACCGACTTCGACTTTGCGAGCATGCAGAAGCTCGACCCGGCGACCTGGCGAATCGTGTTCTTGCACCACCTGTTGCCGGGCGTCGTCGTTGGCTTTGGCGCGTACTACTTGTTCGAGAGTGGGCTGATCGTCGAAACCACCTGGCGGGAATCCGCTCTGAGCGCAGCGGCCCTCGCGTGCTTCGCGGCCGCGGATTCCTCGGAACCATTCGACCTGCTCGCACGACGGTATGAAATTAGCGGTCGTCTGGCCCCGCTCTTGCGCAACGGGACGAGGCTCGGCGACATCGTCGTGATCCTCGCGTTCGGTCTGATCTTCTGTGTTTTCCACGAGAATGCGCCGCAAGCAACGGACTATTCCGCCGCGCTGTGGGCGTGGGTCACGGTCCTCTTGGGAGCCGCGCTCGGGTTTCTGTTCTCGCTCTTCTTGGCCGGCGACGAGTCCGACAACTCCCGGTTCCTAGCGCTCGTGGGGATCATCGCATTCGCGTCCGGCGGAGCGTACTTCCTCGAGCTCTCCCCGCTGGCGGTGAACTTGTGGATGGGCTTCGTGCTCGTGAACTTCGCGCGCGGTGGGCAGCTGTTGCACTCGACTCTCGAGTCGACCGAGCGGCCGATGACGATCGTCCTCTTGATCTTCGCTGGTGCTTTGTGGACGCCGTCTCCATTGATACCGACCGTGATTGCGTTGGTCGCCTTCGTCGCGGCGCGCACGGGCTCGAAGTGGCTCGCCAGCGTGATCGCGGGTTGGGGCTCGAGCCTGCGCAAGGACCTCTTCCGCGGCCTTCTCGCGCACGGCGATGTTACGCTAGCAATGGCCGTGTCTTTTCGTTTGGTGTACGAAGGGCCTGCCGTCGACATCGCCTACTCGGTCGTTCTGTTCTCGACCATCTTGAACGATCTCTTGGCGCCCCGTTTGTTGAGAGGCTTGCTGGTCGATGAGGGCGACCTGCACCGCGAGCTAAAGGATCCGAACACGTCCCTTGGAGCGACATCGGGATGAACATCGTCGTCATAGGTTTGGGGGAAGTCGGGCGGCATCTGCTCGGCGTCCTCGACAAGGAGGGGCACGACATCGTGGCCGTCGACTCGAACCCCAAGGCCGTCCAGTACGCCGAGGAGCACTACGATGTGGCTTCGATCGTGGGCTACGGCGCCAGCGAAAAACTGCTGAAAGTCGCGGGCGCGGCCCGTGCGAACCTCGTCGTTGCGGTTACCAACCACGATGAGATGAACTTGATCGCCGCGCTCGGGGCCAAGCAGTTGGGCGCCCAGCACGTGGTCGCGCGGGTGCAGGGCACCGCATGGTCGGAATGGACCGAAGGCATTCGCTACGGGCTCCTCGGGGTCGACGTGGTGATCAATCCGCGCGTGCTCGTTGCGCAAGAGCTAAGCCGCATCGCGAGGTCTTACGGCGCGTCTGACGTCGTCGACCTGGCACAAGACAAGGTCGAGCTCGTGCAGATCGACCTCGAAGAGTCGCGCGTGCTCAACAAGCCTTTGTCGGCGGTGGAGCTCCCACCCCATACGCTGGTGGCCGCGGTCGTCCGCGATGGCGACCTCTTCGTGCCGGGCGGCGCGGACGTTTTGGTGAAAGGCGATCGTGTATACCTGATCGGCCGGCCGGAAGGCGTCCTCGTTGCCGAGCGGTTGTTCAGCAAGGAGCGCGAAGCGAGGCGCGTCACCATCGTGGGTGGCGGGGTCGTCGGCAAGGCGTTGGCGCGAGAGCTCCTCCAGCAGGAAGCCACGGTCATGATAATCGAGAGAGATCTCGCCACCGCCGAGGAGATCAGCGGCGAGTTCGAGGGCGTGCAAGTCGTGCACGGCGACGGAACCGATGGCGCGCTCCTCGAAGAGGAAGAGGTCGGAACCTATGACCTCTTTGCCGCAGTCACGCGCGCCGACGAGATCAATCTGATGGCCGCGCTTCTCGCCCAGCGAGCCGGGTGCAAACGCACGGCGACGATCGTCCAACGCGCCGACTACACGTCGATCTACCGGCAACTCGGGATCGACATCGTCTTGTCGCCGCGTACCGTCGCGTCGGATCAGATTCTGAGGTTCTCTCGCGGCGGTGGCCTCCATAGCTTGACCGTGCTCGAAGACGGCCAGGCAGAAGTGGTCGAGCTGACCGCAAGCGCCAAATGCCGCGCCGTCAACAAGCCCTTGCATCGCATGAACCTGCCGCGCGGCGCACTGCTGGCCGCGATCGTCCATGGAGACGATGTCATCATTCCGCGCGGCAAGGACATCGTGCACCCCGGTGACCGGGTCATTCTGATGACCACCAAAGAAGCCCGGGCGACCGTGGAACGACTCTTCCGACCGAGGGGCGAGTGAGCACCCAGTCGAGAGACTTCCGAGGTGTGATTCGCCCCGTGGGCGCCGTGGTGCTCGGGATCGGTGTGATGATCGCGCTTTGCGCAGGGGTCGCGGTGGCGTGGGACCGTTTATCGCCAGACCTCACGCGACCCCAGGGGGGATCGGGCGCACTTGGGATCTCCGCGGTGATCGTATGTGCGATCGGTGCCGCGGCGTTCTTGTACGGACGGCAGTTCGTGTCCGAGCGCATCTCCAGACGTGAGGCCCTTCTGGCGGTCAGTTTGATTTGGATCTCCACCGGTATCTGCGGCGCGATTCCGTTCGTGTTGGGCGCCGACATGTCTCCGGTCGATTCGTTCTTCGAATCGGTGAGCGGGCTGACGACGACGGGCGCAACGGTGATCACTGACATCGAGACCAGGCTTTCGCGGCCGTTGCTCCTGTGGCGCTCCCTGATTCAGTGGCTTGGCGGCATGGGGATCGTCGTCTTGTTTGTCGCGGTGTTCCCGAACCTTGGCGCCGGCGGGAAGCATCTTTTTCGGGGCGAGGTTCCCGGAACTACGGCGGAGGGTCTACGCCCGCGTATCGCGGAAACCTCCTTTGCCCTCTGGAAGCTCTACACTGCTCTGACCTTGCTGGAGATTATCCTGTTGAAGGTTCTCGGTCTCGACTTGTTCGATGCCGTTTGTCATGCGTTCACGACCATGTCGACGGGCGGCTTTTCGACGCTCGACGATTCGATCGGCGGCTTCAATCGACCCGCGGTGGAGTACGTGATCGCATGCTTCATGCTGGTCGGCAGCGTGAACTACGGCCTCTACTACGGTCTCATTCGAACCGGGCACTGGCGAGGGCTCGTACGGAACATCGAGTTTCGATCTTATGTGGGAATCGTCGCCGTCGCGGTAGTCGTGATGACGATCCTCAATCTGGGTGTCCACGACCAAGTTTTGACCTCGTTTCGCTACTCCTTCTTCATGGTCGCGACGACGATCTCGTCGACTGGCTATGGCACCGACGACTACACGGCCTACAGCTCGACGGCACTCTCGATCATCATCTTGCTGATGTTCGTCGGCGGGAGCTCTGGTTCGACCGCAGGGGGCATCAAGATCGAGCGCGCCGTCCTGATGGGCAAGCAGGCTATCGCGCAGGTTCAGAAGAGCTTCCGGCCCGCTTCCGTTCAACTGGTCCGAATGGGGAAGGCCTCGATCAGTGCCCAGGTCCTCTCGGATGTCGCCTCTTTCTTCCTCATTTACATGGGGTGTATCGCGGTGGGCGTTCTCTTCGTAACGCTCGTCGACGGCGTCCCGTTGCCGACGGCGTTTGGAACGATGCTCACGTGCCTTTCCAACATGGGCCCGGCGCCGTTCCACCAAGGGCCGGACAACTTCGCCGCGTACTCCGCGGGTAGCAAGCTCTTCTTCGTTCTGGCGATGCTGCTCGGACGACTCGAATTCTTCACACTGTTCGCGTTGTTCTTGCCCGGTTTCTGGAGGCGTTGACGGTGGGCTCGTACAGCATGCCGCCCCCGGGCGAAGAAACCCACGCACGCCGGCAGATTACCGTCATCGTGCTGCTGCTGTTCGGGATGGTGGCGCTCTACCAATTCGAGCAGTTCGCGTCACATCCCTTCGACCCGACGGCCATGCTGGCGCTGGGCTTCGTCGTCCTAGCCAGCTACACGATCGGCGGCTTGGTGGGCCAGATCCGCCTGCCGCACATCACTGGTTACCTGATCGCCGGCTTGGTGTTCGGCCCATCGCTCGCGAGGTCTCTAGCCGGATTCGAGCTCCCTCCGCCGTTCGACAAAGGCATCTTGAACGATCAGGTCCTCGAGCAGCTGAGCTTGTTCGACACCCTCGCGGTGGCCGTGATCTCACTCACGGCCGGTGGTGAGCTCAAGCTCGAAGGTCTCAAAAAGGGCCTTCGCGCGATCAACGGAATCATCGCGGGGCAACTGGTTTTGACCGTCGTCTTGGTGACGTCGTTCTTCTGGTTGATCTCCGGAGTAGTGCCCATGGTCGCCTTGCCCGGCATTCAGGGGCTTCCCCTGGCCGCTGCGCTCGCGGTTGGCGCGATGGTGGCCTCGGTGTCTCTCGTGTCGTCTCCGGCGGCGACTATCGCGGTCATCATGGAATCGAGGGCGGTGGGCCCCATGACTCGGAATGTCCTTTCCGTCGTCGTGCTCAAGGACGTGGTCGTGGTCGTCGCGTTTGCGGTAGCCGTAAGAGTTGCCTCCGAGCAGCTCGGGGTGACCGCCATGGAAGGCGGAATCGCTGCGTATCTGCTCCAGCACATCGTTTTTTCGATCCTCTTTGGCGCGGTGGTCGTCGGCGGCTTGATGGCTCTCTACATCCGCTACATCAATCAAGAGCTCCCGATTTTCGTCGTCGGCGTCGTCTTCCTAGTCGCGTACATCACGGGGGTTCTTGGATGGGACCCGATTTTGGTCTTCCTGGCGGCCGGCTTCGGTATCACCAATTTTTCGAAGACGGGGCATCGCCTCATCGAAACCCTCGAGCGACTGTCGCTGCCGGTCTACGTCGTCTTCTTTACACTCGCCGGGGCCAAGCTCTATCTGGAGGAGCTCCGGCAAGTCGCCTTTTTCGCGATAGCGCTCGTAGCGGTGCGTGGCTTCGCTATTTACTCGGGCACCAAGGTGGGCGCTCGGATGGGCAGAGCGGATGAAGCGACCCAGCAGTTCGGGTGGCTGGGCTTCGTCTCCCAGGCGGGGTTGTCGATCCTCTTGGCCGCGATCATCGGCAGCACCTTTGGCGAGCTTGGAAGGTCGCTCGAGACCCTGATCGTCGGCGCCGTGGCGATCAACCAGCTCGTCGGCCCGGCGATGCTCAAGATGGGGCTCGGTCTGGCAGGTGAAGTGACCACGGGTCGCTCGTCGATCGCACCCACCCGGCACCTTTCGGTAAGGCCACCATCGATTCTTCCGGAAAGCGAGGAAGCCGGTGGTCGCAAGCAGCTCGAGCCCTGGCCGCAACACATCGGCGAAAAGGACCTCTGGGGTCCGACCCTTCACACCCAAAGCGCCGAGCTCGACAGCCGCATGCAGGACCTCGCCGGCGATTTGCAGAGCATCGTCCGGGAGGTATCGACGGGGCCCCTTCGCGAATTTCAAATCGATTCGGGAAAGTATCTGCGGGACCTTCGCCGTGAGTTTCTGCGGCACCATCGGCGACTGACGGTACAAGCGCGCGCCGAAGATGATGCCGATCGAGAGGAGCTGGTCACGATGCTGCGGTCCGCGCAAGCCGATCTGGCGGCCCATTGGCGCGGGATCGTGCTCGGCCGATCGGTCACGTTGGCGAAGCAAACCTGGACGCCGGAAACCATGATTCAGGACCTGGATGGTGTGGTGGACGGTCTCCCCGAGATCGTGGTCGCGCTCTATGAGCCGCAGTCGTACGAATCACGCAAAGATGATTCACCCGGGAGGCAGGCCCGACGTCAGATGTTGCGCCTTCGGCGCGGGTGGCGGAAGGCGTTTGGGCAAGGTCCACCGACACGCGACGTCCGATTTCGTGGGCTCGGTCGCTTCCATCTTTCTTACGACGCACCCGCGAGACTCGAAGCTTTGGCCGCTCTCTTCGTCGAGGCGGACCGACACATGGCGGCCCGTACCAGAAGCCTCTTCGACGGCGTGATCGCCGGTTACGACGACATCGTCGACATCGCGTCCGATCCCAGCGTCGATCTGGAGAAACAGCTGGTCCACTTGCGGCATGATGTCGAAGAAGAGCTTGCGTTGGCCCTCGACGAGGTGGTGCGGATCACCAGCGATGGGACGCACCGAGCTGCAAGTGCCCTTGCCGACGGCTTCGTCAAGATGAAGGAAGATCTACCGAAGTTCGGCACGCTGGATTTGCCGGGCGGCGAGCGCCGCACCAGCCGCCGCTTTGCAAACCGCATGCGCGCGATGGAAACGCTGACCAAGGACGTTGCGAACCTTCGCAAGGCGAGCTCGGCGGACTACTCGTCGCTGGCGATGGAGCTCGAGCTGCTCGGCCTCGAAGCGCGCATCAAAGACAACGTGTCCGAATACGTGTCGCGCCTTATCAACACGGTGAGGCGCCGCGCGATCTCGCAGGCGGAGCGGGTGAGCGAGACCCTCCAGGGTACGCTCGAGGAGCTGAACCAGGAGCTGGAAAAAGACTATTCGGGTGATGAGCTCGCGGCTGCTCTGAAGAAGACGACCGAAGCGGTCAGCAAGGTCACCGGCGAGGCCGCGCGCGTCACGACGGAACTCTACCAAGACCTGAGCGACGATTCCAGGATCGCCTCTCTGCTGGATACGTTGGTCGATGCCTGCCGCGGCCTCACCCCTCGCTATCGGATCACCGTCGGACAGCGCCAGACCGGCGAGTGGAGGCTGCCGACGGCTCTGCCCGAGGTCGAAGTGCCGTTCCGCGAGGTCGTGCTGACTTACATTGACAGCCAGGTGGCGCCGAAACTGCTCGCGAGTCGCCGCGAACTCGCCGAGAAGGCGCAGCCGCTCGCGAACCTCCTTCAGGAGCTGGAGCGCGCGGTCGCGTTCAACGTCGAGCTCGCCACTGCGGAACTCGAAGTCGTCCATGACGAAACGATCCCCGAGGAGATGTACACCCTTCTTCGCGACATGGTCTACGTACAGCTCGAGCGCAGCTACAACTCGCTCGAAGAGATAAGAGTTGAGGCAAAGGGCTGGCCGGCATTGATCGAAACCGAGATGCAGGACGCGTCCCTCGGCACACTCAAGACTCTCCGAAGCGAGCTCGCAGAAGGCACGTTCAGCAAATCGCGACTCGAAGCGATGCGCCGCGCGGCAAGCGGCTTCCGGATGATCGAGCAAGCCGAACGTCAGCCTCCGTTCGAACGGCTCAAGGGCCAAGTCCGAGGGGGATTGCGTGCCGTTTTCGGTGAGGACCGGCTCGAGCGCTGGAGCGAGAAGTTAGGAGTCACGGGCGAGGCACCGACCGAAGCGCTCTCCGCGGACGCGTTTGCGGCACCCGAAGTCTCAGCTGACCTGCCCCTGGTGTACCGACGTCTGTTCGCGGCGGACACGATGGAAGCCGGCGACGTGTTGACCGGTCGCGAGCAAGAAATCCGCCGCGCCGAGGCTGTTCTTTCGAGCGAGGTCAAGGGCCGACTTCGATCGGTGGCGTTGGTTGGCGTCGACGGGGTCGGCAAAGCTGCGGTGTCGAGCGCGATCGTCCGCAGCCGGCGCTGGAAGAACGTGAAGCGCGTGGTCTTTACGGCGCCGGTAACCGTCGAGGACGTCGACGCCATCTTCCAGGACACGCCCGAAGGCCAGTTGGTCGTCGTGGACGGGCTTCATTGGATGTTGTCGATGGCGCCCGGCGGCTTCGATCCTCTCCGGCATTTTGTCTCGGGGATCATCGAGGAGGGTGGGAGGCGCCGGTGGTTGGCGCACGGCGCGGTGTTGTTCTGGAACTTTGCGTCCACGGTCGCACCGCTAAGAGATGCGTTCCCCGAATTGATCAAGCTCGAGCCGCTCAACGAGCAAGAGCTCCAAGCGGCTGTCATGGCGCGACATCGTTTGAGCGGTTACGAGCATTCGTTCGACCGCAGCGACGGATCACCGATCGAGGGAATGTTTGCGCGAGGAGCCAGCCGAATTCGCAGGCCCTATGACCAGTATTTTCACGAGCTCCTCGAGGCCACCGGAGGCTTGGTGCGCGACGCGCTCCGATTGTGGCTGGCTTCGATCCGCGGGATCCAGGACGAAGTAGTGCACGTCGGACCGATCCCAGCGTCGCCGTACGCCCGTGTGAAGCGTTTGCCGGACGACATCCTGGTGAACCTCTATCAGATCGGACGCGAAGGTTGGATGGATGACGCGGGCCAGGCACGCCTCTTTCGCCTCGACCGAAACACCGCGCAGGCGCAACTCAGTCGATTGGCCCATCTCGGCCTCCTCGAGGAGCGAGACGGTTCGTTCGTGATCGCGGTGCACCTGCGTGGTGCGCTCGGTCGGGTATTCGCCGAAAGGGGGTGGGTCCTGTGACCGGGTTCCTTCGTCGCACCATGCCGATCGGCGCACTCCTCGCGTTGCTGCTGGTCTTGTTCGTCTCTGGGGGCGCTGCACAAGAAGGGTCGTCGCAGGAGGCGCCCGAGCCGAGGGTTCACAAACAGCTGATCAAGCTCACTCCGAACTCCCAGGAACAGCCGAAAGCCCCGGTCACGGCCCCGGTTGTGACCGAGCCGCCGTCTGGGGAGGCCGAACCATCCCCCGACGGGACAGACGAAGAATCGCCGCCCGAGCGCCGGCCGCTCTTGATGCTGTTCCTGTCGCTCCTCGGAGTGGGCCTCGTGCTGTTCGTCGCGGAGCGGGTGCGAGCGTGGATTAGGGTCAATGTGCCTTTGCGGCGCGGCGTGGGTGCTCTCGTCGTGTTTTTGCGCCTTACCGGACTTGGGCTTTTGATCGCGATCGCGATCGAGCTCTTGCCCGCGGGTCGGGATTGGATTCTTTGGGGCCTCGTGGTTCTCGCGATCGTCACCGGCTGGTCGGTTCGTGATCTCTTTGCGGACGTCGTGGCGGGCGCAATTCTCGCCGGCGAGCGCCGCGTTCGAAAAGGTATGTGGGTGTCTGGCGACGGCTTTCAAGGCACGGTCGAAGGTCGTTCGCTCCGGGCGACCTGGTTACGCGACGGACAGGGACATCGTCTCACCGTCCCGAACCGGGCCATGATCGGGGCGCCGATGGTCTACGACTCAGGCGCCGAGGCGGAGCACGAGGTGGTGGTTCGGCTGGAGGGATATGACGATGCCTCGCGCGTTCGATTGGCGCTGAATGACGCCATCCTGAGTTCGCCTTGGGTGCTCGCGGGCGCCACGCCGGTGGTTCTTCGCGACCCCGCCGACCCGGTGGTTTGGCGCGTACGCAGCAAACTCCTCGAACCACGCTTCTCGGTGCATTTCGAGGGCGAGCTGCTCGAACGCGTCGAGGACCTTCTACGGTACGACCCGGACGCCCAAGAACGAGAGACCCTGCCCACCGAGCCTCCGGGGGACACGGGCGCGTAACTAGTCCCAAACCTTGTCGTCTTCGTACGCGCACGACTACGACTACGACGGGCTAGGTGATCCAGTCTTTGAGCTCGCCGGTGATGATGCGTGGGGCACGTTGGAGGTCAGCGATAGTGTGCGCGCCGCAAAGCAGCATGATCGAGCGGAGCTCACCTTCGACGGCGGAGAGAAACGTGCGCGCGCCATCCGTCCCACCCTCGAGAAACGCCTGATACACGTTACGCGCGATTCCTGCGCAACTCGCCCCGAGGGCGATCGCGCGCGCTACGTCCATCCCGGACCGAATCCCACCGGTGGCGATGGTCGTCATGCCGGCTCCGACACAGTAGTGAACCGAAGCTGCGGTAGGAATGCCCCAATCCCAAAGGGCCTCGCCGATCGCCTTGCCTGAGCCTTCCGCGCGAAGTGTTTCCACACCCACCCACGATGTGCCGCCCGCTCCGGAAGTATCGACATGCCGAACTCCGATCGCGCGAAGCTGCTCTGCGACCTGGCGGCTGACGCCGCTGCCGGTTTCCTTTGCGATGAGCGGATGGTCGAGCTCTTCCCAGAGCCGCCGAAACGTGTCGAGGCCTCCACGAAAGTCACGATCGCCCTCGGGCTGCACGAGCTCCATGGCAGGGTTCATATGAAGGCAGAGCGCGTCAGCGCCTACTTCGGTGAGCATGCGGGAGATCGCCTCGGTGGAAAGGTCGCGTGCCTGCACCACACCCACGTTGCCGAATAGCAGCACGTTTGGGGCCCGCTCCCGGACCTGATAGGTCCACGCGGTGTCCGGCTTCTTTTGCATGGCCCGCTGGCTCCCCAGGCCGAATGCGTAGCCTCGCTCGTCGGCGATCGAGGCAAGCTCTTGATTGATTTCGGCAGCCCGTTCGTGGCCGCCGGTCATCGCAGCGATCAGAAGCGGTGCGCGAAGCTCCTTGCCGAGGAGGCGGACCCGCGTGTCGACCGCTTCGAAGTCAGCCTCTGGGAGGGATTGGTGCACGAGCCGAACGCATTCGAGTAGGGTGGTGCGCTGCCGAAACGAAACCTCATCGGTTGCGCAAAGATCGAGGTGATCGGCCTTTCGCTGTTTGATATCGGAGCTCATCGCCTTGCTTGCTCGGCAGGGGTGGGCCGTGTACGTAGCTCGGAATAGGGACACTCCGACCGTGGCGCAAGGGCAAATCAATCTCGAATCGTGGATGGCCGACATTCGACAGAGGGTCGACGCCATCCTCAGTCGCTTTTTCGAGCTGAAGCGAGAGGAGTCTGCCGGGCTCTCACCTTACGCAGTCGACCTCGTTACGGAGGTGCGCGACCTCACGATGCGGGGTGGAAAGCGGCTCCGACCGATCGTCACGGCTGTGGCGTACCGGGCGGCGGGCGGCGACCCCGATGCCGGTCCTACGCTCGAGATCGGGGCATCACTCGAGCTCCTTCAAAGCTACCTCTTGATCCATGACGACTGGATGGATGAAGACGAAGAGCGGCGCGGAGGCCCTGCAGTGCATTTTGCGTTCACCAAGAAGCACGGTAACGCGCACCTGGGTGCAAGCCTGGGTGTGCTGGCCGGCGACTTGGCGGCCACCTTCGGCTGGGAGCTCTTTCTGAGAAGTGAGTTCCCGAACGATCGCCGCAACGAAGCGCTCGAGCTGTTCGTCGACATCCAAAAAGAGGTGTTCGCGGGACAGCAGCTCGACCTGATGGCCGACCAGGATGTCGAGCGCATGCACCGCTTGAAGACTGGAAGCTACACGACTCGGGGACCCGCAGAGCTCGGTGGCCTCCTTGCGAACGCGCCAGAAAGCGCGATGGAGTCATTGCGAGGCTGGTCCGTGCCTGTTGGAGTCGCGTTTCAGCTTCGTGATGATCTGCTCAGCACCTTCAGCAGCGCCCAGCAAACCGGTAAGCCGGGCGACGACTTGCGTCACGGTAAGCACAACGCGGTCGTTGCCGCGTTTCGTACACTTTCGCCGGGTGAGCGCGACTGCGCTGCGGTCGAGCGCGTTTGGGGGCATCCGAACGCCTCGGACGCTGACGTCGAGGAAGCCACCCGGGCTTTGGGTGGGGCCAAAAAGCGAGTCGAGCAGCGCCTGGCTTGCTTGGCCGACGAAGCACGGGCCGCCTTGGCCGTGAGCCCTTTCGACGACGAGGCCAAGCAAATGCTCGCAGAGGTGACCAGGCTGCTCACGGACCGAGGGAGCTGATGGGCTTTGGACGCGGGAAGGTCATCCTCCTCGGGGAGCACGCAGTCGTGCACGGCTACCCCGCCATAGCGGTGGGAATCGACCGAGGTGTCGTGGCCGAAGCGTCGCCAGCGGACGAAGACCTGTTGAAGCTTTCCCCGTGGGACATGAACGTGCGGCCTGACCCGACGGGCGAACCGCTCGAGCGCGCTTTTGCCGTAGCGCTATCAGGATACTTGGACCGGCCGCCGATCGAGGTGCGTGCGCAGATCGATCTTCCCGCGGGCGCGGGTCTCGGCTGCTCGGCGGCGATCGGGGTTGCGGTGCTCCACGCGATCGACGAGGCACTCGGCTTGAAGAGGTCGCGCGAAGAACTCGCCGGAGCGTCAATCGACTGGGAAAAGATCTTCCACGGGAACCCCTCAGGCATCGACAACACGGTGTCGGCGATCGGAGGCGTGGCACTCTTTCGCAAAGGCGAGCCGCTTCAGTCACTTCGCTCGAACAAACCCCTGCACTTGGTGGTGGGTTACAGCGGGCAAAGCTCGAGCACCAAAGAGATGGTCGCGTCGGTAGCCCGTCAGCTCGAGTCCGATCCGGTGCGTGTCAATCAGGCCTTCGAGGCGATCGGCGTACTCGTCCGGAATGCGAAGCTGGCGCTCGAAGCCGGAGATCTCGTCGCGCTGGGTCAGCTATTGGACCTCAACCACTCCATTCTGAGCTCGCTCATGCTGTGCACCACGAAGCTCGATGACATGTGTCGGGCAGCCAGAGACGCAGGGGCGCTGGGTGCAAAGATGACTGGTGGGGGGGGCGGTGGATGTATGATTGCGCTGGCCCCGAAGCGCGAAGAGGCCCTACGGATCTCCGACACCCTCGGTGAAGATGTCTTCGTCGCGGAGGTGAGTGCGTGACCGCGCCTCCGATAGAAGTCGCCGCTCGCGCTTGCGCGAACATCGCCCTCGCCAAGTATTGGGGCAAGACCGACGCCAAAAAGAACATTCCGGCGGTTCCGAGCATTTCGCTGACGCTCGACCAACTCGTCACCGAAACTCGCGTTCGCTTCGATACGAAGCTCCCCGAGGATGAAGTCCGGCTCGACGGAAGGCGCGCTACCGCGAACGAGAGGGACCGTGTCGTGAAGATGCTCAATAGCATTCGTAGCGAGGCAGGACTCAGGGCACGGGCGTACGTCGCGAGCCACAATAATTTCCCCACCGCGGCCGGGCTTGCGTCGAGCGCGTCGGGTTTCGCAGCGTTGGCAGCCTCGGCTTCGGCTGCTGCCGGGTTGCGCTCGAATCCCCGCAGGCTGAGCGCGTTGGCGCGTGCGTCGAGCGCATCGGCGGCGCGATCAATCTTCGGCGGCTTCGTCGAGCTCCCCGCCGGAGTGCGAGGGCAGGGCAACCTATACGCGCGTCCCATCGCAGCGCCGGGGCATTGGAACGTTCGCCTGGTGATCGCGGCCACGGAGCCGGGTCCCAAGAAAGTGGGCTCGACTGAGGGCATGGAGCGTTCGAAGAAGACGTCTCCCTACTACGACGCCTGGGTCGCCGACGCGCCGAAGTGGGCGCGACAGATCAAGCGCGCCATCAAAGAGCGTGATCTCGACAGGCTCGGGGCCGCAATGGAACGGAGCACCCTTGCCTTTCATTGCTGCGCCATGACCTCGGAGCCCGCGATCCTCTACTGGGCGCCCGCTACATTGGCCGCACTGGCAACGGTTCGTGGGCTAAGGGAGCGCGGGGTACCGGCTTGGGCCACCATGGATGCGGGCCCGCACGTGAAGGCACTCTGCGGGGTCGGTGATGTAGCGCGAGTCCGGCAAGCCCTCGACCGAACACCAGGGGTGACCCGCACCTGGGTGGCCAAACCGGGGCCCGCCGTAGAGGTTCACTCGTGAGCGGCAGGGGAGCTACCGCGCCTGGCAAGGCGCTTCTGTGCGGAGAGTATGCTGTGCTCGAAGGTGCTCCGGCGGTCGTTGCCGCTGTCGACCGCCGGGTCAAAGTGTTGTGGACCGATGAGACGCGCGCTCTGCCCCCCGAGGTCGACGCAACCCTCAGATTGGCGCGCGAGCGTCTTGGGCGATTGCCTCCTTCGATGATCCTCGATGTCAGTGACCTTCAAGTAGAGGGAACCAAGCTAGGGCTCGGCTCCTCCGCCGGGGCGGCGGCGGCCGCTGCAGGCGCCGCGTTCGATCACCACGGTCATGACCTCACCGAAAATGATGTGTTGGACGAAGTCTTCGATTGCGCTCTGCGCGGGCACGCCTCGGTGGCTCCAAAGGGAAGCGGGGTCGACGTGGCCTCAGCGACCTTTGGTGGCTTTCTTCGTTTCGCGCGGGACGAGAACGGGATCGCGTATACACGTTTGGAAAGGCCGGCTGGTCTGGTAGTCCGGCTCGTGTGGACGGGCCAGCCAGCTCGTACGAGCGACCTCGTCGACCGCGTCCATCGTTTTCGTCAAGAGGACTCACACGGCTACGGGACGCTCATGGGCAAGCTCGCAGCGATCGCTGAGCGGTTCGTGCAGGCATTCGAAGTAGGTTCGGCGCAAGGGGTCGTTGAAGAGGCAGCGGTCTACGCCAGCGCCATGCAGGCCCTCGGAAACGCTGCCAGCGCGCCGATCGTCGAAGAAACCCTCCAACGAGTCGGGGAGCTCGCCAGGAGGTTCTCGGGGAGCGCCAAACCCTGTGGTGCCGGCGGTGGTGACGTCGCCGTGGCGTTTTTCGTCGACCAGGCATCGGCAGATCGATTCGAAACCGCTTGCAGAGACGCTGGCCTTCGTCCTATCGAAGTGTCATGGGGTGCCCCAGGCGTCAGTCCTTGCGCACCCTGACCGTGCTCGCCGAGGGAGGCGACCCATGCTCATCGAACTCTACATCTTCTCGCTCGTGCTGAGCGCCATTCTCCTGGTGGCGTCACTCTTGGTGGGGGATAGCTCGTCCGACATCGTTGCAGACCAGGAGGCCGATCTCGGTCCTACGGGTCCAAGCGAGATAGGCCAACTCAATGGAGTTGAACCCTCACCGAGGCGCTTCCTCCTCGGCACCTTGAAGTCGATTCGCTTCTGGACGTTTTTCGTTGCGTTCTTCGGCATGACTGGCCTCGTGCTCGACGGCTTGGACGTCATGACGCCTACCGTGACACTGTGGGTCGCCATCGGGGTCGGCGTCGTCGTGGGCGCTAGCGCCAATGCCGCTGTGCGAATCTTGTCCGCGTGAACGGGTCGACTACCCCGGGTAGGCGCGGACCTTTTCTTCGAGGCGTTCGATGACGGGAGTCGCGAGGTTCTCGCCAGTCAATCGCGACATTTGCTGAATGAGGGTTGGGCTCGTGACGTTGACCTCGATCAACTTGCCCCCGATCACGTCGAGTCCGACGAAAAACAATCGATCGGCCAGCAAGCGCTCTCGCATCGTGTCGACGATCGTCCGGTCTGAATCCGTGAGCTGAGCAGGCGCCGCCGACCCTCCGACGTGCACGTTGCTTCGCAGGTCGCCTTTGCTGGGCATCCGCGCCACGACGCCGAGGAAATCGCCGTCGACCACTAAAATGCGCTTATCCCCTTCGTCGTAGATCTCGGGGATCAGCGACTGCACGATCGCGTTGCGCGCCCCATTGTGTGTGACCGATTCGATGAGCCCATTGAGATTGCTGTCGCCGTTTGCAAGCAGAAACACGCTCTCGCCCCCATGACCATCGATCGGTTTGATCACGGCCTTCCCACCGATGTCGCTCAGGAATCGCAAGATCTCGTCGCGGTGACTGGTCATGATCGTAGGGGGCACGATCTCTGGGAAGTGATGAGCGTAGAGTTTCTCGTTGGCCTCGCGCAGACCCCGCGGATTGTTGACGACGAGAGTGCTTCCCTCAAGGTGGTCGAGGACGAGAGTCAGCCACAAGTACTCGTCGGTGAACGGCGGGTCCTTTCGAATGAACACGGCGTCGACATCGACGAGGTCGATGTCCTCGGGCTCGGCCAGCGCGATCGGCTCGTTGGGATCGAGACGCATGGTCGCCTTGCGAACTCGGGCCAGAACGTTCTTGCCTCGAAGTCCTACGTCTCGAGGCAGACAATGGTCGACGTGGTGCCCGCGAGCCTGGGCCTCGAACATCAAGGCAAAGCTCGTGTCCTCGTCGACGATGACCGTGGACACGGGGTCCATCACAAACACGAAGCGCATGAAACTCTGCGGTAGCATCCGGGATGCTTTGGAGGCAAGGTGTGGCGCCATGAGGAGATCAATTTCGATTGGTTTGTGGTGCGTTTCGGCGGTTCTGATGGTGGGCGCCGCTGCCGGACCCTCAGTCGAGCATGCCGGCGTTTTTAGCGACTACGCCGTTGCTGCGGACCAACCCGAGGCCTCCAAAGCTGGTGCGGAGATCCTCGCTTCCGGAGGCAACGCTGCCGATGCAGCGGCTGCCACCATGCTCGCGCTAGGCGTCGTCAACCCTGCAAGCAGCGGACTTGGCGGCGGGGGCTTCGCGCTCTACTACTGCGCGAAGGAAGATAAGCTCACCTTCCTCGACTTCCGGGAGCGGGCGCCCGCCGCTGCGACGCCCGACATGTTCGAGAATGTCGAAGGTGAAACGCCGCCGGGCCCTGCAGCCGCGCTTTCCCAACTCGGCGGCCTTGCCGCAGGGGTTCCCGGCGAGCCCGCAGGAATCGCAGCCTTGGTCGATCGCTTTGGATCGATGTCGTTGAGTGAGGTCATCGCACCCGCGCTTCGACTCGCCGAAGAAGGGTTCCCGGTCAGCCCGGCGCTCGCAGCGATGGGTGCAGCCTTCGAGGTGCAGCTCGATCAAGACCCCGTGATGTCGAAGTGGGATTTAGCGCCGGGGGCGGTGCTACGACGACCGAGTCTCGCCCACGTGCTCCGGCTCTTTGCGAAAGAGGGCGTGAAAGCTCTCTACAGCGGCCCGCTCGGCCGAGAGATGGCGTCGATCGTGCAAGCGCACGGCGGCATCATGACGTTTCAGGACCTGCGCGATTATAGAGTCGTGACCCGGAAGCCGCTCGAGGGAGATCTGTTTGGCCACCGTTGGGTTACCGCCCCGCCTCCAAGCGCAGGCGGCTTTACGATGATCCAAAGCCTGACGATCCTCGAGCGCGCCGCGGGTGAGAAGCCGGTCTACGGCGTCCCACTGCTGCACAGCATGGCGGAATCCTGGAAGGGGCCGTTCATCGACCGGCAGCGCTACTTCGGCGACCCTGCCCAGATCATACAGCCGCTCGATCGGATGATGAGCCCTGCCCGAATCGACAAACGAGCAGCCTTAGCAGGAGGGGAGAAAGCCAATCCCACCGACGCGTATGATTTCCCGCTCGTGTGGACGAGACCCCCCGCGAGGACGCCCGAAAACGCAGGGACCTCACACCTGTGCGTCGTGGACGGCGAGGGCAATGTCGCGGCGGTCACCACGACGGTCAATCTTCCATTCGGCGCGCGCTTCACTGCAGCGGGCATCGTGATGAACGACGAGATGGACGACTTCGCACGCGGGGTTGGAGAGTCCAACGCATTTGGGTTGGTCGGCGGCGCCCCGAATCTCCCCGGCCCCCGAAAGAGGCCAGTCTCCACCATGTCCCCGACGATCGTGTTCAAAGATGGAACACCCGTGCTGTGCGTGGGTGCCTCTGGGGGGAGTCGCATCGTCACGGCAACCCAACAGGTGGCGATGAACATTCTCCTCTTGGGCATGGACGCCGGTCCTGCCGTCGACGCACCACGGATCCATCACCAGGGCTTCCCAGAGAAGCTGCGAGTCGAGACCGTGGTACCCCTCGACGAAACGCTCCAAAACGACCTACGGGCGAGGGGCCACGTGATCGAGTCGATCCGAAACATCGCAAACGTGCAGGCTATCCAGATCGTAACCGAGCCCGAGCGACGGCTTCACGCGGCAAGCGACCCCCGAAAAGGCGGGAGCCCGGCCGGTCACTGACGCATCAGCGACAGATACTCGTTCACGAGCGAACTGCTTGGCCATGTTTACTCGGTAATGCGGACGAGGACGACGGTGATGTTGTCTTCGCCCCCTTTTCCGTTGGCTTCGGAAATCAATGTCTTCGTGGCGGATTCGATGTCGGTGTCTGCATCCTGAACGATTCCGAGAATCTCTGCGTCGCTGATCATGCCGTTCAGGCCGTCGGAACAGAGTACATAGGTATCCCCGGGCTCGACTCGCTCGAAGTAGAGGTCGACCGCCACGCCGTCCTGCATCCCGAGCGCGCGAGTGATCACGTTGGTCGGCAGTCGGTCCCTTTGCGCGTCGGTCAAGTTGGGCATAACGAGAAGATAGTCGTTGAGGAGGGAGTGGTCGCGCGTCAGCTGGACGATGTCCCCGTCGCGAACCCTGTACGCACGACTGTCGCCTACGTGGGCGATGTGGATTTTGCGATCGTCACGAGTGAACAAGGCCCCGACAACCGTCGTACCCATGCCCTGCACCGCCTTATTACCAATCGAAGCTTGAAAGATCCGTTGGTTGGCAACTTTCACCGCCGAAACCAGTCGATTCTGCTCGGCGGTCAGACGGGCATCGAGTTCCAGAGGCCAGTCCGAGGTTTCACCGTCGCGCGTATCGGTCACGTCGAAGAATGTCGATATTTCGGCCGTTGCCATCCGGCTCGCGATGTCGCCGGCGCGGTGGCCGCCCATCCCATCGGCCACCACGAAGAGTCGGTGCTTCGAAAGAATGCAAAAGCTGTCCTCGTTGTGCTCTCTCTGAAGCCCGACATCCGTGAGCCCTGCTGCAACAAAGTTCATAGAAGTTCACACACCCCTAGAGCCCGACGCGAACGCGAGCAACCCAAATCGTCGAGGACAGTGTTATCGAAGAGTCGCCCCGCAGCAATCAGGGGTTAACGAGCCGGGGCAGCTTCGGCCATCCGGATTCGGGATCTTCGAGGTATGTGTAGCGCGCGTAGTGCGTCGTGACGCGTCGCACGTAGTTGCGAGTTTCGTTGAATGGAATTCGCTCGACGAAGCG
>Ga0255058_10000354_pt1 | contig 27309 bp, 28 predicted proteins | sample Cases_109_9_MG_FD_188637 | JGI IMG/M metagenome (GOLD analysis project Ga0255058, IMG submission 188637) | Seawater microbial communities from Amundsen Gulf, Northwest Territories, Canada - Cases_109_9 | ecosystem: Environmental > Aquatic > Marine > Gulf | place: Canada: Northwest Territories... | reverse complement strand
ATCGCTGAGCTTTGATGGATCTGTCGATTGTCATCCCGACGCTCGACGAGCGCGAGAACCTTCGGAGGCTGCTGGAGCGCCTCGTGCCCACGCTCGAGGCGTCTGGGATCGGAGCCGAAGTCATCGTGGTCGACGACGATTCCGCGGACCGCACCTGGGAAACGGCGACCGAGCTGTCCGAGCGCCTCGGCCACATCGTCGTGATTCGGCGACGCGACCGGCGGGGAATCGCCTCGGCGTGGGTGGAGGGTTGCCAGGCCGCACGGGGACTTTTCATCGCTCTCATGGATGGCGACCTGGCCCACTCGCCGGAGGATTTGGTGAGGCTCTACGGGGCGTGCACGGGTGAAGGGCACGACATGGTGATCGGGTCTCGCTACCTGCCCGGCGCGGGCGGCATGCGGGAAAAGTCGAAACTGGCGGTGTTGGCGAGCAAGGTGGCCCAGAATCTGACCCGGGCGGCGCTCGGGCTCGAGGGCACCGACGTCACTCACTCCTTTCGTGTCTTTCGCCGGGAGGTGTGGAGCGCGATCGGGGATGAGATCGCGGGTGAGGGAAACGTGTTCCTCGCCGAATTCGTCTTCCGGGCTAGGGCCGAAGGTTTCAGCGTGGCCGAGCTTCCGATCACGTACGGCCGCCGGCTGTACGGTAAGACCAAGCTCAGCCTGGCTCGCGAAACAGTTCGCTACCTGCACCGACTATGGCAGCTCCGTCGGAGCCGGTGATCCTGCTCACGGGTGCGGGCGGGCTCGTGGGGTCCGCCCTGTACACGCACCTGTCGGCTCGCCACCGCGTTGTCGGTGCGGAGCTCCACGAGGATTCGCCGGAAGACCTCCGCCAGTGCGACCTGACCGACCGGTCGGCGACCGCCGCCTTGTTCCGCGCCGTCCAACCCCGGGTCGTCGTGCACGCCGCAGCCGTCAAGGATATCCAGCTCTGCGAGCGCGATCACGCCTTCTGCTGGGCCGTGAACGTCGAGGCCACGAGGACTTTGGCAGAGCTCGCAAAGGAAACGGGTGGCCTCTTGCTGTATCTTTCCACGGACTATGTGTTTGGTGGCGAGCGAGGCATGTACCGGGAGAAGGATGCACCGGATCCGTGCCTCTACTACGGGGTGACGAAGGCCCGGAGCGAAGAGATCGTCCGAGAGGTGGGAGGGGTAATCTGCCGATCCTCCGGAGTCTATGGTTGGAACTCGAAGCGACCCACTTTCGTCGAGTTCGTGGTCGAGGAGCTCCGGCGGGGGCGGAGCGTGGCGCTCTTCGAGGACAGCTACAACTCTCCGACCTATCTTTGGAACCTCTGCCAGATGATCGAGCGACTGATCGAGCTGCGCGTACCGGGTACGTACCATACGGCCGGCGCAGAGCGAATCAACCGCCTGGAATTCGGCAGGAGGATCGCCGCGGCTTTCGGCCTCGATTCCGGACTGCTCAGACCTGTAATGAGGTCGGGGGAGCATACGCTAAGGCCGCGAGACGTCTCGCTCGAGGTCACCTGGACACGTTCCGTTCTGGAACTGCCGTTCCTGAGCGTCGACGAGGGACTGGCTCAGCTGAAGAGGGACTATCGTGTATCGGCCGAAGCTCAACACCCACGAGGATGAGAGAGGACTCTTCGTCGAGGTGTGGCGGGGAAAGGATTTCGAAGAGATCAACTTCTTTCAGGTAAAGAGGGGCGTCACACGCGGCAATCACTTCCACAAGCGAAATCGGGAGCTCATGGTCGTGACGCGCGGTCGGCTACGCTTTCGGATCGAGCACAAGAAGACGGGCGCGAGGACGGAGAGAGTGCTCGAGGAGGGCGACTGCATCGTGATCGAGCCCTACGACATTCACTCGCTCACCGCGGAGGAGGACAGCTCCGTGGTCGCCTGCAACACGGTTGCTCCGTATGACGAGAGCGATCCGGATGTGTTCGAGGCGTGAACGTCCCGAGGCCTTACAGGCCCTGGACGAAGACCGATGAGGGGCCGCAGATTGGAAGAGCGCTGTCCTTGAGCGGCTCGGAGAAAGAACGTACGCTAAGGTACGATCGAGGCCAGGTGCGAGCCGAGCTCGACAGGAGTTTTTCTTATAGCGAGCCGATGCGGCCCTAATGAGTCAACAAGCAACAACCGTCGCGACAAGCGCCGACCCGCTCACGCTCGGAGGAGTCCTCCGGGCGCAGGCGGATCGGCATCCTGACGTCCCGTTCATCGTCTTCGGGGACAGCTCCTGGTCTTTCTGCCGATTGGAGACGGAGTCGACCTCCCTGGCCGCTGCACTGGCTGAGCTGGGCGTCGGGCCCGGCGACCGGATCGCCATCGACCTTCCCAACTGGCCCGAGTTCGCCATTACCCTGTTCGCCGCGGCGAAGCTCGGCGCCACGGTCGTGCCACTGAACCCGGAGCTCGCGCCGCGGGACGTCCGGTTCATGCTCCGGAACTCGGAGGCGACGGTCGTGGTGGCGGCGGAGCAGTACAGGGATCGTGACTACCTGCAGCTCTTCGAGACGATGCTGGTGGGCCTGCCGGCCCTTCAGTACGTCGTCACGGTCGGAGAGGAGGACCTCTGGTACGACGACCGGATCTACCAATTCGAGGATCTGGTCTCGGCGGGCCGCGGGCGTGAGCTTCCCGATGCCGAGCTGAACCCGAGCGAGGCCGCGTTGGCGATCTTCTATACGGCGGGGACCACCGGGAAGGCGAAGGGTGTGGTTCTGTCGCACGCCAACCTGTTGCTGACGTCGGGCGCCACGGGCACCTCGATCGGTTTGAGATCCGACGACGTCACGCTTTGCGCGGTGCCGCTCTTCAACATCTTCGGCATGAGCACCCTTCTGGGAGCGCTGCTCAGCGGTTCCACCGTCGTTCTCCAGGAGCGCTTCGAGCCTGCCGAAGCCGTGGCGCTGGTGGAGGCCCACCGGGCCACGGTGCTGCACGGAGTCCCGACCATGTTCGTGATGGTTCTGCGGGAGGCGGGTGGGCACGACCTGTCCTCGCTTCGTACCGGCATCGTGGCGGGCGCCCCGGTCGCGGCGGATCTCGTCTCCAGGGTGCGGGAGGAGCTCGTTCCGAACCTGGAGATCGGCTACGGCCTGACCGAGACGTCGCCCACGGTGACGCTCACCGCTCCGGAGGATCCGGCGGAGAAACGGAGCGGCACCGTGGGCCGGCCGCTGGTCGGCGTCTCCGTGCAGGTCTGCGACGAGACCGGCGGCGCGCTCTTACCGGGCACGGAGGGGGGCGTCGCGGTCAAGGGGTTCAACGTCATGCTCGGCTACTTCCGGCAGCCGGGAGAGACGGCCGCCGCCTTCACACCGGAGGGTTACCTGAAGACCGGCGATATCGGCGTGCTGGACGACGAGGGCTACCTTCGGATCGTCGGCCGAGCCGGGGACGACATCATTCGGGGCGGATACTCGATCCACCCACGGGAGGTGGAGGACCACCTCCGCTCCCATCCGGCCGTGATGACCGCCATCGTGGTAGGAGTCCCCAACGAGGTGCTGGGCGAGCTGATTTGCGCTTGTGTTCAGCCGGTCGAAGGTGCGATCATTACGGATGAGGAGTTGCGCGAGTACTGCGCTTCGGCACTGGCAGCCTACAAGGTGCCGGATCTCGTGCGGTTCTTCGAGGTATTCCCTATGATGCCGAGCGGGAGAGTTCGGCGCGCCGAAGTAGCCGAATTGGCGCGCGCGGAGCTGTCAGACTCGGAGGGTTGATCGCCGAAGAACGGCGTCGCCCACAAGCCGCCGGGCTCGACCGGAAGCGTAGGTCGACGACCCGCCGGCACCGGTAAGTGGAGGCCCCGGTCGGCCTCCCAGGAAGATGGAGAGACTCCCCGCATCGTCCCCCTCGGGTGATCCCGAGGGCGAGATCGGGGGGCCTCTCGCCCGCGCAAGCGGGTTAAGTCATAATGAAAACGGACACTTACGTCCGCAATGACAAGCGAGAGGCAATGAACGACAATTATCCGGCGGTGCCTCACATGCCCGCCAACCAGCAACCCAGATCCCACAACGCCGCCCTCCTGATCGACTTCGACAACGTGACCATGGCCATTCGGTCGAACCTCGCCGTGGAGCTGCGGAAGCTGCTCGACTCGGACATCATCCGCGGCAAGGTCTCCGTGCAGCGCGCGTATGCGGATTGGAGGCGATACCCGCAGTACGTGGTTCCGCTCTCCGAGGCGTCGATCGACCTGATCTTCGCACCGGCGTACGGCTCCACGAAGAAGAACTCCACCGACATCCGGCTCGCGATCGACGCCCTTGAGATCGTCTTCACCCGGCCCGAGATCGGGACCTTTATTCTGCTCTCCGGGGACTCGGACTTCTCGAGCATGGTGCTGAAGCTGAAGGAGTACGGAAAGTACGTCATCGGCGTCGGCCTCCAGGAGTCGGCCTCCGACCTGCTCATCCAGAACTGCGACGAGTACTACAGCTACAACAGCCTCTCCGGCCTCACATCCTTCGCGGATATGGAGCGCGAGAGCCTGGGCCCGTGGGAGCTGTGCGAGCGCGCGTTGGAGAGGATGGTGGATCGGGGCGACGTGATGCGCTCGGATCGGCACAAGCAGGTCATGGTAGAGCTCGATCCTAGTTTCGATGAGAAGTCCATAGGCTTCACGAAATACAACAAGTACCTGAGCGAGGCCTCCTCGCGCGGGTTGATCACGCTCCGGAAGCTCGAGAACGGCCAGTTCGAGGTCGGCGTACCGGCGCACAAGCCGGCCTCGAGCGGCCACGGAGCGGTAGCGTACGCAGACCGATCGGCTCCAGCCGCCGTGCAACAGGAAGCCGCGCCGCCGCCGGCACCTAGGCGGTCTCGCGGCGGTCGCGGCCGCTCGAGGAGGCACGCCGAGGCGGAGACCGGGGGGGCGACGAGCGAGGCGGCGAAGCCGAGCGGCGGAGAGCCGGCAGAAGCGGACTCCACGTCCGAGCGACGTCCGGCTCAGGGACCGCGGTCGGGCTTCGGCCTGCGTGAGGCCTACAGCCTGCTTCGCGACGCCGTCAGCTCGCTGTCGCGTGGCGACCGCGGGGTCCGGGACTCAGAGGTGAAGCGCGAGATGCTGAAGCAGCGCCCGGGGTTCGACGAGGCCGAGCTGGGGTTCAGCAAGTTCACCCGCTTCCTGAAGCAGGCTCACGACGAAGAGATCGTGAACGTCAAACAGGGTGAGGACGGCAACTTCCAGATCGTCCCGCTCGAGTCGGCGGGGGACGGCCGGAAAGCCGATCGCGGCCGCCGAGGCCGGAAGGAGCACTCTGACGGGCCAGGGACGGAGCAAGCCGGGCCGGCTGCCGAGCCCGTCGAGTCCACCGAGCCCGAGCCAGAGGCAGCCGAGGCCACGGGTCGCGCGGGAGCGGACCGGCGTCGGGGACTGCGCCAAAGGCGGGGACGCCGCGGAGGCGGCAAACCCGATGCCCAGACGTCCCCCGAGCCGGGTCCGTCGAAGGAGCCGGAGGCCGACGATGAGCCCGCCGCGCCGGCTCAGGCGGCGTTGGATCTGGAGGCTCGGCCGGAGCCGAAGCCGGAGCCGGAGCCAAGGCCGAAGGCCGAGACGCGAGCGGCGCCGAAGCAGGCAGGCCTTTCGCGATTCCGAAGAGGAGGCCGGGGGGGACGCGGTCGGGGCCCGGGTGCCGCACCGTCGAAGGCCAAGACGGCTGAGGTTGTGACCCCCGACTCGCCGGAGCCCGAGACGGTCGAGATCCCCGATGCGCCGGCGCCGCAGACGGCAGAGGGTCCCCCCGGCACGGCCGAGGTTACCCGAGGCACGGAGAGCCACGCGGCCGGGGATGTCGTTGAGCACATGGTCAGGAACTACAAGGGCGTCGGCCGAAAGACGGCGGAGACCCTCGCCGCAGAGCTCGGAACGGATGTCTTCGACGTGATCGACAAGGATCCTGATCGAATCCGTTCCATCCTGCCCGGACGCCGCGCCGACGCTGTCATCGCAGGCCGCGCGGCCGAGGGCGGGTAGGAGCGCGGCGACACCCGAAGCCTTGCATCTCCAGCGGCTCGGGGCGCTCGACCCTCTCCCCCGTGGCTTCTACGCCCGCCCGGCACGCGATGTCGCGCGGGCGCTGCTCGGCCAGATACTCGTATCGGAGAGCCGCGAAGGTCGGGCGGCCGGCCGGATCGTCGAGACGGAGGCGTACACCGGACCCGAAGACCCGGCGTGCCACGCCGCGGCGCGAGTCGGCAGAACGAGGCGGAACGACCCACTCTTCGGCCCGCCGGGCACCGCCTACATCCATCAGAACTACGGGGTCCACTGGTGCCTGAACGCCGTGACCGACCGGGAGGGCCACCCTGCCGCCGTGCTGATCCGTGCCCTCGAGCCGGTGGACGGAGCGGAGGTCATGCGCTCCCGCAGAGGCCGGGATGAGCTCACCAACGGACCGGCCCGGCTGACCGAGGCACTCGGAATAGGGCCCGAGCACCAGCGCCACGTCCTCCGGGAGCCGCCGGTGTGGATCGGTGCGGGCGACCCGGTAGCCGATGAGCAGGTGGTGAACACGTCGCGCATAGGCATCTCGAAGGCCGCCGACTGGGAGCTGCGCTACTACGTGAAGGAGAGCGCGTGGGTCTCACGCCGCTGAGCGAGGATCTTCTGCGACTCCACCACGACGCCTTCGTTTTCGACGGCCACAACGACGCGGCGATCCGCCTGCTCGCCGGGGAGGATCTCTCCCGCCGCTTGGAGGGCGGCCACCTGGACCTGCCGCGGATGCGCGAGGCCGGGTTCGACGGAGGGATCTTCGCCTTGTGGAGCGATCCGGAGTCGGAGCGGCCGCTCGAGGAGGCGCTAAGCGGCGCGGCGCGGTTCGGGACGTTCCTCCAGGAGACGCCCGGGATGCGCCTCGTGCTGAACGCCGGCGATCTCGCCGAGGCCGAGCGGGCCGGCGACGTGGCGGTCGTCATCGGCGTGGAGGGAGCGTACGGGGTCGAGAGCCCCGACGAAGTCGATCGCCTGTACGACGTGGGCGTGCGCTGCCTCACCATTACGTGGATGGCCCATACCTCGTGGGCTGACGCCTCTGGTCTCGAGCCGGCGCACGGAGGTCTGACTCGGGAAGGGCGGCGGATCCTCGCGCGCATCGAGAAGCTCGGGATGATCGCCGACATCAGCCACGCGGCGGACACGACCGCACGGGACGTGCTCCAAATGGCCGAGCGGCCGACCATCGCGTCGCACTCGGGCGTCCGACGCATCGCCGACCATCACCGCAACCTGCCCGACGACCTGCTGGAGCTCCTCGCACGACGGGACGGCGTGCTCGGAGTGGTCTTCTTCAGCGGCTATCTGGACGCGGAGTTCTGGCGCGCCTCCAGCGAGGTCGGGGCCAGGCTCGAGGCGGAGGGCACCGGGACCGGCTCCAACCCACGGAGCGTGCTCGCCCGCGCCGTATCCGAGGAAGTTATGCCGGTGCCGTTTGAGCGCCTGCTCGCCCACTTCCGCCACGCGATCTCGGTCGTCGGGCCGGAGCACGTCGGACTCGGCAGCGACTTCGACGGCGTGATCGCGCTGCCGGAGGGGCTCGAGGATGTGAGGGATCTGCCGAAGATAACCGCGGGGCTGGCCGCTTCTGACCTGAATGGAGAGGAGGTCTGCGCGATCCTGGGGGGCAACCTCCGCCGCGCTCTCGAGAGCGTCCTCGCTTGACGGCGCTCCGTAAGCCGTTGAATCTTCGCTAGATGCCAGACTACGGCATCCTATCGCTACTGCCGCCTCTGCTGGCGATCGTTCTCGCCGTTTACACGCGGGAGGTTTACCTCTCGCTGGCGGCTGGAATCTGGTTCGGGTGGACGATCGTCGAGAGCTGGGACCCGCTGGCGGGTGCGGCGCGAGCGGTGAACGAGACGATCGCCGTGCTTGGCGAGCCCGGCAACGCCCGCATCCTGCTCTTCACATTCATGGTCGGCTCGCTGATCGCGATCGTGGGTTCGAACGGCGGCGTTGACGGCTTCGTCGCGTGGGTGGAGCGCCGGCGCTGGGTCACGGACGGCCGCCGGGCGCAGCTGCTCGCATGGCTGATCGGCATCGTGATCTTCATCGAATCCAACATCACGATCCTCGTGACCGGCTCGGTGTGCCGACCGCTCTTCGACCGGTTCGGGGTGTCGAGAGAGAAACTGGCCTACCTGGCCGACTCGACGTCGGCGCCGATCTGCATCCTCGTTCCGTTCAACGCGTGGGGTGGTTACATCCTGGGGTTGCTCGCCGCTCTTGGAGTCGCCGCGCCAATGGCCGTGTTCGTCGCGGCGATCCCGCTCAACTTCTACGCCCTGGCCGCCGTGCTGCTCGCCGGCGCCACGGCGGCGTTCGGCCTGGACTGGGGCCCCATGCGCGCGGCGGAGGAGCGCACCCGGGGCGGAGAGCTTCACTGGGAACACGCGGGTGCGCTGGCCGATCCGGAAGAGATCGCGCCGCCCGCCGCGCCCGGGGTACCGCGCCGGCCCGTCAACCTGATCCTGCCCGTGGCGGCGATGGTGCTCTCGATGCCGGTGGGTATGTACATCACGGGCGGCGGCACGATGTCGGCCGGCTCGGGGTCGCTGAGCGTGCTGTGGGCGGTCATCGTGGGGGTCGCGGTCGCCTCCGTCCTGACGCTGGGCCAGAAGCTAATCTCCGTCCAGGAGCTCAGCCGCGTCAGCCTGCATGGCGCGGGCGGACTGACGGGCATGGCGCTGGTCCTTCTGCTGGCGATCGCACTGGGCGCGGTGACCGTGAAGCTGGGAACCGGGGAGTACATCGCCGGGCTGGTCGCTGGCCGGGTTCCGCTGCCCGCCCTGCTTCCCATCATCTTCCTGGCGGGAGCCGGGACCTCGTTCGCCACGGGGAGTAGTTGGGGGACCTTCGCGATCATGATTCCCGTCGCGGTGCCGCTGGCGGTGTCGCTGGGGCTGCCCGTCGCCCCCTTCGTCGCCGCCGTGCTCTCGGGGGGCATCTTCGGAGACCACTGCAGCCCGATCAGCGACACCACCGTGATCTCATCCCTGGCCGCGGCCTCGGACCACATCGAGCACGTGCGCACCCAGCTGCCGTACGCATTGACCGCGGGCAGCTTCGCCATCCTGGCTTTCGCCGCGACCGGAGGCTTCCTGGCCAGGTGAAGAGCGATGTCATGGCGATCGACCGAGGGGCGCGAGTCGCGACGCTATCCCGCGCTTTGCTGCTCTCGGTCGTGGTCGGCCTCGGCGGGGCTCGTTCCACGGCTGCTCAGGAGGTCAGAATGTCGAACGAAGGAATCGACGACCTCGGTCGCTTCGCCGCTCTGGCGCTGGAGTGCGTCCACAACGAGTACCCGAACAAGATCGCCCACGTCCTGCAGGGCGATGAGGACGTTGCACCGCCCCGCGAGCTGACGCCTGCCTTCTTCGGCTGCTACGACTGGCACTCCTCGGTTCACGGCCACTGGCTGCTCGCCCGCCTTGCGCGAGTGAGTCCCGATGCGGAGTTCGCGCCCGCCGCACGCGCGGCCCTGGAGCGCAGCCTCTCCGCCGCCAACATCGAGCGGGAGACAGAATACCTGGCGGGCGATGGCCGGGTCTCCTTCGAGCGCCCCTACGGGCTTGCCTGGCTCCTTCAGCTCGCCGCCGAGCTGCGGGAATGGGATGACGCTGCGGCCCGCAGGTGGAGTCGCAACCTGGAACCGCTGGAGGAGTCGGCGGCGGAGCGGATCAGGGACTGGCTGCCGAAACTCGCCTACCCGATCCGGGCCGGGGAGCACTCGCAGAGCGCGTTCGCGTTCGGCCTGATCCTGGATTGGGCGCGGATCGCCGGGGATAGGGAGATGAAGGCGCTTCTCTCCGAGACCGCTCGGCGCCTGTATGCAGGAGACCGCGCTTGCCCGCTGGCCTACGAGCCCTCCGGACAGGACTTTCTCTCGCCCTGCCTGGCCGAAGCGGACCTGATGCGCCGCGTGCTGGGTCCCGCCGAGTACGCGGATTGGCTGGAGAGCTTCCTTCCCGGAATCCCGCCGGACGACCGCTCCGTTTGGCTGGTGCCCGCGATCGTGACGGACCGGTCCGATCCGAAGCTGGCGCATCTGGACGGCCTGAACCTGAGTCGAGCCTGGATGCTGGAGGGGATCATCTCGGGGCTGCCGGAAGAGGATCCTCGACTTCCGTCCCTCAGGTCTGCGGCCGACCAGCATCGGCAGCGAGGCCTGGAAGGCGTGACGGGCGAATTCTACGAGGGAGGTCACTGGCTCGGCAGCTTCGCCACCTACCTGGTCACGGGGCGAGGTCTTTCGGCGCCGTGATTCGCCCCTGCCCACCGGTGAGCGGCCTCTCTATATTCCAGGCGACGCCACGCGAAGAGGCTGGCTGCAGTCAGCGACCACACCGGAGTGCGACATGGCGGAGACACTATCGACGATGCTGACGCTCGGAACGCGGGTGCCTGCGTTCTCCCTCGAGAACGCGGTGGACGGACGGACGGTCTCCCCCGATGACTACGCCGCCAGCCCCGCCCTCCTGGTCATGTTCATCTGCAACCACTGCCCCTTCGTGAGGCACGTGATCGACGGTGTCACGATGGTGGCGGCGGACTACCTGCCCCGCGGCGTGGGAATCATCGCCATCAACTCCAACGATCGGGTCGGCTACCCGCAGGATGCGCCCGAGAACATGAAGCGGCTCGCGGACGAACTGGGCTGGGATTTCCCGTTCGTGTTCGACGAGACGCAGGAGGTGGCGAAGGCGTTCCGGGCGGCGTGCACGCCCGACTTCTTCCTCTTCGGCGCCGCTGGCGACCTGGCCTACCGGGGCGAGCTCGACGAAAGCCGGCCGGGTAACGGGATCCCGGTGACCGGGAGCGATCTCCGTGCCGCGATCGACGCCGTGCTCGCCGGCGAGCCCGTGGGCGAGGATCAGAAGGCCAGCATCGGCTGCAACATCAAGTGGCGGCCGGGCAACGAGCCTTCCTACTTCACCTAGGAGCCTCGACCGTAATGTCTTCCGAGCTCCCAGCGAAGTTGCAGGGCATCGTGGACCTCTTCGCGACCGCGCCGCGAGAGCTGCGGCTCCAGGCGCTGCTGGACTACTCGCGCCGGGTTCCCGAGCCCCCGCGCCACCTCATCGGCTCCGACATGTTCGAGGACGTGCCGGAGTGCCAGACTCCGTTCGCCCTCGCCACCGAGTTGGACCCTGACGGCGCGGTCCACCTCCACTTCGATGCACCGGCCGAGGCGCCCACGGTTCGCGGCTACGCCGGGATCCTGCGGGAGGGCCTGGAGGGCGCAACCGTCGAGGAGATCCAGCGGGTTCCGCTGGATTTCTACATGGATATGGGGCTGGTCGAGCTGGTCACGCCGCTCAGGCTCCGGGGCATGGAGGCGATCCTGGCCCGCATCAAGAGCCGGCTGAGCGAGCCCGCGTAAGGCACGACTAGACCAGGGGCCCGAAGATCGGTCAGCCGAGGCTCTCCCGCAGGACGCGCACGAGTACCATCAAGCCCAGCCCCAGCCCGATCATCAATACCTGAGGGAGCGCCTGGCGCGGCTCCCGGGATCGGTGCAGCTCCGGAATGAGGTCCGCGGCGGCGACGTAGATGAAGCTGGCCGCGGAGATCGTGAGCAGTGCGGCCTCCAATCCTGGGACCTCGGTACCGATCCAGAGGACGATCACGGCTCCGAAGATCGCCGTGGTCGCGGAGAGGAAGTTGGCCAGAACGGCCTGCCGGACGGACAGGCCGCCGTGCAGCAGTACGCCGAAATCCCCGATCTCTTGAGGTACCTCGTGGAGGACGACCGCCAGGGTCGTCACGAGCCCCACGGTCGGGTCAGCCAGGTAGGCCGCTGCAATCACCATCCCGTCCAGCAGGTTGTGCACGCCGTCGCCCACCAGGACCATCGTAACGATGGGATGTGTCCGGGCCTCGGGTCCGGATTCTTCGCTGGCATCGCCGCTCTCGGCCGCGGGATGGTGCGCATGGGCGCGGTGCTTCTCTCCCACGGACTCCGCGTGATCCGTTCCGTGATGGTGGTGCCAGAGAAACTTCTCCAGAATGAAGAACCCGAAGAAGCCGCCGAGCAGGTAGAGCGAGAAGGGAAGCCCCGTGCCGAGCCGGTCCACGGCCTCGGGCAGCAGGTGGAGGAAGGCCCCGCCGAGAAGGCTGCCGGCTGCCAGGCTGACGAGGTAGAGCTGAAGGCGCCGGAGCCGGACGGCGTCCCGAGAGAGCGCGAAGAGCCCGACGAGCGAGACCAGGCTCACCAGGAACACGCTCAGAAGCGTCCACGTCCAGAGCTGGGCCGTGGTCAGAGCGTCGCCTCGGAGGCTGGAGGTCGCTTCCCGCCGGAGAGTCGGCGCAGGGCCAACGCGATCAGGAGCACGGCGGCGAACGCACCCGTCGGACGGGCCTGCGCGACGCTACGACGGTTGACCGCAAATGTCTCCTCGCCTGCTAGGCAACTACTGCCTCGAGTGCGGCAAAGCTCGCCGAATCTAGAGGGTCGAGGTCGCGAGCACGAGCAATCGGCCTCCCAATAGGCGCGCCATTTGGTTAAATTATCGCTGCAGGTTGGTGTAAGGCTCGTTTTTGAGCCGATAGCGAAAACGAGTGACCCGGCTCTCTCGACGGACGCCAGGCCCGGTTTGGGAAGGCGGAAAACCGGGAGGCGCGGTCTAGGCCTTGGGAAAGGGCATCATAAACCCCTTGCACTGGCCCCTACAGGGCGGCGAAAGCCGCCCTTTTTCACATCCCTTTTTCTGGCGTCCCGGTCCACCCTCCGCTAGCATCGTCCATCCGGGACCGCGCGACTCCAGCCAGGGTTGGCAAGGCGCGCTCACCCTCAGTCGGAAAGACGGAATGCCCAAGGCCCGAGTCACTCGACGGCTGCACTTCTCGGCCGGCCATCGTCTCCACAGCCCCGACTACGACGATGAGAAAAACCGTGCCGTGTTCGGGGCGTGCAGCAACCCGAACGGGCACGGGCACAACTACGAGCTCGAGGTGACGGTCGAAGGGGAGATCGATCCGGAAACGGGGTACGTCCTGGACGTGAAGCGCCTGCGAGACCTCGTCAACGACCGCGTCGTGGCGGAGATCGACCACGCCAACCTGAACGTGGACGTGCCCTGGTTGCAGGGCGTCAACCCAACGGCCGAGAACCTGACGGTGCAGATCTGGAACAGGCTGACCGGACGGCTGGATGGAGCCCGGCTCGTCTCGATCAAGCTCTGGGAGACACAACGCAATCACGTGGAGTACTGCGGTGAATGATGACGGTTTGAAACTGGAGGCTCGAGAGCCCTCCGTCTCCGCGGGTGGCGAGAGAGAGCCAGAGGGAACGCGCACGCACCTCTCCGATGTCAGCTTCGAGGCGCTGATCGAGGAACAGCTGAGGCGCATGGGCGAGAATCCCGATCGTCCGGGTCTGGAGCGCACGCCCAAGCGGGTCGCCGAATCACTCCGTTGGCTTACCCGAGGCTACAACGCCTCGGTGCAGGAGGCGATCGGGGACGGTGTGTTCGAGGAGAAGCACGACAGCATGGTGCTGGTGAAGGACATCGAGCTTTACTCGATGTGCGAGCATCATCTGCTGCCGTTCTTCGGCAAGGCGCACATCGCCTACATCCCGGACGGGAAGATCGTCGGGCTCAGCAAGGTGCCCCGCCTGGTCGAGATCTTTGCGCGACGGCTCCAGGTTCAGGAGCGCCTCACGGAGCAGATCGCCAGCGCGCTGGAGGAGGCGGTCGAGCCCCGAGGGGTCGGCGTTGTCGTGGAGGCCTACCATCTCTGCATGATGATGCGCGGCGTCGAGAAGCAGAACAGCAAGACGATCACCAGCGCGGTGCGCGGACTCTTCCGAAGCGATCCCCGGACCCGCGAGGAGTTTCTGCGGCTCGTCCTGTCACCGCAGTTCATCTCCTAGAGAGCAAGCTCCGCCCCCGCGACCCCGGCCCACGACGAGGCGCTCCCTTGTTTATCGAGCTCGCGGAAGTCCTCGTCTGTCCCGTATGCCGTCCGCGGCACGACGAAGGGACGCTCCAGGGGCTCGTGGCCGTTGTCGAGGAGCTTAGCGACCGCAAGGTCATCGGCGGTTGGCTCGGGTGTCCCGCCTGCGAGGCTCGCTTCCCGATCCGGGACGGCGCCGTGTGCTTCGCTCTCGCGCCCTCCGAGGCTCGAGACCGGTCCGGTCGCGAACCATCGACGACCGAGTCTCCTTCCGGATCGTTCGGGCCGCAGGCCGAAACGGCACTTCTCGTCGCGGCGCTGCTCTCGCTCCACGAAGCCGCGGGATACGTCCTGCTCGGCCGGGGCCTGGGGACCATGGCCGAGGAGCTCTCGAGGCTGGCGCCGGCTAGCGAGATCGTCGCCCTCTGGGGTCGGGAGGATGGGCCGGTTTCGCCGCCGTCTGCGGGGGTGACCCGACTGTCGGACACGCCGGCGGGGTCGCTCCCCCTCCGCGCAGCCAGCATTACCGCCGCGGCCATCCTCGGCGCGCGAGAGGATGTCATCGCCGAAGCCGCGCGCGTGCTGAGACCAGCCGGTCGCCTGGCCGTCCTCGGATCCAGCCCGGCACGGGAAGGGGCGGTCCTCTCCCTTCTCCGGACCACCGGACTGGACCCCGTCGTCGTCGATCCGCGGGGAATCGTCGCCCGACGCGTCTGAGCCATGTCTCCGATTGCCGTGCCAGGATGTCGGATCTAGTTTCGTCGCGAGCCATGACCGCTGGCAGGCCCGCGCGATCTGCCTCCCTCCAAACCGATGAGAAGCGCAGCTGAAGATGGCCTGGTGGAAGTTCTGGGACGACGACAGCCACAGGCTGAAAGAGAAACCTGATTACTACGAAGAGGGCGTGCATCTGGCGCGTCAGGATCGCCTACACGACGCGCTCACAGCGTTTCGACTTGCCCTCAAGCAACGTTCCGACGACGTCGCATCCATGGAGCAGATGGCAGTCATCCAAACTCGGATGGGCCTGCCCGACGACGCCGCGAAGATGTACGAGAGAGCGCTCGAGCACAGGCCGGGCAGCGCTTCCGCCCACTACGGACTCGCGTTCGTTCAGCTGAACCGCGGCGAAATCGCGAGTGCCGTCGAGCATCTCGATCGCTTTCTCGACGCGGACAAGCCGGGTGGGACCGAAGTGGAGCAGCGCGTCGACCATGCCCGGGCCACACTGGCCCAGCTGCGCGGCGGAGACGCTGAAGGGGAGGCGTAGTGCCGACTGACACCGACGCCCTCCGGCGACGACGGGATGGATCGACGGCTGACATTCCTCCGGGGACGCTCGTCGACCTGTACCTCGATTCCATTCGGGAGCATCCCGACGCCACGGCTTTGGTGGTGCGGCGTGGTGAGGCGGAGTGGGAGCCTCGGACGTACAGCCAGGTCTCGGAGATCGTCCGCGATCTCTCGCTGGCTCTCCGGTCTCTCGGGCTCGAGCGAGGCGATCGGGCGGCGATCATCTCGGCGACGCGCTACGAGTGGGCTTTGCTCGATTTCGCCATGGTCATGGCGGGTGTCGTCAGCGTACCCGTCTACGACTCGCTGACCGCCGATCAGATCGCCTACATACTGAGGGACGCCGGCGCCCATGCCGCTTTCGTGGCCGACGCCGATCAGCTGGCCAAGCTGGTCAAGGCCGCCAACCAGATGCCCGACCTGAAGCACGTCATCCCGTTCGATCCCGTTGGTTCCCCCGACGTTCCCTTCGAGCTCATCTCGTGGGAGAGCTTCGAGGCCCGGGGACGGGGCGAGGCTCATCTTCACGACGGATACGAAGCCTACGCGCGAAAAACGAGTCCCGACGACCTCGCCACGCTGATCTACACCTCCGGAACGACCGGCCCGCCGAAGGGCGTCATGCTCTCCCACGACAACCTGTTCAGCAACACCGTCATGGCCTCGCGGCGGCTCGAGCTTCGGCGGTCCGACATGGTATTGGCCTGGCTGCCCATGTCGCACGTGTTCGAGCGCACAGGGGGACACTTCTGCACCTGGCACTGCGGCGCGCCCCGCGCGTTCGCGGAGTCGGTCGAGACGGTCCCGCGGGACATGCTGGAGGTGCGACCCACCTTCATGATGGCCGTCCCCCGTTTTTACGAGAAGGTCTACGATGCCACGGTGGCTGCGGCGACGTCGGCGGGCGGAGCGAAGGAGCGGATCTTCTGGTGGGCGAAGGCTGTGGGCGAACGCGTCGCCGACGCTCGACTGGCCGGGGAGAGCCCCGGTCCGTGGTTGGCGTTTCAGTACAGGATCGCCGACAGGCTCGTCTTTCAGAAGCTGAGGGCCCGAACGGGTGGGCGGATCCGCTACTTCGTGAGCGGAAGCGCACCCCTCTCCGCGCGGATCGCCAAGTTCTTCTGGGCATCCGGCCTGCCGGTGCTGGAAGGCTACGGGCTGACGGAGTCCTCGCCCGTCATCTCGCTCAACCCGAAGGAAGCTCCTCGGCTGGGCACCGTCGGAACCCCGATCGACGGCGTGGAGGTGCGCATCGCGGAGGACGGGGAGATCCTCTGCCGCGGGCGAAACGTGATGCTGGGATACTACCGGAACGAGGAGGCCACGAGGGAGGCGATCGAGCCGGACGGCTGGCTTCGCACGGGCGATATCGGCGAACTGGATCAGGACGGCTACCTGCGGATCACCGACCGGAAGAAGGAGCTGATCGTCACCTCGTACGGCAAGAACGTCGCTCCCCAGCCGATCGAGGAGACCCTCAAGCGCAGCCGGCTGGTGGATCAGGTCGTCCTGGTGGGAGACGGACGCAAGTTCGTCGTTGCGCTCGTCGTACCGGAATTCGAACGGCTGGCGGAATGGGGTCGGAGCGAAGGGCTCGACTTCTCCCGTCCGGAAGAGCTCACTCGGCAGCCGGCCGCGGCCCGACATCTCCTGGCGGATATGGATCGAGAGCTCCAGGAGTTCTCCGGCTACGAGAGGCCGAAGCAGGTCATTCTGTTGGATGAGCCGTTCACGATCGAGGCTGGCACGCTCACGCCCACCCAGAAGGTCCGCCGGAAGGTGGTGGCCGAGCGGTACGCGGAGCGGATCGAGCGGGTGTACGAACAGGCGCAGCGCGAGTTGGCGGCCGACTCCTCCCGATGACCGAGGACGCGGGGATCGTGATCGTTCTCGTGACGGGCCCGGATCGGGAGACGCTGATCGAGATCGGCCGTCGGGTCGTCGAGAATCGCCTCGCTGCCTGCGCGAACGTACTGGACGGCGTCTCCTCGGTGTATCGCTGGAAGGGCAGCGTCGAGGAGGCCGGCGAGGCGCTCGCGATCCTGAAGACGACGCAGGCGCGCACGGGGCCTCTGGAAGATTCCGTCCGTGCGATGCATCCGTACGAGGAGCCGGAATTCATCGTGCTTCCGGTTCTCGGAGGATCCGACAGCTACATCGAATGGGTGGCGCGCAGCGTCGCGGAGAGCCCAGAGGACTGAGCTTGGCCAGGAAGAAGAAGAGAGAGGCGTCGATCGTGGACGCGGGTGGAAGCGAGGCACCCGCGGCCGAGGCGCCGAACGAGGACTCCGCAACCGTCGCCAGCGAGGCCGGGGCGCCGAACGAGGGCTCCGCAACCGTCGCTGGCGAGGCCGGGCCCGAGGCAAGCACGGACGAGCACGAGGCCACGGATGCTGTGGCCGCTGCCGATGCCGCCGCGTCCCCGGCTTCGGATGGCGTGTCCGTTGCCGACGGCGACGAGCCCAAGCCGGTTTCGCGGAGGAAGCAGCAGGAGGAGCTGTACCGGAAGGCGAGGGATCTCGCCGAGGAGAGCAAGCTCCGAGATGCCGCACGCGCGTACGCCGAGCTCCTCGCCATCAACCCTCGTCACCTCAAGGCGCGCAACAACCTCGGCTTCGTTTACGACCGGCTGGGTGAGCCCGAGTTGGCGCTCAAGGAGTACCGGGGCGCGGCGGAGCTCGATCCTGAGAACGTCCAGCTTCTGTCCAACGTTGGCGCCGTCCTCGCCGTACTGGGCCGCTATGATGAGGCTGAATCCGAGCTCCGGCGGGCGCTTCGCCTTGAGCCCGGGAGCGTGGATGCCCACCTCAACCTCGGCCTCGTGTACTTCCGACGCGGGCTCTACCGGGATGCCGCGGAGGGCTTCCAGCGCGCCATCGATCTGGATCCGGAGAGCGCCGCGGCCTACGTCTACATGGGCGAATCGTTCAACTACCTGGCGCGCTGGGAGGAGGCGCTGGATGCCCTGCGCAAGGCCGTGGAGCTCAAGCCGAGCACGCGCGCCTACTACGTCATGGGCATCGTCTACGACCGCCTGCAGCAGCCCGATCTGGCTGCCGAGATGTACCGCCGCTCCCGCGAGAACTCGAGCTGAGCCGCCGCGCCGATCAGGGATCGTGGTCAGCCGAGAGGATCGTGGTCAGCCGATCAGGATCGTGATCCCCACGAGTACCGTGCCGATGACCCCGCCGAGAACGTAGCCGAGGCGCACGATCAGCTTCAGTTCCTGCTCGGTCACCGAGCGGACCAGCGTCTCGAGCTGAGCGAGAGGGTAATCCCGGATCTTCTCTTCGACCCTTTCCGCGACGCGCACGCGCGAGGCAATCTCGGGAACCTGACGGGTGATCCAGCTCCAGATGTGTGGGGACAGAGTGCCACCCAGCCGAGCGGCCGCGTCCTCTCCCAGAAGATGGCCCGGTCGTCCGATGGGCCGCGTCAGAGCCCACCGCACGGTCGGTTCTCTCGCGGCTGCGATCAGTTGCCGACCCGGCTCGGTCCCCAGCGCAGAGGCGATCCAGCTTCCGAGGCGTGCCGCCGGAAGGGTGCGGAGCGCATCGGCCCAACTGCGATCCCCGACGCGTTCCACCGTCTCTTCGGCCTGATCCAGGAGGAACTCACGGGCCGACGGATCGCGCGCCGTCCGGACGATCCACTCCGCCAGGGCCTCTCGCGCGCTCTCCACCTGCGGTTCGTCCGGGCTGCCGAGGACGCTGACGATCGGGCGGCGCAGGAACTCGACGATCGTCTCGTTCACCCCCCTCGCGATGGCGTCCTGGACCTCTGATTCGCGGAGTAACTCGCTCAGGCGATCGGCACCATCCGCCTCGATCGTGTCGATCACGCGAAGCACGGTCTCTTCCGTGATGATCAGCTTGGCGATCACCCGCTGGTGGAAACGAAGGTCGGACATGAACCGGTCCAGGAGCTGCCGCACCACCTTCTCGACGCGCTCCCTGGCCTCGGGGTCCTCGAGGAGACGGCCCAGCTTCTCCATCACCAGGGGCAGATAATCCTGCGTGGCGTGCTCGACCGTCGATACGAGCCGCGCCGGGATCATCTCCTCGAGCGTACGGCCGGGGCGAAGCAGCTCCGTTCCCAGCCGTTCGAGTTGTCGCTCCACAGTCGTCTCCAGTGCGGGCGAATCGACCAGCTCGCCGAGCCACTCCCCGGCTCGTTCGCGCAGAGCGCGGAGCCTCTCTTCGTCGAGTGTCTCGGATAGGCGCTCGCCTTCCAGAAGGTCGGCCGAAGCCTCCAGCAGCTGCTCGGCTTCCGCCGCGAAGCCGGGGGAGTTCAGTCCGGAGATCGCCCGCTCGACGAGCTCGTCGAAGACCTGACCCAGCAGGGTCTCGGCTTCCTCGAGCATGCGTTCGGGAAGGATCTCGGACAGGGCGGGGTGCTCCTCCTCGATCAGATCCTCGAGGATCTCCCGGATTCTCGTCTCGAAGGTCTCCCGCAACTCCTCATCCTGGAGCTCCGCTGCCAGGTCGTCGGCGGTCAGCAACCGGGTCCCCACCGCCCGCCCGACGGTGGCGGCCAGTCGTGCCTGGTTCTTCGGCAGAGCTCCCTGCATCCATGAGATGGTTCGACCGAAAAGGCGTGGCGGTTCGTATGGATGGAAGAGCATCCAGATGGCCACGCGGTTGGTGACGCCGCCGGCCACGGCGCCGAAGAAGATCGTCAGAAGGGCGCGAGCCCAGGTCATCAGCTTCGGCTCTCCACGCCGAGGCCCGAGGCGGGCTGCTCGTTGCCGAGGATCTCGAGTCTCCCCTGGATGGCAAAGGGGTGGGGCATCCGCTCGTTCCGGAGGCCTCCAGCCGTGGAGTCCTCCGGCAGGGGCTCCATACGGAAGCGGGCCGTGATCCCGGCCTCTGGAAGCTCGACGAGCCAGCGCGCCAGTGCCCGGCTCACATCCTCCGGAGGCTGCACGAGCACGTCCGTCCACTCATTGGCGATCGAGCCCACCCAGGTCCAGGCTATCGCCGTCGAGTCCGGGTCGTCGGCATCGCGGGCAACGAGGAGACCGTTGTTGAGTGAGTCGACCAGGAGGAACAGCTGCGCCCTGAGGCCCACCACGTTCGACGCCGGCAGGCTGTCGGAGCCTGGGTTCGGCGTGGTGCCCTCGGAGGCCTCTGTCCGGAGACGCGCGGAGCGCCGCAGCACAAGCAACCCGTTTTGCAGGGAGTCGCCCTGCTGCACTTGGGCGAGCAACAGAGCCTCCCTCTGGCCGGTCTCGCCCGTCCATTCGGCCACGAGCTCACCCGGCGTCAGCCGGAACTCGCTCGAGGCGTCACGATACACGAGGCCTGCGACCTCCCCTCCCTTGGCGGCCATCACTCGCCAGGGGCCGCCCGGAAGGACCCTCCAGGCCGCCCTCGGAACCGGCAGTCTGTCTCGAAGGGGGGCCAAGGGCTGCCACGAGCCGCCGCTCTCCAGCCAACCACGATAGGATCGTTCCAGGTACTTCTCCGACGTCTGGTGGACGAACCTCGCGAACAGCCGGAGTGGCCGAGGCGCGAAGCCCACGAAGGCCATCTCCGTGGAGTACTCGGCGGGCGAAATCGCCACCCGCTCCGCTTCCGTCGACAGATCGGGAGGGGCTTCCAGCGGAGGCTCGACCTCCTCGGAGCACGCCAGCGCGAGCACCAGGGCGGGCAGGCAGGCGAGCGTCGCGCGCCGCGGCGGAATGGACCGCCCTTGTCGAGGAGAATCGAGTGTCATCAGAGCCTCGGGTCGCGGCCGGCGGCGAGCGCCGAAATGCGGACCACAACATACGTTCGCGGCCTACCGCCTCGCACGGGGCACGCCTATCTTGCCGGCCACTGCAGGCCATCTTCCTGATTTCATCGACGAGTCGGAGCATGCAACTCTATACGAAGATCGCGATCGCCCTGATTCTCGGCGCTCTCGCCGGGTTGGTGGCGAACATCTTCGATGTGGAGTGGCTCCTAAAGGCTCTCGTTGCCATCGAGCCAGCCGGCACCGCCTGGATTCGCCTCATCACCATGGTGGTCATACCCCTCGTCATGGCCAGTCTCGTCGTCGGCACCGCGACGGTCGGGGACATCACCAAGCTCGGCCGGATCGGCGGGAAGACGATGGCCTTCTACCTCACCACGACGGCGATCGCCGTCTCGATCGGCCTCCTGGTGAGCAACCTGATCTCTCCAGGCTCCCACATGGATCCGGCCGCCCTGGAAAGCCTCCGGTCGACCTACCTCACCGAGGGGGCGAGCCAGGTCGAGATCGCTCAGCAGGCTCCCGGCCTCGTCGAGGTCCTGCTGGAGATGATTCCTCGAAACCCGGTCCAGGCCATGGCTTCCGGGGACATGCTTCCGATCATCTTCTTCGCGATCTTCTTCGGGGCCGCCATCTCAGTTCTCCCGGAGAGACGAAGGGCGCCGCTGCTCGGCGTCTTCGAGGGAGTGAACGACGCGGCAATGGTGATGATCCACTGGATCATGAAGCTCGCGCCCTACGCCGTCTTCGCCCTGATCGGCGCGGTGATCGCCCGGTTCGGGGCGGATGTGCTGCAGAGCCTCCTCGTTTACGCGCTCACCGTCCTCGGAGGACTGGCGCTGCACCTGACGCTCGTCTATCCGGCCGCATTGCGCTTCCTCGCTCACGTGAAGCCGCTGGCCTTCTTCCGGCGCATTCGCGAGGTGCCCCTGATCGCCTTCTCGACCTCCAGCTCCAACGCGACGTTGCCAGTGACGATGGAGGTGGCCGAGGAGAAGCTGGGCGTAAGCCGGGAGGTCTCGAGCTTCGTGTTACCGCTCGGTGCGACGATCAACATGGACGGCACGGCGCTCTATCAGGCCGTGGCCACCATGTTCATCGCTCAGGTCCTGGTGGGGGACATCTCCCTGGCCGCACAGTTGGGCATCGTCCTCACGGCGACGCTGGCCTCGATCGGCGCGGCCGGCGTGCCTTCGGCGGGTATCATCATCCTGATCGTCGTGCTGCAACAGGCCCTTCCGCCGGGCGTGGACCCCGCGATCGGCATCGCGATGATCCTCGGCGTGGACCGGATTCTGGACATGTGCCGGACCGCCGTCAACGTGACCGGCGACCTGACCGCCGCCACGGTGATCTCTCGCTCCGAGGGAGGGGTGCTGCTCGCTTCGTCCGATGAGGTTTCCACGGTGGCTTCCGGCGCCGCCTGACCGGAATAGCCGCTATCGGCCTGCCGCCCGAAAGAGCGGGCCCGGTCGACGCAGCTCAGCGACCCGAGCGGACCGCGGGGCCGACCGTACCGTCGAGACGCTGAAGCAAGCGATCGATCCGCCTCCTGTTCACGCCCAGGTCGCCTTTTCCGACTCGCGACTCCGAACGAGCCTCCACGCGGGTCAGCCCGTTCTCGTCCAGGGAAACCCAGATCGTGAGGTCGTCTCGAAACCGGAACACGGGCGTCGCGCACATCACCGTCATCAGCCCGAGCTCCTCGTCCGCGTGAACGAGCTTCCAGCCGCGCCGTTGGTGGACCTGGTCGAGAAGCGAATCCCAGACGCCGGCGAACGGGGCGGCGTAGAGCCGGAAGTCGGGCCCATCGGGGCTCCTCGTGTCCGCCACGTGCTCCGTCAACCAACGCGCAAGGGTGGGCTTGGTCATGTCGTTTGTGTAAGCCGCCTGCGTCCCCGGATTCGGTTGCTGGCGAACTTCGGCTCGGGTACGTTGCCGAGTCGTCGGTCGCTCAGAACGGAGCGGTCGACCGGAAGCTCCGCGCGCCGGGTCCCTCCGACATCCGCGTGTGCGTCGGTCCGCGACGCGATGAAAGCTACAGGCCCCGAGAAAAAAACAACGAGAACGGCATGCAAGCCATTATACCACTGGCGGGAAAGGGGACGCGAGTAAGGCCCCACACGCACTCGACGCCCAAGCCGCTCCTGCGGGTGGCGAACAGACCGGTGCTCGAGTACGTCGTCGATCAACTCGTCGACGTGGGAGTGACGGAGCTGATCTGCATCACGGGCCACCTGTCGGATCAGATCGAGGAGTACCTGGACCGCGAGTACCCGGGTCTGCAGAAGCGATACGTGGAGCAGGTCGAGCAGCGTGGGACTGCGGACGCGATCCGCCTCGCGGAGCCCTTCGTGTCGGGTCCCGTCCTCATCATCTTCGTCGACACGATCTTCGACGCCGACCTGTCCGTTATCGAGTCGCGGTCTCCGGATGCCGGGATCATTTGGGCGAAGGAGGTCGAGGACTACCAGCGATTCGGCGTGATCGTCACGGACGCCGACGGGTACATGGAAAAGATCGTCGAAAAGCCGTCGGAGCCGATATCTCGCCTCGCGAACATCGGTGTCTACTTCATTCGCGATCACGAGCTGATGTTCGAAGGCATCGCGCACGTGATGGCCGCGGAGACTCCGCTTGGGGAGTACTTCCTCACCGATGCCTTCCAGTACATGATCGACCGAGGCGCCAGGATACACACCGCCGAGGTGAGAGGATGGTACGATTGCGGCAAGATCGAGACACTTCTCTCCACGAACCGGGAGATGCTGGCGCGATCGGTGAGTCCCGGCGGCGAGCTCGTCGGGATCGCCGAGGACGTGACCCTGGAGGGGGCCGAGTTGGGTCCGAACGTGAGCATCGCCCGGGGTAGCGTGGTGCGGCGAAGCCGCCTGCGGGACTGCATCGTGGGAGCCGACAGCACGATCGAGGAGTGCGATCTGAGGGACTCGGTCATCGGCGACCACGCGACCGTCGTTGGTATTACGGGCACGGCGAACCTGGGAGATCACTCGGAAGTTACTGTCAGAACGAACGTTGAGGCGAACCAGAAAGCCGGCGAAGGGCGGGAATGAGCATGGAGTTGCAGGATCTCATATACGACTGGAACGAGCTTGCTGGGAGCTTCGACTTCTCGGAGATGCGGGTCGAGCTTGATGACGAGACGCTGCGCGACGGGCTCCAGAACCCGACGGTAAAGGACCCGCCGCTGGCTCAGAAGCGAAAGCTCCTCCACCTCATGGTGGAGCTCGGGATCCAGGCGGCGGATATCGGCCTCCCGGGTGCGGGGCGGAGAGCGCGCGAAGCCGTGCTCGGGCTCGCCAAGGAGATCGTCGACAACGATTTGCCGATCTCCGCCAACTGCGCCGCGCGTACGGTCAAGGCGGACATCGAGCCGATCGTCGAGGTCTCGCAGGCCACGGGGCTGCGATTCGAGGTGGGCGCGTTCCTCGGCAGCTCCCCGATTCGGAAGTACGCGGAGGGTTGGCAGTCGAGCATGCTGCGCCGCGCCACGGAAGAGGCCGTGACCTTCGCGGTCTCCGAGGGCCTCGATGTCATGTACGTCACCGAGGACACGACACGGTCCCAGCCGGAGACGCTCCGCGAGCTGTACACCACGGCGATCGAATGCGGAGCCGGGCGCATCTGCCTCGCTGACACGGTGGGCCATGCCACGCCGCACGGCGTCCGGCAGCTCGTACGCTTCACCAAGGAGCTGGTGAAGGACACCGGAGAAAATGTGAAGATCGATTGGCACGGGCACCGCGACCGAGGACTGGGTTTGGCGAACTGCCTCGCGGCGATCGAGGAGGGGGTGGACCGCGTGCACGCGACGGCGCTCGGCATCGGCGAGAGATGCGGCAACGCGGAGATGGATCTGCTTCTGGTCAACATGAAGCTACTCGGGATGCACGACGGCGACCTCACGCGCCTGCCCGAGTACTGCGGCCTGGCTGCCAAGATGTGCGGCGTGTCGATCGGTCACGCCTACCCGGTGGTGGGCGACGACGCCTTCAGGACGGGGACCGGCGTGCACGCAGCGGCGATCATCAAGGCGATCCGTATGGGAGATCCCTGGCTCGAGGACCGTGTGTACAGCGGTGTCCCCGCCTCCGAGGTCGGGCTCAAGCAGAAGATCGAGGTCTCCCCCGTATCGGGCCTCAGCAACGTCCGCTACTGGCTCGAGGAGCACGGCTACGATCCGGAGGACGAGCGTCTCTGCGCCGCCGTGTTCGATCTCGCCAAGAGAAGCGATCATACGTTGACGGAGACGGAGATCGACAAGGAGATCGAGCGGACGCTCGCCGAGGCGACGACGGCCTGACCGCGCACGGAGCCGCCGGCGTGGGCGGGGCTCCGCTGGTGATCGCGCACCGGGGCGCGGCGGCCGAAGCCCCGGAGAATACGATCGAGGCGTTCGATCTCTCGGTGTTCCTGGGTGCGGACGCGCTGGAGCTGGATGTCCAGCAGGCCGGGGACGGCACGCTGGTCGTGATCCACGACTCCACCGTGGACCGCACGACGGAGGCGGACGGCCTGGTGGCCGGCTTCGGGGGCGCGGAGCTGGAGCGGCTCGGCGTTCCTGCTCTCGAAGAGGTGCTGGAGCGGTACGGTGGGGTCGAGATTACGGTGGATGTGAAGGCGTCCTCCGCGACGGCCGAGGTCGTGGCGCTCATCGAGCGTCTGGAGCGCACACCTCGCACTATCCTCTACGTGGAAGAAGGCACGAGCCTCCGAGCCTTTGCGACGTATGGGGGGCGTCGGGCGACGTCCAGCCGCCAGGCCGCCTGGTTGGCCGCGGAGCTCGCGGACGGGGCCGGTGCCGCCACCGAGCTACCGGAGGACTTTCCGGAGGTCGTCCACGCTCCGCTGGACGGGCCGGATGGGCCGATCGTGACGGCCGAGCTGGTCGCGGCGGCCCAACGCGTCGGTCGCACGGTCCAGGTGTGGACGATCGACGACCCGGGCCGCATGCGTCGGCTGTGCCATTGGGGTGTAGACGGGATCATCACGAACGACGTGCGTCGGGCGGTCGAGTTGTTGAAGGAGGACGATGAAGCGAGCTGACGACCTGCGGTGCTGTGCGATCGCTCTGGCGGCCGTGCTGTTCTCGTGTGAATCCCTGGTCGGCCAGGATCTGGTGCCGGTCCCCACTTTCGCGCCCGGGGGTAACGCCGTACTGCTGCCCATTCAGTCGGTACGACCTCTGCCCTCGGGGGCGTATCCCGGCGGCGCGCGCTCTCAGCGAGAAGCCCGCGAAGCGCTCACGGCGGAGTTCAGCTTCGCCTTCGAGGAGGCGGAGGAAGGCGCGGGCACCTGGAAACTGCCCGCCGACGTGATTCGGGTGATGGGTCGGAATCCGACACTCCACGTGGATCCCTTGCACCTCGCCTACCAGGGCTTGGTCTCCAAGCCGAAGGATCTGAAGCGATACCAGGTGTACGAGCCGCTTCACGGTCAGCTGCGGGCGATCAGCGCCATGTTCGACACCCGACACATGGTTCTCCCGCTCCAGGTGGCCTACGAGCCGTACGATCCAGAGGCGATACTTGACGGTGATGAAGACGCCCCGCCGCCACCGGAGCCCGTGAGCGTCGCGACCGCCGATCCCGGAGAACCGATCGGACGAGCCGTCCTCGTACTCGCCCTCATCGACATTCGCCGGAGCCAGGTGCTCTGGCACGGAGAGGTGCGCGGCGATCCCGCTCCGATCGACTCTTCCGCGCTGTTCGCTACGTTGGCCGCGAGATTGGCGGATTGGCTCGTTCTCTTCTGAGCGGTTGAGATGTGAAGAGTCCCACGCGTCGTCTGTCGATTCTCCTCTCAGCGGCGCTCGGCACATCCGCCTGCACCATCGAAGCGAGCCGGCTGCCCACGGCGGATGAGCTCTCCGGACTCTACGGAGGGGATGCCGAGCTGCGCATGAACGGCAACGTCGTGGACGTCCAGGTTTCACAGGATCCCGCGCAAATCCGACACGGAGGCACTCTATGGGCGAAGGTCGGACCGTACATCTTCCTCTTCTCGCCCCAGACGCAGGAGGTCTTCGAGCGCTTCCCCGCGGTTGCAGCCGTGCGAGTCAGGACCTTCGCGGACCGGGTCCAGCTGGCAGAGGCGATGCTGAGGCGGGATGAGCTGAACTCCGTGACGTGGCGGGAGGCGAACCAGAGGGTCGCGAAGGCGCGGCTTGAAGGGACCCGGAGTCCGGGTCATCTGGAGGTGCTCGTCCGGTACGGGGAGGATCATACGGAGTTCGAGTACGCGCCGCGGTTCAGAGAGGATTGAGGATGGCGCTCACGGCGACCCTGATACCTGGAGACGGAATCGGGCCAGGCATTACCGCCGCGACGATTCGAGTTCTGGAGGCCGCTGGGGCACCCCTGGAGTGGGACGA